>ERZ832522.4837-NODE-4837-length-12826-cov-2.846136_pt1 | contig 12826 bp, 11 predicted proteins | sample MGYA00519951_ERZ832522 | MGnify/ENA primary metagenome ERZ832522 (study PRJEB31850, sample SAMEA3708728) | human gut metagenome | biome: human gut; feature: human-associated habitat; material: faeces | place: China | collected 2014 ... | reverse complement strand
GGAGGGCTCCGGCTCCATAGACTCCAGCACCCCCAAGTCCCGGCCCATTCCGGCCAGATAGTCCTTCACCGGCTGATACAGCCCCAGGGCCAGCAGCTGGTTGGACAGCAGCTTGCCCAGCAAAAACTCCGCCGAGAAGTAATAGAGCTTCCGCTCCCCCGTGGGGGCGGGGCGCTCCCCGGAGCGCTGCCGGGCCAGGATGAGCAGGGCCTGATACAGCTGCCGGTCGTCGCACTGGTCGGGGGCCCGGCCGAAGTGCTGTTGGGTCAGCTGAAAAATTTCTTCACTTAGTTGCATGTCAGTTCACTCCTCGTTCTTTGCTGTGCCGCCCCGGGGCCGGGGCAGACGCTGATAGGCGGCGGTCTCCCGGTACAGCCGCCGGGCCAGGCCGGCGCTCATCGCCTCCGGCAGTGCCCGCCACTGCCAGTTGCCCCCCAGGGTGGAGGGGGTGTTCATCCGGGCGCGGCGGTCAAGGCCAAGCAGGTCCTGCATCTGCACCACGGTCAGCTGGGCGGGGCTGGCCCAGAGAGAACGCAGCACGCCCCAGTGCAGCCCCTCGTGGCCGGACAGGCGGAGGTAGTGCCGGGCGAACTTCGCCTGCTCCGGGGTCAGGCTGTCCAGCCAGGTCTGGTTGGGCTTGCCGAAGTTAATGGCCACCTTCTCCACGGCGGTGAGGATGATGAGGGTATCGGCGTTGACCTGCTGGGCCAGCACGCAGGAGGCGAAGTCCTTGTCGATGACCGCCGCCGCGCCCTTGAGGTGGTGGCCCTCGGTCTTGTAGACCGGGATGCCGCCGCCGCCGCAGGCCACCACCACCAGTCCGGCGTCCACCATGTCGCGGATGGACTCAATCTCGATGATGGACTGGGGCTTGGGAGAGGCCACCACACGGCGGTAGCCCCGGCCCGCGTCCTCAATGACATTGTAGCCGCGCTCGGCCACCATCTTGTCGGCCTCCTCCTTGGTCATGAAGGCGCCGATGGGCTTCTCGTAATCCTTGAAGGCGGGGTCATCGGTGTCGACCACCACATGGGTCGGCACATTGGCCACCTCGCGCATGATATCCTGCCGGTGAAACTCGTTGCGCAGCGCGCAGGAGAGCTGAGCGCCGATGTATCCCTGGCTCATGGCGTTGCAATCGGAAAGCGGCATAGGCGGCACCTGGGCATTCTTGTCCTTCGACGCCACTTCGAACGCCTCGTCGATGATGCCGACCTGCGGGCCGTTGCCGTGGGTCACCACGACGTTGATGCCCTCTTTCACCATGCGGGCGAGATTCTTCGATGCGCCCTCCAACAGCTTCAGCTGCTCGCCCGGCGCATCCCCCAGGGCATTGCCGCCGAGGGCCACCACCACGCGCTTGCCGTCCAGTTCGCTCTGCAGCATGTTCGCAACTCCTTCCTCAGGTTTCGCTCCACCGTAGCAAAGGCGAGGCAGAAGACGCTTTGCGAACGGCAAGCTGGCACGGGGCCGTTGCCGATCGCGCCGATGGGAGGGACGCCGCCAGGCGATCACCTAGGCCGCCGCCTCGATCGTCGGAGAAGGTCGACGCGAACGACACGCGAAGATGCGAGGCGCGCCGAAGCCGCACGCCCTTGGCGAGTATCCGACCCGCAGCCTGTGGTAGCATAGCGCTATCCGCCAATGCACCCTTACATCGGAAGGAGCTTCCGTGGCGTTCGATTTCAAGAAGGAATACAAGGAGTTCTACCTGCCGAAACGCACGCCGGAACTGGTGAGCGTGCCGCCGATGACCTTTGTGGCCGTGCGCGGCGAGGGCGATCCCAACGTGGAGGGCGGCGCCTACAAGGAGGCTGTCGGCGTGCTGTACGCCATCGCCTACACTATCAAGATGTCGAAGATGGGCGATCACCGCATCGACGGCTACTACGATTTCGTGGTGCCCCCGTTGGAGGGCTTCTGGTGGCAGCCGGGCGTGGAAGGCGTCGACTTCGCGAACAAGGCGACGTTTCACTGGATTGCCGCCATCCGCCTGCCCGACTTCGTGACGCCCGAGGAGTTCTCGTGGGCGAAGGAGGAGGCGGCCCGCAAAAAGGGGCTGGACACAACGGCCGCCGAGCTGCTGACCATCGAAGAAGGCCTATGCGCCCAGATCATGCACCTGGGCCCCTACGACGACGAACCGGCCACGGTGGCGCTGTTGGACGCGTTCATCGCCGAGCAGGGGCTCGAGAACGATATGTCGGACACGGAGGCGGGGCGCCACCACCACGAGATCTACCTGTCGGATCCGCGCCGCACCGCGCCCGAGAAGCTGAAGACGGTTCTGCGGCATCCGGTGCGGCCGCGAGGCTAGCGCGTAAGCTTCATCTCCACGTGCATGATGCCGCCGTCATCGAACTCGTCGGAGGTGCGCACGAAACCGAGCTTCTCGTAAAAGCCCTGGGCGTAGGCCTGGGCCTCGATAGTGATGACGTCGGCGTCCAATTCCTGCTGGGCCACGCGGATGGCCTCTTCCATGATGCGCTGGCCCATGCCACATCCGCGCTCCACGGCGATGACGCGCCCGATGGAGGCCGTCGGGTGCGTGACGCCGGCCGGCAGCACCCGCGCGTAGGCGGCAAGCGCCCCCTCGTCGTTGCGGAAGTACAGGTGGATGGCCTCCTTGTCGGCATCGTCCACCTCCTGGTAGGGACTCTGTTGCTCCACGAGAAACACCGCGCAACGCAGCTTCAAAAGCTCGTGGTACTCGTCCAGGCTCAATTCGTTAAACCGCTTCGCCACCAATTCCATGCCAGCCTCTTTCCTGATCGGGCAACTGCAGAACCCACTGGAACGAGCGCAGGTTCCACAGTTGCCACGTTCTTGCTCATGGGGCTATTGTATCGTGCCTATTCGCGAGAAGCCGCGACACTCCATCGATCGCTCCCGACAATCATCCGAGGTTGTCTGGGCAAGAATTTCGACTTGTTAGACTTCAGCCCAAACGATTGCAAGACTTTGCCTGATCGTCCCTTCCCGGAATATAGCGCGATCAGGCATTTCTTCAGTCGTCTTTTACGCAGCTCCCTCCGAGGCCGACGCGCGGCCGCAGGAAATGTCTAACAACTCGGAATTTTGTCCTGTGCAAAACGCTTCTCTTGTCTCCAAGGGTCACCTCACCTCTTGACAACTCAGGAATGCAATATATAATTTGCAAATGGAAGATATATCTTGCATTACCCGAGAAGCGCGAGAGGGATCCAAGAGAGCACCCATTCAAGCGCAACATGGTAGCCAGCGATCCCGACGGGATGGTCAAGGCGCTCGGATCCAGAGACGCGCCATCCAAGCGCAACCTGGTAGAGGGCGCGCAGAAAGGAGCAAGACGTTTCGTGAACGAAGAGAAAAACCTGCGGATGAGGGACGCCCGCACGCGGCTCGGCCTTTCCCAAACTGACCTGGCCGAGCGCGTGGGCGCCACGCGGCAGACGATCGGACTTATCGAGGCGGGGCGCTACAACCCAAGCCTCAAGCTTTGCACAGCCATCTGCAAAACCCTGGGCGTCACCCTGAACGACCTGTTTTGGGACGAGGATGCCGCCTCGTAGGCAGCGCTTGCGCCCGGAACAAAACCACATCGCATTGGCAAGACCGGCGAGCGCAAAGTCACTTCGCCGCACAATCAACTGTCATTCGACGTGGAGTTATCCCCCTGCAACGGCACAACTTTGGAACGAGGAGGTTCCGTCATGAAAATCATCGATCGCTGGAACGAGTTCATGGGCCCGAAAGACGAGCGCCTGGCTGCGGAATCAAACCGCTGCGCCGCCGTGGGCTACACCATTCTCATCATCGGCTCGGCCCTGTGCCTGTACTACGGCATCATGTTGAACCAGGTGGCCGAGACGACCGGCCATCCCCTGCTCACACCTTTGGGACAGTCCGTCTTCCCCGTGGACACGGCCCTACTTATCATCATTCTCGCCTCGGGGCTCATCTCCACGTACCTGCAGGTGCGCAGCGGCACCTTCGACACCCATACGCGCATCGCCCAAGCGGATCGCATTCCCTGGGACTACGTGGCCTTGGTGTCGCTTCTGTGCGGCCTCGGGCTGGGCGTCACAACGACGGCCATGCGCATTCTCGCGGAAGTGCAGATCGTCGGCGTCGAGAACGTGACCTGGGGCGGCGACATCGCCATCGGCGTCGTCTACTTCACTCTGGCGTTCTTTTTGGCTTTCGGCCTGTTCGCCGCCACCTTCCACAGCGCCATCGACCGCCGTCGCCAGCTGGAGCGAGAGCTGGAAGAGTAGCCGAAGGCGCGCACCCGGGAACGCACACTCGGCACTCCCGGAAGCACCCCCGCCGCCCGCTTAGGCACGGCGCTCACTGCGCCAGAGCGAACTCGCGGATGGTGCGGTCGACGGGCTCCATGAGGGCCACGGCCACCGCCTCGTCGCGGCAGATTCGCATGGCGCCGCCGCGGTAGTCGAGCACCACCTCGCCGGTCACCTCGTCCCACAAAAGCAGCTTCGAGAAGAAGTGCCCGTTCTCGTCGGCCCACCCGCGCGCGGCCCCTTCCAAATAGTCGGCGGCGAACTGGAAGGCGCGGCGGGACTGCAGAAACGACAGCTTGCCGCGGATGTCCTCTAAGAAGGGAGCGCCATCGGAGTCCACGACGTCGCCGGCGTGGTTGCGCAAGCCGGCGATGGCCACCACCGGGCGATCGCCATCAATGATGGAAATCTCAGCCTTCACCTTCCGCAACCGGCGCGGCGCCGGCGCATCGGCAAGCCAGGTGTCGGGGCGTTGGGGCTCCATGCCGGCCGCATACTCCTCGGCCAGCGAGTGCATGGCCGTGCGCACCGACGGGTAGAACTTGAAGTCCTGCATGAGTCGGCGCAGCTCGTAGCGGGTATAGTGGTCGCTCGTCTCCTTGATGGGCCGCACGAGCTTCACGTGCACGCCGCGCGCCATGAGGGAATCCAGCGTCTCGTCCAGCTTGTCGGCGGCGGTCGTGTCGATGGTGTCGAGCTTCGACAGCTTCAGGATGAGGGCCTCGTTGCCGGCGGCGGCCGCCTCTATCTCCTCCTGGGCCTTCGCGATGTTCATGAAGGACAAGTCGCCCGAGAGCTTCACCGTGCCGAGCGCGTAGCCCACCTCGATGTCCTTCTTCGCCGGCAGGTCGTCGGGCTTGTAGGGCACCGCGCCCAGAAGCTCGGGGCCGGAGGTGTCGATCTTCTCGCGACCGGCGCGCAGGGCGAGCGCCAAAATGAAGCCGCCCAGGATACCCGCCACGGCGCCGAGTAAAACGACGAGGGCCGCCGAGGCGGCAAAGACCATGAACTCGCGGCGCGTTTTGAAGGCGTAAGTGGTGATCTTCCCGAAGTCGACGATGTCGAGCAGGGCCACCACGACGATAGCCGACAGGGCGCAGCGGGGCAGAAAGCCCATGAACGAGCCGGCGGCAAAGGCGACCACAGCCACGATGAGGGCCGAGAACACGCTCGCCATCTGGGAGAGGGAGCCCGAGGCGATGCCGGCGGCCGTGCGCGACATGGAGGCCGAGCACGGCGGGCAGCCGATGAGACCCACGAACGCGTTGGCCAGGCCGAAGGTGCGCATCTCGCCGTCGGGGGACGGCGCGGGGGCGTCGCCCGCCGAGAACGCCTCGACGCACAGCAAAGATTCCAGCGACACCACCACCGCGATGGCGAAGGCGGCCAGGAGCAGCGCCACAATGTCGAGACCCTCGGGCAGCACCGTCGCGATATGGGGGAGCGTGCCCGACACCTGCGGGAGAAAGACGATGGGAAGCCCCGCCGCCGCAAGCCCGTTGCACAGCAGAGCGGCCGCGACGAGCACCACGATGGCCGAGGGCACTTTCGGGAAGAAGCGCTTCAGGAGGTACATGCCGGCGATGCACAGGGCCGACACCACCGCGCAGGCCCACGAGGCGCCCGGCAGGCACGAGACAATGGCGGCGACCTTCGACACAATGGTACCGGAGGTGTCGGCCGTCGTGCCCAGAAGCAGCGGGATCTGGCCGATGACCACCGTGATCGCGATGCCGAATATGAACCCGTGCATGACCGGCAGCGGCATGCGGCGGATGAGTCGCCCCGCCCCCGCCCAGCCAAGCAGCAGAAGGAACAGCGCCGTGAGAAGCGTGAGCAGGGGCATGGCGGCGACGACGGCGTCCTGGCCGACGATGCCGGCAGCGGCGAGCATCGAGGCGGTCATGGCGGCGGCGGCCGAATCCATGCCGAAGACCACGCGGCGCGTACCGGTGAGCAGCCCGAAGGCGAGCGGCGCCACGATGGAGGCCCACAGGCCGTAGATGGCCGGCAGCCCCACCACTTCCGCGTAGCCCATGGCGATGGGAACGGAAAGCGCGGCGATGACCAGGCCCGCGACGGCGTCCTTCGGCAGATCGGCCGCCCGATACCCCTTCATGGCCTCAACGATCATCGTCCCTCCTCACTTTTTATCTTCTCGTCTCCCGTTTCCCGCTCAGCTCGCGTGCCTCGTCCGGCCGCCGTCCGTGGCCTTTTACCCCACACAGCCGTCCAACACCCGACGCCACCTCTCCGCCGACTTTCGGCAATCCTCGCATCATGAGGCGCCCGTCTTCCAGAAAGGCGAGATTGTACCAGATAAATGCCGAGATCGCAGCGCTTATTCCAACGACATCCACGCCCAGGACGAAACCACGACCACACGACCACAGCAAAACCGACACGGTAGCCCGCTCGCTCCATATTTGAGAGAATCGCCCATCGCTGGCGCAGCACCTCGCAACCTGAATCGTCAATGCAACGGCCTACAACCATGCAGTAACTGCAGCGCAGAGGGTCATACGGAACGATTCAATCGTTCTAACCCGCTTAGCCGGACCGATCGCGGCACCACTCTCGCACTAGTCCGCAAAAGCAATCGGGGTGGGAGGGAAGCTGAAAAGCGAAACTAAGCAGCTAGAAGATCCTGAACAGCTAGATAGGCGAAGGTGATGGCAGCAGCCCAATCACCGCCATAGACATGATGGGTGTACATACCGCCAGCCCACAGACCACCGGCGCATTCGCCAATCGCGTAGAGACCGGGAATGACATCTCCCTCGGGCGTGACAACTCGGGCGACCTCGTCGGTATGCAGGCCGCTACACGTGCTGAGCAGCGTCGAGCCCTCGTGGATAGCGTAGAACGGCGGCGTATCAAGCGGATAGAGGAACTCCTTCTCGAACAGCGTGTCGACGCCGCTCGCTGCATCGCGCGTGGTGCGCTCGAACGTTTCCTTCAGAGTCGCAGCGTCGACGCCCATCTTCTCCGCGAGCTCCTCCACCGTGTCGGCCTGGATCAAAGCGCCCTCCTCGATCATCTGCCCGATCACCGCCACCGACCCATCGGCGATAGTTGGATCGTTGGACAGATAGGCCGTTTTGAGCTGTGCGGCCGCTTGGGGATAATTGGCATCGAGAACCGTCCAGCAACGTCCGTGGGTCTGGTTGATAATGGCGCCGCCGAGCATGCTGACGGGCACCTCCTCGTTCACGAAACGGCGACCTTGTTCGTTCACGCGAATCCAGGGAATGAAGAGGGCCGGGATGCCCATCATATGCGCATCGACTATACCGTAGCTGTTGAGTAGGGCCGAATGGGGCGCGTCGTCTTCCGCGGCTCCTACCGCAAGGCCCATCTCGTGCCCGTCGCCGGTCACACCGACGTTGGCGAATTGCACGGCGGCAATCGTGGCGTAATCGCGCGGGCGCATGTACTTCTTCATGCGCTCCATGTTCGCCGCATAGCCGCCCGTCGCCAACAGGACTCCCTTCGACGCGTTAAGCTGCGTATACGCGCCGTCGCTCCCCTTCACGACAACACCGGTCACTGCGCCGTTCCCGTCTTGCACAAGCTGCACGGCAGGCGTGTCGAAGCGAATCTCTGCACCTTGGGCCAAAGCGAGGTCGGCAATGGATTTGTGGACGTCAGCCTGCCGCTGGTTGCGTCCCCCAACCCACGTGATGTTGGCGTTGACGCAGCGCGTCCAACCCTCCATCATGATCCCGGGGAAGGCGGGGAACGTCGGCTCGGCCTCGATGCCCGCCGGCACCAGGGCGTTGTCGTAGAGCCAGTCGAACGCCTCTCCGCTGTGATGATAGAGCGCCGCGAGCTTTGGCCCGTTGGCCCGATAGGCACTCGAGGTCATGAGGGCCTCCATGAAGTCCTTGAAGGTCGGACAGGGAAACTGGTGCTGCTCCTGAACCTTCGAGTTGATAACGAAAATATCCCCGGGATTGGCAGCAGGGACGCTCATCTTCTCCACCACCAGCGTCTTAAGCCCGTTTGCAGACGCATAGGCTGCGGCGGCCGAACCAGCCGCCCCCATGCCGACGATAACCACATCCCAGTCTTCCGTCTGGGCGATGTCAGTCACGGGCTCGGACTCGAACGCCACCTCACCTTGGGGTGGCAACCAGCACTCGTACTCGGCCGCCGGATCCACGGCGCCCATATCGGGCATGTCCGCAGTCTCGGCCTCTTCCTGCTTCATCCCTTCCTGCTTAGCAGCATTCGGCGCACAGCCGAACATACCCGCGGCACCCAAAAGGGCCGCTGCCGTCATAGATCCTTTCAGGAACGTCCGCCGCTCCATATTCGCCTCATCGATGCCATGCACGTGCGTCTCACTCATGTCGATTCCTCCTCTCCTTCTCGCCCTCCGTAACGGGCGATCCGATCATTCCCGATTCACCGGGCTGACGGAAGCATACGAGGAGGAATCTGACGCGTCATCGCTTGCGCTAGGGGAAATCGACGTATCACCCAGATTTGGGGAGAAGGCTCTCATCAGGCATTTTAATGATTTCGACCAAATCATCGCGGGAATGGATGCCGATCTTGGCATAGATGTGCTTTACATGGGTGCGCACGGTATCCTGCGAGACCATCAGGCGCTGAGCCGCCGCGGGAATGCTCCACCCTTCGCTCAAGCAAGTAAGAACCTCGGTCTCCCGATCGGTCAGCTGGTAGACATCCGCTATGGCCTGACAGCGTCCATGGAGCTCATTCTCGAGGGAGTTAGCCAAAAGCGGCGTCACGGCAATACGCTTCACAGCGAGTGCCTGGGGCTTCTGGAACGACCACGATTCACGAAAGCAGACGATAAAGAACAGGTACGAGCAGAGCGAGAGACAGCCCCCGCCAGAAAGGCCAGGTGCATCCCGGACACCGCCACCCGACGCATGTATCGCCATCGACGCGAGGGCAATTCCGAGAAAAAACGCGAGGAACACGAGAAGCGCCGCACCCCAGAATCGCAGAGACCGCGCACGGGGATCGCCAAGGCGCTGGCTGAGCACATAAAACATCATGCTCACGTTGACCGTAAACGCGCCAAGCAGTACAGCGGCAGTCGCCCCCACCAAGGCATCGCCGGCACATACCAGAAAGCAGTAAGCCAATGCCGACAGGACAACGCAGACCTTCGCGTAAGAATAGATGCTCCGTAGGCATCCAAGAGCTGGGGTAATCGTCAAGATGATGGTCAGCGAGAGCAGCGAAAGAATATAGAGCATCGTATAGCTCGCACTCGCCAAGCTCGTGGGATTCATCACAATGGGGCAGATCATTCCACCGGCGAACAAAAGCGCGGTCGTCGATCCCAGCACCATGGGAAGCCGACGTCGATCCTCGGCTCCCTCTGGCAATACCGTCTCGTATTCCGTCAAAGAGGAAGAGAGACGTCGATGCGCGATGTACCACACGAGGGAAACCAGGCAGCAGAGGGCGGAACCAACGAGAGGGAACCTCTCAATGGGAAAGAACACCACAAAGGCGGCGATAAGAGATCCGGGGACGGCATGCTTCCAGAAATCGGTCTCAGAAGTGGCCCGACAGTAATCGACAATGTACAGGAATCCCATAGCCGATGCGACAGATAGGAGCGCGGCGGAGGGAATGGTCTCAATGAGCCAGAATCCACCCAAGGCTGGCACAATGGCATGGGCAGCGAAATACCACGCGATACCGGCAAGAAACAGGACGCACATGCGCAATGGCGAAGCCCAGTTCTCCATAGAAAGCGGCCGCATGACCGCAAATTGCGAGGCCATGCCCAGAACAACGAGCACTGCAACTTGGACAGCCGCCCAAACGATGAAGACCTGCCCATCTGGTTGTGCGTTGATCCGAGCAGGGATGAACGTGAAACCCGTAAGGATAATGGTCAGATTGGCGCACCAGTGGAGAATAACCCAGCCATTCCCCAGCTTATAGGAAGCCGAAGGCTCCTCACGACCATCAGTCATGGCATACCTTCCTCACTGCAACGTTGTCGAAATGCCGCACTGAATCGCAAAAGTCCAGACAGCGAAAACCTCTTCTCCCATGCAAGACGAGATGCCCGACGAGCGGACGGCAAGCAGCGTCTACGGCGAAGAGCGCCTCCCATCATACACGATGTGGACCAGCTTCGCGCTCGGGGCGCGACCTCCCGCTTATTCCAGCGGCTTGTCCGTGCCTGGGACGTCCTGGATGGTGCGCAGGCCGTTTGACGGCGGCTCGCCGAGGGGGAACCAGTACTTCCACGCCTCGAAGGGGTGGGCGTCCTCCACCCGGTCCACGTCCCTAAAGGCGTCCTTGGGGACGATGGTGTGCAGCTCGCGGCCGCTTTCCGTGAGCAGGTGGATGCCGCCGGCCGCCAGCGCCTCGTCGCAGAAGGTGAGGCAGTTGTAGGTGATGAGGTTGTAGGTGCCGGTATGCGCGCGGCGGTCCTCGGCGCAGGCCTGCACGGCGCGGAAGGTCACCTCGTCGCACCACAGGGCGATGGCGCAGCTCACGTGCTCGTTCCACCAGTTCCCCGGCTGGCCGTGCACGATCCAGCCCGAGCGCTCCTGCAGCTCGGCGAAGGTCATGGGCTCCTTGAGGTCGGCCATGATGCCCGGCGCCTCCAGCTGGCTGCTGTGGCGGTAGTAGGAGTAGGTCTGCAAGGGGCCGCCCACCGGGCCCAGCGCCAGGATGCAGTGGCCCTCGTCCCACGCCGCCTCCAGGTTGAACAGCAGGAACACGTTGTACGAGTTCGCCGGCGGCTTCGTCCATGCCGCGGGAAGCAGCGCCTCGCGCTGCTGGTTAGCGTGGCAGCGGCGAAGGGTCTCCCTCGTCTCCGCCTCCTTGAGGGAATGCACCATGGCTCTCGCTCCTCCTCTTTCGGCGGCCCCCGCCCTCCGTATCGGCGGGGTGGCCGGTCGACGCCCATTATAGGGAGCGCCCCTCGGGCCGGCGCGGGCCGACGGCCATCCGTTACCGTTTCATAGGCTCTACCGCGACCTCGCCATTCGGGCGCCCTCCCAGTCCTCGGCCCCATCACTGCTTGGTGACAGTTCGCCCTTCCCGCCTTCCGCCGCCGTTGCAATCATTAGCATTTTCCCGTGAAAAGACCTGCGCGAAGGAGGAACAAGCAGTGGCGAAGAGGGCCCGCATTATCGTGGTCGGATGCAGCCTGTTCGGGTGCGCCGTGGCCCAGGCGCTCTCGGCGGCCGGCCACGACGTCATCGTAGTGGACATGCAGGAGGACGCCCTGGACGGGCTGGGGCCCGATTTCGACGGCGAGACGCTCACCGGCGACGGCAAGAGCGCCCTGGTGCTGGAAGAGTGCGGCGTGCGCCGGGCCACCCATCTGGTGGCCGCCACGGGCGACGACGCCTCCAACCTGCTCATCGCCGAGCTGGCCAGCGAGATCTTCGGCGTGCCCCACGTGCTGCCCCTCGTGGACGACGACGCTTTGGCGGACATCCTCGACGACATGGGCATCGCCCCCATCTGCCCCCATCGCATCTGCGAGGACGAGTTCTTCCGCCTCACCGGGCTGACGCGGAAGGAGGCCGACCTATGAGGGTGGTGATCGTGGGCGGCCGCTCCCGGGCCGACTACCTGATGGGCGCTTTAGCGGAAACCGTCGACACCGTCGTGGCCATCAACGACGACCGCCGCTTCTGCGAGTACCTCTCCAGCCGCCATGACGGCACGGTGATCTGGGGCAACGGCATGAAGCTGGCCGTGCTCGAGGAGGCCGGCATCGCCGGGTTCGACGCCATCGTGGCCCTCACCGGCCTCGACGCCGACAATTTGGCCATCTGCCAGGTGGCCAAGAAGTTCCTCGGCATCCGCATCCAGCTGTGCATCGTGTCCAACCCCGAGAACACGGCCATCTTCCGCCAGCTGGGTGTCACGGCCGCCATCAGCGCCACGGCCACCTTGGCCCAGGCCATTCGCGGGGCCCTGGAGCTTCCCGACCCCGTCGGCGCGAAGGCCCGGGCCGCCACGGCGGCGGCCAGTCCCGCAGGACCGCTGCCCAGTACCAGAATATCGCAGCTCATCTTTTCGCCTCCGTTTCAGTCTGCTTCTTTATATTGCTATTATACCCGATTTTTCGCCGTTGGCAAGGAGTGTTTTTCCTGTTTTCTCGTTCTTTCTTGCGCAAACGGGAAAATACCCCCGGAAATCCTTGCATACCACCCAGCAGGTGGTGTATAATGATTTGGTTAAGACATCGCGGTTCTTCATCGCCGCGCACCCAGAAAAACAGGAGGCTTCATCTATGTCGGAAGAGACGAAAACCACTGCCGCCGGAGCAGAGGGCGAGGCTGTGGAGAGCCAGAACTTTATCCACCAGTTCATCAAAGAGGACATCGCCCCCGGCGGACAGTTTGCCGGGATGCAGGTCCACACCCGTTTCCCGCCCGAGCCCAACGGCTATCTCCACATCGGCCACTGCAAGGCGCTTATCATCGACTTCGGCTCTGCCGAGAAGTTTGGCGGCATCTGCAACCTGCGCATGGATGACACCAACCCCGCCAAGGAGGACACCGAGTACGTGGACGCCATCC
>ERZ832522.4818-NODE-4818-length-12880-cov-20.033450_pt1 | contig 12880 bp, 9 predicted proteins | sample MGYA00519951_ERZ832522 | MGnify/ENA primary metagenome ERZ832522 (study PRJEB31850, sample SAMEA3708728) | human gut metagenome | biome: human gut; feature: human-associated habitat; material: faeces | place: China | collected 2014 ... | reverse complement strand
TGAATGGTACCCAACTGCCAACGGCGACCGATAGCATCTTTTACCATGAAGTCCAACTTCGGACCATAGAAAGCAGCCTCACCATATTCAATTCTGGCAGTCAAGCCTTTTTCCTCACAAGCCTCGATGATAGCCTGCTCAGCTCTTTCCCAGTTTTCATCGCTACCGATGTACTTCTCACGGTTCACTTTGTCACGCAAGGAAATCTGAGCTTCCACATTGGCAAATTCCATAGAACGGAACACAATAGAAATAATGTCCATCACGCGCAGGAATTCATCTTTCACCTGGTCGGGACGGCAGAAAATATGTGCATCATCCTGTGTAAAGCTACGTACACGTGTCAATCCGTGCAATTCACCACTTTGCTCATAACGGCAAACCGTACCGAATTCAGCCAAGCGCAAAGGCAGATCCTTATATGAACGCGGAGAATTTTTATAAATCATACAGTGGTGAGGACAGTTCATCGGTTTCAGGAAGTACTCCTCTCCTTCTTCGGGTGTATGAATAGGCTGGAATGAATCCTTACCATATTTAGCATAGTGACCGGAAGTTATATACAGCAGCTTGTTACCAATCGGCGGAGTAATAACCTCCTGATAATCGTAACGTGCCTGAATACGGCGCAGGAATTCTTGCAAACGCAGACGCAATGCAGTACCTTTCGGCAACCACATAGGCAAACCTTTACCTACCGTATCAGAGAACATGAACAAATCCATTTCCCTACCGATCTTGCGATGGTCACGTTTCTTGGCTTCTTCCAGAACAACCAGATATTCATCCAGCATCTTTTTCTTTGGGAAAGTGATACCGTAAATACGCGTCATCATCTTGCGGTCTTCATGTCCACGCCAGTAAGCACCGGCTACCGACATCAATTTGATAGCCTTAATCGGCGCAGTAGTCATCAAGTGCGGGCCACGGCACAAATCCGTAAAAGCACCTTGCGTATAAGTAGTAATGTGACCATCCTCCAATTCAGAGATCAATTCACATTTATAAGTTTCTCCACGATCACCGAATTTTGTCAATGCATCCGCTTTTGAAATACTTTCTCTCACAACAGCTTCTTTCTTTGCTACCAGTTCTGCCATTTTAGCCTCAATAGCCGGAAGGTCAGATTCTTTAATAGTGGCCTCACCCGGATCCACATCATAGTAGAAACCGTTTTCAATGGCAGGACCAATACCGAACTGAATGCCCGGATATAATTCCTGTAAGGCTTCCGCCAGCAAGTGAGCACTGGTATGCCAGAATGCATGCTTACCTTGCTCGTCTTCCCATTTATAGAGAACAAACTCAGCATCCTCGTTGATAGGACGCCCCAAATCATAAATCTCACCGTTCACGCCACATGCCAGCACTTCCTGTGCCAGGCGAGAGCTGATACTTTCTGCAATTTGCAGTCCCGTTACTCCATCATTATATTCGCGTACGGAGCCGTCTGGAAATGTAATCTTTATCATAATGTTGTGTATATTTCAATTTTCAGAACGCAAAAATAGCTAATTCTTTTTGATATTTTATTTTTTAGCAAAAAAATGTTATTCACGAGTATTGGTAAACCGCTTAATAATATTGTAAGCAGAAACAATACCCAATTCTCCTGCTTTACTCAGGTCTGTAATACCCTGCTTGTTATTGCCCAGGAAGATATGAGTCAGCCCACGGTTGAAATAAGCTTCGGCAAAGTCTTTATTCAGTTCGATTGCCTTGTCATAATCTACCAATGCTCCACGGTAATCTTTCAACAGAGACAGCACATTGGCACGATTATAATACCCATAAACAAAATCAGGTGCCAATTGGATGACATGATCCAAATCTTTTCTCACAATATCATAATCCAAGGCAGTTACTTCCGCTTGATTCTTACTATCAACAGCAGCTCCGGGAACACCTTCGGTCAGACCGGCTTCCGCCTTCTTATATTCCAATTGCTTATAACGCACCAACGAACGCATGAAGTAAGCCGGGAAGAATTTATCATCCAGCAAAATAGACTGCGTAAAGTCATCTATAGAACTGGCGAAGTCCTGAACCAGATAGAAATCAAGTCCGCGCAGGAAACGTTTCTTTGCATCCCTATCATTGGATACGATATCCGAAGTATGGGTATCGATCAGAGCAAAATGGAATTTCACCTGTTCTTCCGTCAACGGAGCTTCCATATTAGTAATACGCAATGGTTTCGGGAACAGTTTCTCATGATTCAACTCCTCAATATATTTATGGAAATGAACAATGCGCTTCACTTCACTCGATTTCTCATAATATGTCAATGCATACATCGGTTCCATCTTAACGGCTACGTTCCGGTCTTGAACACGACCGCGGTAGTCGCTCTTATATTTCTGGTCTTCTTCCGAGTCATCAGCAATCACGATTTTCCGGTAATTCTCCATATTCTTATCGGATTTCTTACGCGTCTTGCTCGTATCCTCGTTATCCTGATTATTGTCTGCAACGTCCTTATCACTTGTCGTAACCCCGTTACGTTTGTCTATCTGCATCTTCATGATTTTGAATTCATCCTCTTCGGCACCCTTACGGTCACCGATCTTCTTACGGGCTTCGGCACGCTGATAGTATCCGGCCATAAAATTAGGATATTCGCCAATCACCTTCGAATAGTCACTGATAGCACCACGATAATCACCCGTCTGTGCACGCAGCAAGCCACGGTTGAAAGTTGCCATCATATTATCCGGTTCCACCTTCAGGACAAAATCAAAGTCTTCAAGTGCCCGGTTATCGTCACCTACCTGTGCACGAAGCAAACCACGGTTATAATGCCCCAGGAAGTTATTGGGATCGATGTCCAATGCCAGGTCATAATCACTCATGGCACCTCTCAGATTATTCTGATGGAAACGCGCCAATGCACGATTGATATAATTACCGGCATTCTTCGCACTCAGATGAATGGCCTGATCCAAGTCACTTTCGGCATCTGTATACTTGCCCTGTTGCAAACGAACAATAGCACGTGCGCTCCATCCATCGGGATCATAACGGTCCATATCGATTGCCGTTTCAAAGTCATTCAGAGCCTGTATTGTATCCTTTTGCTTCAACGACACTTCGCCACGCATCAGATAAGCACGCGTGTACTTGGGAGCTATCTTCAATAGTTTCCCCAAATCTTCTTTGGCCGCATCATAATCCTCTTTCTGCATATGGCAAAGAGAAAGATTATGCCACAGAACAAGATTCTCCGGATCATATTTCAGAGCTGTCTGATAATCTTCAATAGCACCGTTATAATTATTCTGCCGGATACGGGCCAATCCACGTATCTGATAGGCACCCACTACAAAAGGATTACGATCGATAGCCGCATCGCAATCCGCTTCCGCACCTTGAAAATCATCCAAATTGATTTTTGCCAAACCGCGAAAGAAGTAAGGCTCATATAAATAAGGCTTAGCGTTAATTACCTGGTTAAAATACTGGATAGAAAGCACATAGTCTTCAAAATACAACGCGTTGCGTGCGATTGTCATCACTCGCTCCGTATTGATCTGCGCACACAGCAACGTAGGAAGCAACAGGAAAGCCGTCAGTATCTTTTTTATCATCTTGTCTTATAAATGCTTGTAAACGAAACAAATTTAATGCTTTTCATTTACTTGGCGGGATTAACGGAAGACTTTTTATATTTTTTGAGCCTTTTATACCTTATTATAAGATTAGCTTATTTCACAGTCCTGACTTTATACGTACAATGAGCCTTTCCTTTCAGCATCGCATTCAGTTTCCCCTTAATCATTTGCTTACGCAAGGGAGACAAATGATCAATAAACATCTTTCCTTCTAAATGGTCAAATTCATGTTGCATCACACGTGCCAGATAGCCCTCAACAATTTCGTCATGCTCTACCATATCCTCATCCATATACGTTACATGGATTTTATTACCACGCTTCACAGCTTCATGAATACCCGGAAGACTCAGGCATCCTTCTTCCATAGACACTTCTTCACCTGATACTTCCAGGATATGGGGGTTGATATATGCTTTCCGGAAACCTTTATATTCAGGATAATCTTCTGATAATACATCCAGATCAACGACTACAACACGAACAGGCAATCCTACTTGCGGTGCTGCAAGCCCTACACCTTCGGCATTATCCATCGTTTCGAACATATTCGCAATTAACTCTTTCAAATTTGGATAGTCGGGAGCAATATCTTCCGCCACTTTTCTCAATACGGGCTGACCGTATACATAAATGGGTAAAATCATTCTTTCTCTAAGTTACAAATTACTAAATCAATATATATAAGTATATATACCTTTATTATAATATAAAACGTTTATTTTCCAAATAGCTTTGCAGAATAATAGTTGCACTGATCTCATCCACCAAAGCCTTATTCTGGCGATCTTTCTTCTTCAGCCCGGCTTCCCGCATAGTGCGATGTGCCAAAACTGAGGTAAAGCGCTCGTCAACATACTCAACAGGCATTTCCGGTAACTTTTTCTTCAACAAACGGACAAAAGGTTCTATACGTTTCATGTTTTCCGAAGCCTCATTATTCATCTGTTTAGGCAAGCCTACAAGAATACGTTCCACCGGTTCTTTTCCTACATAATCAAGGATGAATGCCAGCAGCTCATGCGTAGGCACAGTGGTCAGTCCGTTAGCAATCATTTGTAATGTATCGCTGACAGCTATTCCCGTACGCTTTTTACCGTAATCAATAGCTAATATTCTACTCATAATGGGCTACAAAATTACGATTAAAATTTGAAATCTACCGTTAATCTTATATATAGTAATGCTTAAAAAAACAACTTGGCACATAAATGATTATTTTTCTCCCATTTTATTATCAGCAATTACTATTTTTTTTCTCCTATTGGGAAAAAAATTCTCCTACTGGAAAAACAAAACACCTATTTATACTATTATTTTTAAATGATTACACAATACAGAAAAAGGGATGTTTGACAACATCAAACATCCCTTTCACGTTTTTTATACACTGATCATTTCAAATGAATATTAACTGTCAATCCACCACTGAAATATTGCATTTTCTGCATTTCCACTTGAAAGTGTAGGTACTTAAACAAACAATAAGTGGCGCCAAAAGCAAAATCTTTTGAGTCGTATTCCACAATCAGTCGTAATTGAGGATGAAAAGAGGGATTGTAGGTAATGCCCGCTGCCATTCCGTTTAACTTATACTCCTTACGCTTGTTGTAAAGATAAGAAAGATGCACTCCTATTTCTTCCCTTCCCAAGGGAATATGTTTTGTCGCTGCAACATAAAAACGACTGTAATAACCGTTTCCTTCCGTGGAAGCCATTTGACTGTTTGTGGAAGTAAAGGGGTCGGAAGTACCAAACACCACTGCAGGCATATATTTCCAGAACTGCCCTTCCTTCAACGCTCTCAATCGAAGCGAGAAATACCTGTCCTGATTGGTAAACCCAGAATATCCGTAAGGAGCCAAGCCCAATGCTTCCGCCTTGAAAAGCGTACAGGTGTAGGCCACCTCCATCCAGGGGAATATCGTAACATTCAGAAAATAATTGTACGTATGATAATACCAAGTGGGAGGAGTTAATTCTTTGTTCAAAAAATTACCGCCAATCATAAGCGTCTTGTCACGCTGCATTTCAGCAGAAGGTGCATGCAACAATCCTGTCGTGCCATACGTAAGTTGAGCAGAAACAGGAAAAGCCAAACAACAAAGCAGAGCAACAAAGCACAACTTAAATTTCACCATTGCAGATAAATTCAATCAGAGATTAAAAAGAAGGCGTCTGGAAAATCAGGCGCCTTCTTTAGTATTTCTGTTTTTAACAGAGTATATTATTCAAGAATCACTACGCGGTTCAGATAGTTCTTGCTGAACATATTTTCAGTACCACCAAATCCTACGAATTCAAGTTGATCTTTGTCTACACCTTCAGCAATCAAGGCATCGTAAACAACCTGAGCACGTTTTTCTGAAAGTTTCTGGTTGTATGCTGCGCTACCTGTAGCCTTATCACAGTAACCTGCAACCTTGTATTTCTTATCCGGATTAGCCTTCAGAATCTTAGCAGCCAACTGAATATTGACCTTACCATAATCATCCAAACGAGCACTACCGATTTTAAAGAAGATAGCACGAGGACCAGCTGTCTGGATTTCCTTGATAACTTCCTTAACTTCCGGTTTCATGTTAGCCAATGAGTTCTTGCAGTTTGCCAAATCAGCCTGAGCTTGAGCCAATTCACTTCTGTAGCGGTTGATTTCAGCATTGATGGCATCTTCGTCAATATCAGAAACTTTCGCAAATTTCTTACCACCAAATGTATAAGTCAAACCTACATTTACGCGGGCAGTGGCCTCAGCCTTACGACAGTCGCTTGCATCGCCAAAGATAGAGGGAGTCACCCCAAAACGACCTTCTACATTCAAAGCCAGCTTCTGATTCAAGTTGAAGCCCAAGCCCAAACCTGCAGTAGCACCGAAACGAGCCTTGACATCATCGTTTGCAGCCAGTTGATAAGCATCGCCTACCATACCGCCTGTAAATTCTGTGCCTTTAGAAGAAAGGTTCATTGTAGGACCCGCAAACAGATAGAAATCGACTACACGATTGGGGTTGTAACCACCAAACAGAGTTGTCAGGTTCAGCATAGCATCCAAGTTGATTTCACCAAACTTTTTACAATATTTGTGATACTCACTATTTGTGCCTTTATCGAAGTAGGAATTGTCTTGATTGTCAAGACTCTGCCACAAACCGCTCACTTCACCACGTACACCCCAAGTCGGAGTAATATATTTACCAATCTGGAGATTGAAGTTCATGGTCGGAGTATTCAAGCCGCCATTCAGAACAGACATGCCTCCAATACCAACACCCACAAAGATGTTGTCTGAAGCCTTCTTCGTATAATAATTTTTCTTTTCTTGTGCATTAGCCAATACACAAGAACCAGCCAATAAGATGGACAAGGTTAAGAATTTAGCTTTCATTTTTATATATTTTTTATTGTTCTTATTTAAACGTACCTACACACTCTGTTAATCGGGCAAAACAATACCACCACCGGCATTTTCACTAGCACCATGTCCGTGACCATGCTGATAAGCGTGTGCATGGCTGGGATGAGCCATTTCTTCATACTGTGCAGCAGTACCATTCAGAGCATCAGCCTTGATTGTACCTAAAACTTCTTCGCTGTTTTTATAAGAAATAGTATAAGTAGTGGTAACCGGATAAATTTCATACCAAGCACGATAAATGCTCCAAGCAGAAACTTTCAAATCAAGTTCAGCTTCTTTAGTATAGTCATACGTCAATGCATTTGCAAAATCTGTAAGGTCAATAGCTACATTATCACCACCAGTCTCGACTTCAGCAGTTTGCTCATTATACAATTTATATTTTACCTTAGTAATCAAAATATAATCATTGGCATTTTCCAACCAGTTAAAACCATTATGTGTATGAGTATAGTTTTCAAGCTGCTTTACAATTTTCTCCTGCAATACTCCACCATCACTTTCAATCACAATTTGATCAGGTTCTTCCGGTGTAACAGTCTTCACAGCCACCAATGTAGCATTGTATGTAGCCACGCCACCAGCTTTCACAGCATTAACATGAACCGTAACAGACTGAATAGCCTCATAACCGGCAGGAGCAGTAGCACTAATAGCCACATCCTGAGCAGGAATGCTACCATCAGCACCGGCTTTCAATGTAACTACCATTCCACTTACCTCTCCTTTATCTGCACTGATAGTTACACCAGACACAGCTGCTCCACTTGGAAATTCTACTACATTCACATTAATGGTAGCTTTTGCTGGTTCTGTTGTAAATGTCGCGTTCAAATCTTCCTTTTCACACGACGTAAAAAGAAGAGAGCCTACTAAAGCGACTACGGCAAAAGCAAACATACTACCAATGCCGTTTAAGAATTTAATCTTTTTCATCTCAATAATAAATTAAAAATTTAACAATTCTGACTTAATAAAATATGGGTTAAAACTATTTTTTTCCATTATATTGTCACTGGCTTCCGCTTTATATTCCTTATAATAATACCGTTCATTACCAGCATTATAAACAAGTCCCATATTAGCAGAAGTATTTATCCTTGGCCATTTTTTATAACGTTTATACTTATAAGGCGGCAATGCCACTTGAAACCGGAATCCCCCGTTGGCTTTCGCCCATTTTGCTTTCATTGCATAAAAGCCGATGGAACAATATCGGAAATGACGGATCATTTCAAACTTAACTCCCCGGTCCTCTTTCAAGTATTGCTCAACCTTTAAGTTGAACGATGTGTTATACTGTGGCCAATAAAAATTTCCACCTATCGTCCAGGTCAATCCCATTTTGGGATCATAATGAAATCTAAAGCCATCCCAATAGCCAATAGCTGTACATCCCATCCGCGCCATAACAGAAAATCTTTCATCCGCAAAAGGATGAAAGAATTCAGCATCCACGCCATATCGGTCAGCATTAAAATATCCCATTGTCACTTTACCGAACACATTATACGGCAAGCGAAAGCGCTGGGATATTGTCAAATGCCCCGGATGAATCTTATCCTCATAGCTTCCATACCCATCGTTATAAACAGGAATCTTCAACTGCCCTGTCAGCTTCATTCCTTTCCACAACGATACTTCCACCGCTGGACTAAGGTCAAACAACACCTGATAGATCTGCGTAAGAAGCAAATTCCTGAAAGCCAACTGAGGATATACCAACACATCCACCTTAAACAAAGAGCTATTTTTCATCTTTATTTTCCGTGCCTCCCGCCACGCTTCACCCAGTTCATAGGTAACTTTCCAATCCTTGCGTTCAGCCTGAGCCACAGTATCCCCCTTCACAGGGTGATAATAAAGAGAAATTAGAGGTATATTATTATCTAAAACGATTATCCGGCATGTTTTTTGATCCGGTAATCCTACTTTTTGAATGACATCCACCGCTTTGCTTATACCGACACCCTGCAAACGATATGCAGAATTCTGCAAGACATAAACACGCTCATTGTCATCTTCCGTCCACCCCACATTTTCAAATCCCATTTCCACTAAAACATTTACAGTACTTTCCCCCGTTTGACAAAATCCCCTTAAAGGGATCAAACAGAATAAAAAGAGCGCCGCACATTGTGCTATTGTTTTAGTAGTTAGACACTTTCTCATGTTAGAGTTTTTACACCTCATCATTTTCAACCTTTTTTGTATCCATGCGATACAAAATATGCTGCAAAAATAGACACATTTTTAATAATATCAAAGTTTTTTTTTAGAAAATACGAAATAATACAGCTTTTCCTTCATAACTCCTTAAAAGAGCCCAGAGTTGTTAATACAAAGTGCATAAAAGGCTTTGACAAGAGAATAAATATTGTTAGCATTTATTACATCATGTAGTATCAATATACTAGCTTTACATTGTCAATCCAAAGTGAATTACCAGGAGAACCGATATAGGCACCTCCGTGACTGGAAGTGAATTGTAGTAACAGGTGAGTCGGAACATCTTCTTCCGTTCCCCATGCTACTTCCTTGATGGGAACACTCTCTCCCTTACTGTTGATAGCATAACGCTCCTCTACTTGCAAACGCATCATATGAGGTTTATATGCAGGATCACCTGTTATATCTCCATACATGATTGAATAAGTAACATTATTACGCCAGTCATCGGTGGTATTATAATAACGTACCACCATTGTACCTATGCGCTTCGCAAAGATATTTCCATCCTTGTCTTCCCAGCGTTTCTGCAGGAATAAATTCACTTCCGGAAAATCTTTGCCGTCTACATCCGTAATACGGCTGAAACCTGTAGCGCGGATACGCTTCTCTCTGTCAGACATCTTAACTTTATAGTCAAACTGAACCGCGATCGGTTTCTTCGTGAAAGGAATGCCGGAATTCAACATCTTCTGCGGATTCTTCGTTCCCTTAATCGGCTCGTGTACTTCACCCAAAAACATAGAACCTGCAGCCAGCACCGTAATATCTACGATTCCTAATACCTTTACACTCTCCATACGGGTATCCATACGTGCGCAGTAACCTTTATCACGTTTTTCGGGAAACACAGAGGTATTTGTCTTAGTAATACCGGCCACACGTGCCATCACATTGGAAGTTGCCCACGGTGATCCACCCATATTCTTATAAGCCTTATTCTCACGAATAGTTGCAGTCGGCCCGATAGCATACACATTCTTCAATGCGCCACCGATAATACCCGACTCTTTAATCTGGCGATCTACCCACTGGTCCATATTGCCGAATGGAATCATCTCCACAGTATGCTGTTGTTGTTGCTGCTGTGCAGATACCATCCCGCAATATAAAAAAGCGGATAGCATACCATACATACGAATTTTCTTCTGCATCATCTTTTTAAAATTGATAATTGACAATTAACAATTGACAATTCGGATTATCCGGTATTTAATTGTCAATTATCAATTGTCAATTGTGAATTGTTATATATCGTAGTTCCACTGATCCAGTGCAAAATTCCAGTTATCCTGTACCAATTGCACAGTACGATCATCATATTTATATTTATTCTTCTTATATCCTTTCTTTCCACCTACATACTTCTCGATGTCACTGCGTGCCTCTGCAAATCCGGGAATAGACAAATCATGATAAATCTTTTCGGTCATTCCCATAGCATCAGCCTCAAAATCTTCGAATTTAACTTCAATCAGATTCCCGGCAGGGATGCACGATTTATCCGCCTCGTATTTATGGTATAACTTAGCATAAATAGAAAGGATATTATTTTCCAGTTCCTCATTACTGATGTCTTGCAACTTTAACGGCTGAATCGTATTCGTAAAGAAACTACGGGTACTTTCAAATACCGTATAAGGATTACGCATCAGATAAACAAACTTCGCATTGGGGAACATCTTAACAAGCTCCTTCACACGCCCTGTATGCGGCGGATTCTTACTCAAGAACTGCGTTCCACGTGTATTCCACAATGATATCTTAATCAACTTGACAAATACCTCTTCAAACACTTTCAGTTCTTTCTCCGTGATATCATTAAACAACAGATATTTATCTGCATATTCCTGCTGATATTTAGGAAGGAACCAGAAATTATAATAAGTATAAGGCATCATATTTGCCAGTGCAAACTCTTCCTCCTGCGGCAGGTCTACAGCAAGTTCCATATTATCCGTAGGACGCTTATCGGGCATCAACCAACTCATATTCTTCTTAAAGAAAGGCTGCCCCCACATCATCAAATGCGGAAATACGGTCTGATAAGTAGTATTATAACCAAAATGTTTATCACATGAAAAGACATTATGCACAAAGGTTGTTCCACTACGCCAATGGCCAAGGATGAATACCGGATCATGTTCCAAAGGTTGAGATGCCAGTCGCTTCTCATAACGTCCATTCTGTAAAGGAGCCAGAGTAGAAAGCAAGCGGCATACGGCTTTAGTCAAGCGGTACTTGCCTTTGTATGCTGCATCTATCTCACGTCCTTTCGTAATAGCATTAAATGTCTTCCAATCGGCTCCAACCAATGTATTTATAGGAAGTTTATTAAATTCGAGTAAACCCATATCATTTACAATTTTACAATTTACGATACAAATGGTAAATTATTTAATGATTTTCACTTCAATACCCTGACGCTCCAAGTCTTTCACTGCTTTCTCTATGATTTCATAGTGTTCGGGGGCAATGCCAAGCTTCGGTAAATTCAAGACAGGAAGATCTTCCGAAATATGCATGTCTTTATCCTCTACCCTATCGATAATCATACCGACAGCACTGGTATTGTTAGTTATCGGATCAATCAGAATGAAGGCTCCTGTTGCTTTATTCTTTTGATAAGGGTCAAAGAATAATTCTTTTGCCGTAGTCAGCACAACACGCGCTATCTGATTCAACTGCATGGGCAAGCTATCAGTAGTTAATTGTCCATTCTCGACCGACAGTTGTTCCATCGTATTGACATCTACCTTATACTTGATATTACTGATACGTGAACGGCTCAGATTAGTGGTTTGCTTAATAAAAAATGATTTATTAAGATCCATCGGTTCTTCATCCATCCATACCAACATAGCCTCGAAATTACGATCGACAACCGGCAAGTTATCAGGATGTACCAGCATTTCTCCTCTTGATACGTCTATCTCATCTTCCAGCGTCAAAGTCACAGACTGAGGCGGAAAAGCATAATCCAGTTCACCATCATAAGTAACAATGCTCTTAATACGTGATTTCTTACCGGAAGGCAATGCAACTACTTCATCACCTTTACGCACAATTCCTGAAGCTACTTTACCACAGAAGCCACGAAAATCGAGGTTAGGCCGCAACACATATTGTACCGGGAAGCGGAAATCTGCCAGATTATGATCATTATCAATATGGACTGTTTCAAGAAAATCGAGCAAGGATATACCGGCATACCACGGAGTACGCTCAGACTTAACGACTACATTATCACCATCCAAGGCTGATAGCGGAATACAAGTTACATCCGGAATGTTCAACGGAGCAATAAATTCCTTATATTCCTTAACTATTTCATTGAAGCGGTCCTCTGAAAAATCTACCAGGTCCATCTTGTTGACAGCAAGCACCACATGCTTGATACCTAACAAAGAAACCAGGAAAGAGTGACGACGTGTTTGTGTAATCACCCCTGTACGGGCATCTACCAAAATAATAGCCAGATTAGCCGTGGAACCGCCCGTAATCATATTACGTGTATATTGTTCATGTCCCGGAGTATCGGCAATGATAAATTTACGGTTGTTGGTAGAGAAATAACGATAAGCCACATCAATCGTAATACCCTGTTCGCGTTCTGCTTTCAGGC
>ERZ832522.4816-NODE-4816-length-12888-cov-3.399439_pt1 | contig 12888 bp, 10 predicted proteins | sample MGYA00519951_ERZ832522 | MGnify/ENA primary metagenome ERZ832522 (study PRJEB31850, sample SAMEA3708728) | human gut metagenome | biome: human gut; feature: human-associated habitat; material: faeces | place: China | collected 2014 ... | reverse complement strand
GTATGCCGGGAAGTTGCTCAAAAGCCTTTCGTCCGACGGGTATTTGGCAAAACCGAAAACCAACCGAGGCTTTGCGGAAGTTGTTCGGGAGGTTATTGGCCGAGGTGCAACGGGTGAAGTCGGAAGGTGATTTCGAGGGAGCTAGGAATTTGATCGAGAATTACGGGGTACGGATTGATCCCGTGTTGCATCAGGAAGTGCTGGAACGTTATCAAAAACTGAACGTGGCTCCTTATGCCGGTTTTGTTAATCCGAAATATAGATTGGTGGAGGAAGAAGGGAAAGTGATGGATGTGAAAATAGAATACCCGACAGATTTTCTGACACAGATGCTGGAATACGGGGATAATAAATAATGATGATGTTTATGTTGCAAATGACACAGGCCGCGATAACCCTGCCGTTGACGGACCCGGTTTTGAAATTCCTGCTGATTTTGGTAATTATCTTGGCTGCTCCTTTATTGTTGAATAAGTTGAGGATTCCCCATTTGTTGGGATTGATTATTGCCGGGGCAATTATCGGACCGAATGGTTTTAACCTAGTGTTGCGGGATAGTAGTATTATTCTTTCGGGAACAGCTGGGCTTTTGTATATCATGTTCTTGGCGGGGCTGGAGATTGATCTGGGGGATTTTAAAAAGAATAAATGGAAGAGTTTGACCTTCGGGATGTACACGTTTTTGGTGCCGATGGCCTTGGGAACGCTTGTCGGGCTTTACGTGTTGAATTTTTCCATGTTGACTTCCATATTGTTGGCGAGTATGTTTGCCTCCCACACGTTGATCGCTTACCCGATTATCAGTAAACTGGGGATCACGAAGGATAAGGCCGTGGGAATTACCGTGGGAGGGACGATGATCACGGATACGTTGGCATTGTTGGTGTTGACGGTGATTGTGGAGATGGCCGTGGGAGATGTGGATGATTGGTTTTGGTACAGGCTAGGGGCGGCAATTATCCTCTTTTTTGCTTTCGTGATGATCGTGTTCCCGATCGTGGGACGTTGGTTTTTCAAACGGTGTGAGGATAACGTGTCACAATATATATTCGTGCTGGTCATGGTTTTCTTGGGGGCTTACTTGGCGGAATTGGCCGGACTGGAGTCTATTATCGGGGCTTTTCTTGCGGGGATGGCGTTGAACCGTCTGATTCCTTCGACCTCTCCTTTGATGAACCGGGTGGAGTTCGTGGGGAACGCGATCTTTATTCCTTTCTTCTTGATAGGGGTGGGAATGTTGATCGACTACCGGGCTTTCTTTACCAACTGGGACACGATTAAAGTAGGGGCGGTGATGATCGTGGTGGCCACCGTGGCTAAATTCGGGGCGGCTTGGCTCACGCAGAAGACGTTCCGGATGTCGGTGGACCAGCGGCGGGTGATTTTCGGATTGAGTAATGCACAGGCTGCGGCGACTTTGGCTGCCGTGATGGTGGGGTATAACGTGATATTGGGAGAGACTCCGGCGGGAGAGCCGATTCGTCTGTTGAACGAGAGCGTGTTGAATGGTACGATTTTGATGATTCTGGTCACTTGCACGATGGCATCTTTCTCGGCGCAGAAAGGGGCGCATAATATCGCTATGAATGACGTGTCGGAAGAGAAAGAGGGAACGGGGGAACATCAGGAACGCATCCTGATACCGGTGTCCTACGAGAAGAACGTGACCGAGCTGGTGAATTTGAGTACGGCGATCAAGTCGAAGAAGAATAAGAACGGGCTTTTTGCCTTGAACGTGATCAACAATCAGGCATCGGACGATAAGGCCTTCAAACAATCCAAAAAGGTGCTGAATATGGCGGTTACGACGGCTTCGGCCACGGATAACGTGTTACAGGATTTGTTGCGGTACGATCTGAACGTGGCGAATGCCATTATCAGCGTAATTAAAGAACAGGGTATTACGGATTTGGTTTTGGGATTACATCAGGGAAAAGGCGTCGTGTCCTCCTTTTTGGGGAATATGACCGAGGCGATTTTGGGACAGAGTAACGTGACCACGTTAATTTATCGCCCCATACAACCTATTGCCACGGTGAAACGTCATCTGGTGGTGGTGCCGGCCCGGGCGGAAAAAGAGGTCGGTTTCCCGATGTGGGTGAATAAAGTATGGAATATTATCCACAATTCGGGTGCGAAGGCTGTGTTCTATGCGTCAGAAGACACGACAATGTACTTGAAGGAGATATATAAAAAAAGGCCGATCGAGGCAGAATTTTCGTCCTTTGATGATTGGGATGATTTCTTGATTATGTCCCGGGAAATAAAGAGTGACGATACTTTGTGGGTGGTGATGAGTCGTCGGGAACGGCTGTCTTATCATGCAAATATGAGTAGGATTCCCAATTATTTGAACAAGTATTTCCAATCCAATAGTTTCGTGTTGGTCTACCCGATACAGGCAGGAGAGACAAATAATCGGTATTTGGTATAGTTGAAAAGTAAAATTTAACGCGCTGTCCACTCCCCAATTATAGGGAGTGGACATCGTGTTTTTACCCGATTTTGAGGATGTGGGTTTTCATGATGTATTTGTAATTTTGAAAACTTGAAATATCATAAATAATTCTATAAACTAATGAATAAACTTGGTGTTGAGTCAATTATTTTCAATATTTGCGGTAAAAATAAGGATATGAATTCACATCTATTTTCCGCAGATATGAAACTGGCGGACGTCATTCATGCTGATTATTCACTGTTGTTACTGTTACATCGGTTTGGAATAAATCTGGGATTCGGGGATAAAACAGTCCGGGAATGTTGCGAGGCGAATCATGTTTCGTGTACGTTATTCCTGATGATTTGTAACGTGTATAGCAACGAGCAATACCTGCCGACGGAGAAAGAGATCGAGGGAATAGGTGCGAACGTGGACCAGTTGATTGCTTACTTGAAAAATTCTCATTCTTATTACTTGGAAAACCGGATGCTTTCTATTCAGGAGCAGTTAAAAGAGATTTCTGAAGGGTGCGAACAGCAACATCAGCAAATATTGAATCTTTTTTTCAATGAATACAAGAATGAGGTGATTCGTCATTTTGATTACGAGGAAGTGACGGTCTTCCCTTATATCTCGAATATGGTGAAAGGGGCTCGTCCGGAAGATTACGAGATCGGGGTGTTCAGGGAGAATCATAGTAATATTGATGATAAATTGAATGATTTGAAGAATATCATCATGAAATATTTACCGGGAGACACGTTGTCGGATATGCGTATCCGGGTGTTATTCGGAATCTTTGCCTTGGAAGAGGATTTGAGCAAACATTCTTTAATCGAGGATAAAATACTTGTTCCTTTAGTAATGAAATTAGAGCAACGGTATGCAAAACAATAATAAAAGTTATAGGATTGTTATTATTGAGCCGTCCATGATTATTTCAACCGGGCTGAAGAAGTTGATCGAAACGAGGAATGAGTTTGAGGTGGTAGCGGTTGTTGCCGATTGTTTTCATTGTCTGGAAAGAATTAATCATTTGAATCCGGATATTATAGTTATTAACCCTTCGGCCGTGGAATTGAAGAAACGGCAACATCTGGAAGAGTTGTTTGAAGGGGTGAAGGACACGGCTTTCGTGGCGTTAGTTTATCAGTATATCGATCCTGACATTCTGAAACAATATCACACGACAATTGATATTGCCGATGATGGTGATAAGATTGCACAGAAGTTACTACATTCAATCGATGCGTTGAGTACTCCGGCTGATTTGCTTGATAAGAATGAACTCTCCGAACGGGAGAAAGAGATTTTGATTTCCCTGGCAAAGGGGAAGATTAACAAGGAGATTGCGGATTTGCACCATATATCGGTACACACCGTGATTACTCACCGGAAAAATATTATTCGAAAGACTGGGATAAAGTCTGTTTCCGGGCTTACAGTGTACGCTATTTTGAATAATCTCATCGATATTAATGAGGTGGAGTGATGTTTTGATTGAAATATCCCTATTATAAGGGATTGCGGGAAAGGGTGGAATTGTTGATCTTTGTAATGTTAATAATAATATGATTTTTTTCTTTTCAACGTAAGCCATTGAAAGAATTTTGCCAAAAAAGACTGTTTAGCTATAAAAGTTATTCAGTCTTTTTTTATTTGGGGCGTCTCCGTGTGTACCCTTGGGATTTTGGGAGTATGAAAGCTGCATACCCGTGGTTGAAGGAATATTCTAGGCTTGTTAAATCTAAAATAATTTAAAATATGGTTATTAAATAATCATCAAATTCTTATCATATTGTTAGCCGCTCCCATTCTGCTCCCATTCCGCTCCCATTCCGCTCCTATTCCTCTCCTATTGTAATAATAAAATATTGTAGAATTGTAGGATATGTTAACGTTCGGATAGGTGTATAATAATAACTTGATCACGTGAATATAGCTCTATTCGGTAGAAACTTTACCTGATGATCGATTTCACTAGGATAGAACCTAGTTTCTTTCTGCGGTTTGTACGGGTGGGAACGGATGGTTACTTTTGTTCGTTTTCCATCAATTTCGAGCCTTTATAAGCGATGGCGTACAGGATGAACGTGAGTAGAATCAGTCCGGCGATAAACCACTGCCAACCGAAATGGTCGAGAACGACTCCGGTGGCTGATCCCCATACACTGGACCCCATGTAATAGAACAGGAGGTAGATGGAGATGGTGACCGAGCGTTTTTGGAGGTTGTAGTCGCTGACGATTCGGTTACAGATCACGTGTACCACGAAGAAATTAAACGTGAAAATGGCCAGTCCAAGCGTGACGATCCAGAAGTTGTTAATGTATAGCAAGAGCAATCCTGCCACGGAAAGTGCGATGATTGTTTTCAGTATTTTGAAATGATTGTACAATGCTGTCAATTTTGCCGTGGCGATCGAGCCGAATACCCCGAACAGGTACATGAAATAGATATAGTGAATTAGGTACGGGGAGAAGTTAAACGGTTCTTTTACCAGATAAAAGCCGAGGTAATTGTACAAGCTCACGAATATCCCTAACATGAGGGAACCGATCAGATAGAAGGGGATCAATTTCACGGAGACGATCAAGTGAAGGTTGGAAACGATCAATGATTTGAAACTTTCCCGCTTGGGTTTGAAATTAACTGAACGGGGACTGAATATCAGGAATGATATGGCAAATATGGCACATAATACACCGATTGAGACGGAGGCGATGCGCCACGAGAATTCACTGCTGAGATAGGAAGAAATTACTCGTCCACCCATTCCTCCCAAGGCGTTTCCGGCAATGTAGAGTCCGGTGATTTTTCCTTTATTCCGGGGTTGAACTTCTTCAGATATATAAGCCAGAGATACGGAAGTGGCTCCTGATAGCAGGAATCCTTTCAGGGCGCTTAATGCTACCAACAAGAAGAAAGAGGGCGAATAAGAGCAGATTACCGAAAAGACGGCTGACGATAATAGCGCCGCGCTAATCAGTTTTTTCCTTGGAATCGAGTCTGCCACGAACATTGCCGTGAACAGTCCTACTACCATTCCGAGCGTGGAGAATGATATGGCCAGACTACTGTGGCTGGCTGATAATCCAAACTCTTGAGCCAGATCTGGCAGGAGAGGTTGGAAATAGTATAACTGGGCAAAACAGGAGAAACCGGACAAGAAGACACAAATGGAGATCTTGCGGTCCTTGGTCATATTCTCCGGAGTGATAATTACGTGACTTGTATTCATGACTTTTCTTTATCCGGTGCAAAAGTACGTATTCTATGAGCTGGTTATTCTTTTGCGGAGAAGTTTTTCATCGGAAACTTTCTTTTCTTTTTCTCGTTAGAATGAGTATCAGAAAACAAGATTGTTAAACAGATAAATTTGAAAAAGATTATGAGAGGAAGGATTTTAATGGTAACGTTATGGATGACATCATTATTTGTTTTTGCCGCTTGTCATGATGATGACGACGATGATGATAAGGGGTATACCCCCGGAAAGAGTGTCGTGGCCGCTTTTGAGGCGAAGTTCCCGAATGCCGTGGCCGTGAGTTGGGAGAAAAAAGGAGTGTATGAAAAGGCGGAATTTCATCAGAACGGACAGGAAGTGGATGCTTGGTTTGATGCATCCGGTCAATGGATGATGACGGAGACGGACGTTCTGTTTGCCAATCTTCCGGCAGAGGTGAAGACGGGGTTTAACGAAAGCATATATAGTGCTTGGCAAGTGGAAGATGCCGATATGCTGGAACGTCTGAATATGCCCACGGTTTACCGCTTAGAGATAGAGAAGGGAAATGAGGAAATGTTGATTTATTTCAATGAGAAGGGAGAGCTGGTGAAGGAGGTAAATGAAGAGGCTTCTACTTTACCGACGGCGGTGAGTAGTTTCATTACCCGGCAGTATCCGAAGGCTTTGGTTGTTACGGTTGACCGTTGGCAGGATGGTATGTTGGAGGTCGGAATTTTGGATGATAGTTTGGTGAAAGAAGTTTTGTTTGACCGGAATAACGGTTGGATGAAGACTTCTTGGCCGGTGTTGAAGGCCGATGTGCCTCAGGTGGTGCTTGACGTGTTGAAGGGCGAGGCGTATAATAGTTTTTCCATTGCCAGCGTGCAATACATAGAATACGCTTCCGGTAGTGATGTTTACCATTTTGTTTTGCAGAAAGAACATTCGATGGATATAAGTGTAGAAATTGATCCTCAGGGGAATTTGGTTTTAGATTGATACATATGATTAATGGAGAGGGAGTTGTATCCAAAACGGATATGACTCCCTTATTTTTTGTCTCATCTTTACCTCTTACAGGGAGATTGACGGTTGAAAAATTTATTTGAGGGGGACGGAACAAGATATTATTAAACTACGTATGTTTGCGTAGTTTTAATATACAAAAACAAAAAATGAACAAGGAGAGATTCCAAGGAATCTAGCAATTATGAAAACAGGTGTAAGCGATTTGCCCCGATCGGTGAATCAGGGAAATGAGTTCTTAATGTTACGGGAAAAAAAGCACAGAGTTAGGATTGAAGGAGAGGGATTCGTGGTGCGTGAATGGCGTTTTTCGGATTGTGATTCTTTAGCCGAAAATGCCAATAATGAGAAGATTTGGAATAATGTTATGGATCACTTTCCGCATCCATACACGAAACAAGATGCTTTTGATTATATCAGTATGGTTCACGCCATGCCTGCTCCCCCGATGCGATTTGCGATTGAGGTGGATGGAAAAGCAGTAGGAAGTATCGGGTTTGGTTCAGAAGGAGACATTGAACGGGTAACTGCCGAAATCGGTTATTGGCTGGGAGAACCTTACTGGGGAAGAGGAATCATGCCTAGAGTCGTGGCTGCCGTCACGCGATATGCGTTTGAAACGTTCGGCTACCAAAAACTTTACGCTTTGGTTTTTGATTACAATCCGGGATCAATGCGTGTATTGGAGAAAGCAGGGTATCAGTTGGAGGCGGTGTTGCACAAGGCGGCCGTGAAAAATGGGAAGGTGATAGACTTCTATTATTACAGTATCCTGAAAGAGAATTAATTAAAAAAGCAGTATCCTTGCAAGATGCTGCTTTTTTTAATTTCATGTTTACCAGTTGATTTCTTGAATACCCTTACTTCGTAGAAAGGCATTGGCTTTACTGAAATGTTTACAACCGAAGAAACCATACTCGGCAGAACGGGGAGAGGGGTGTACGGTGGTTAACACAAGATGTTTGCGAGTATCAATAAGTGACATTTTTTCTTTGGCATAACTTCCCCATAACATAAAAACCAAGTTCTCCCGTTCATCACTTAATTTTTTGATAACGGCATCGGTAAAAATTTCCCAGCCTTTGTCTCTGTGAGATCCCGTTTCGTGCGCCCGAACCGTGAGTACCGAGTTCATGGGGAATACCCCCTGGGCTACCCAATGGTCCAGATTCCCGGAAGTCGGGATGGGGATCCCCAGGTCCATGTGTATTTCTTTAAAAATATTTGCCAGAGAGCCGGGAATGGCTACCCCATCCGGTACGGAAAAACATACCCCGTAATATTGGCCCGGATTAGGATAGGGATCTTGTCCCAAGATGACAATTTTTACTTTTTCAAAAGGGCAGGCGTTGAATACATGAAATATCTGGTGTCCCGGAGGAAGTACATGAGCTTTCTTGTATTCACTCTTGACAAACATCACTAATTTCTCGAAATAGGGCTTGTCAAATTCATCTTGCAAGCGTTGTTGCCAACTTTCTTCTATTTGAACCTTCATAAATGCATTTGGGTTGCTATACGAAGGCAAAAGTAAACATATTTTTCATTCGTTTATTTCCATTTTTTCAGAATTTTATTGTTTTACAAAGCCTTGATGTTCATGATTGGTTTGATCGTGTCGATGATCGTTGCCGTGTCTTGTATCGCCTGCATGATCAAGTCCTTGTCTTTATACGCCATCGGGGATTCATCAAGGGTTTGTCGGCAGACGGAGGTGGAATAGATGCCTTCCATTTCTTTCGTGAATTCGTTCATATCCAGTGTTTTCAGTGCTTTGTTTCGGGCAAGTACCCTTCCGGCTCCATGAGGGGCGGAACAGTTCCAGTCCGGGTTACTTTTTCCTTCACAAATCAACAAACCGTCACGCATATTGAATGGGATAACCATTTTTTCACCTTGATAGGCTCGAATGGCTCCTTTTCGGATGATCCAGTCGGTCGTGTCGATGAAATTATGCATGGAGTAAACCGTGTCCACGGCTTGGTAATTTTCACCCAAGTCTTTGAATATGGCTTTTGCCATAGCTTTATGGTTAAATTGTGCGTAAGTTTGAGCAATAACCATATCGACAAGATATTCATACATATCTTCTTTTTCGAGCATATACTCCTTTTTCCCGACGTGGTAACGTTTGTTTAATTCTTCCAGTTTTTTGGGAATATCACTTGTCGGTAGTGTATTATGCGTGATAAACTTGAATTCTTCATGGTACTCTTCCGGAAGAACGGTCGTTTTATGCATTTTCTTGGCATGATAATTACACACTTTCAACCCGAAATGACGAGAACCGGAGTGAATGGTCAGATAATGTGAACCATCTTTGGCAGATTCTCCTAGCTCGATGAAATGATTTCCACCTCCTAGTGTACCCACGGAACAATAGAAGGTACTTTCTTTGATACCGATTTTTTTACACAAGCGGGAGATATATTCTTTATCGACTTGAATGGAATCTTTGGTTTCTCCGAATCGCTGGAACCATTTTTGTTGAAAGGCATGAAGGTTATTATTCACGGTTTCAAAATAGGGGGTAATCCACCAGTCATCCAAGTTCTTTTCCTTTCGGATATGCATCCCCATGGGAATGGAACGCCGGATGGCGTGGTCCAGTGTTGGGAATCTTTCTTCTTCGATTCGCTGGTTTAATTTGAACGTGGTGACGGAACAACCGATGTCCACACCAATATAGTTCGGGTTGACCATTCGTGTCACGGGCATGGTGAATCCAATCACGATTCCCTTACCCACGTGAGTATCCGGCATGATTCGTACTTGTACACCGGTAGAGATTTCTTGGTTCAGAATGTTCCGGATCAACTCGATGGCTTCGGTTTCCACTTCGTCAATAAAGATTTTACAATCTTGATTATATGTTCCTTTTAATTCTATCATAATTTTTGTTTTTAATATACGCGGAGCAACGGGCAAACAAGGATCGTACGGGATTCGAACCCGTGGTGACCACTTTAACGAAGTAACCCTGTTTTACGGCATCCGCGTGAGTTTCATTTGTAAAAAACAGGAGTAACAAGCGAGAAAGGAAACGGGGCATGACTTGCCGGAGTCGAACCGGATAATCTCGTCGATTTTACGACCTCACTATTCCTCCCCTAAATTGAGTCGAAGTAACCCTTCTCTACGACATCCTGTTTTAGTAATTTAAAAGCAAGGCTACAAGCGATAAGAGACTGTTTCCTGCTCTACCCACTGAGCTACACTCCCTTGTTCGTAGCTTACAGATCGTGGAAGTGGCGGGATTCTAACCCGCGACCCGGGCGTTATATGCGAAGTAACTCTTGTCTACGGCACTTGCTTTATATTGTTGTTTTAAAGAACGCTTTTATATTTCTATTTTCATTATTTCGTTGACAACCGAGGAACCTTGTTCGATATAATATATCATGTCGAATATTTTTTCACTCCACCCGCTGACGAGGATCACGTTGCCGTTATCTTTGGTCATGCTGTTTCCGTAACCTCTCAAGTCAACCGTGTAGACACTCACGTCCGGGTTGATTATCAGGTATTTCTGGAAAAGGCGGTTGAAGTTTTCTCCCCGATTCCCTTTGTGATCGTACCAGTTGCATCCGTCACCGACTTGACAGTCAGAGAATATGATGATTCTGTTTACAATCGTTTTTGATTTTATCAAATATTCCATGTAGTCGAATATTCCTCTTTCCGTTGCCGGGCCGCATTTCTTGGCAGCTTGGTTAATAATGTTGAAATTCTCGAACACGTTTACCGAGCGACTCAAGTTTGCGTCAATTAACCGATCACCAAACAGTCCGACGAAAGTGTCTTTGCATTTGTTCCAATACAACACGGCAAACAAGTTGGCAATATCCGAAGTTTTCCGTTCGCTCATGGCTGACACTAGGGATTTTCCACCCCGGTCCCCGTACATACTTCCGGAGTTATCGGATAGTATCACGGTTTTTCCCTCGTGGGTCGGGATGTTGTCACAACTGATTACCAGTGCTTTTTCCAAAGCTGCCAAGGTTTTCTTTATTTTCGCTTTTTCCCCTTCGAATATAGAGCTTTCTTTGGCCAATTTATCTATTTCCAGAAATGCTGACAGGTAACGGAAAGGCATTTGTTTTGCTTTTCTGATCCGATGTTCGTTTGTCAGAATATTCAAGGTCATATCCAATGCTTTATCAGTGCTTTTCGTGACGATATTTCGCAAGTTTCGTAGTAGAGCCATGTAACCCATTTGACTGCTTGACACGAGTTCTTCCCATTTTTCGGAAACGGCTTGGGCTTTCACTTTCTCGTTTTCGAACGCTTGTTTACCCAGTTCGGATAATTCGGTTTCCCACGTGTAGGGGATAGCTAGGTTACCCGATACGATTTTGTCAAATACAGCTTGTTGTGCTTCATCCTTTGCTTTCGGGTGAACTAGAAACAATGCGTCTCGCAGGCTTACAGCCGAGTTGGCATTGTATTTGGCGAATTGATACTCGTCAAACCTGTTGAACGATTCGATCAATCCTTTTTGTATTTGTTTTGACAATTGGTTCAACTTTTTGCTCCCTTCCCGTTTGTTGGCGATTTGGTAATAAGCGAGAATCTCGGTGATTTCGTCAGTTCGTTTTACTACACCCGCAACGGCACGTTTCACGATCTCGTTGCCAGAATACAATTTTGCCAATTCAACAGCCAGTATCATCGATACTGAACGCAAGTTCATTTCCGTGCGAGCATATACAGCGAGTCTGGCTACAAACTCGGGACTGCATTTTGCGATCAGATTTTTGATTCTGCAAATCCTGTCCGTGTTTGATTCGTAGTATGAATCATCGACCATGCAGGTGACTACGGTTGAATAGAGTTCCATTTCCGGCGTCATTTTGTAAGCCTTGGCTCCCATGTAATTCACGGTAGTGTCTTTTCCTTTGTTTGTAAAATTGAACTTCATAATTGTATCTTTTTTCGTTTTACACCACAAAGATGCATGGGTAGGTGCGCAAGCTTTTTGCGTAACTGAAATTATTTTCATATTTTTGAAAAAATAATTTTTATCCTGTTCTTATGCCAGCGAATCGTAATGCCCTAATCCGTTATAAAACAATAGATAACTGCCTGCGTAATAAATATAGAAGATGGACGCTCGAAGATTTGATTGATGCGTGTTCCGATGCCTTGTACGAGTATGAGGGGATCACGAAGGGAATCAGTCGGCGCACGATTCAGATGGATATACAGATGATGCGTAGCGAGAAATTGGGTTATAATGCCCCGATCGTGGTATATGATAACAAATACTATAAATACGAAGACGAGGAGTATAGTATCACGAACACTCCCTTGTCGGAGCAGGATTTGAAAGTGATGTCGGAGGCCGTGGAGGTGTTGCGCCAGTTTAAAGGGTTCTCTTATTTCTCGAATATGGGGGATATTATCAGTCGTTTGGAGGATCATGTGACTTCAGCCCGTCAGAAAACAATCCCGGTGATTGATTTCGAGAAGAACGAGAGTCTGAAGGGGATTGATTATCTGGATATGATTTATCACGCGGTGGTGAGCAAACAAGTGCTGCGGATGAAATACCGGTCTTTCAAGGCCCGATCCGCGTCATCGTTTTTGTTCTATCCTTATTTACTGAAAGAGTATCGGAATCGTTGGTTCGTGTTCGGGGTACGCGAGGGGAGTTCCCCGCTCGTGAATCTGGCGCTCGATCGTATTCATCATCTCGAAATCGCCCCGGGGGAGTCGTACCGTGAAAATACGGTATTTGACCCCACGACTTTCTTTGACGATTTGGTGGGTGTGACCAAGAATATCGGTTCAAGGGTTCAGAACGTCCGTTTCATGGTAAACCCTCCAAACGCTCCCTACGTGGAAACAAAACCATTGCACAAGTCGCAAAAGATCGTGGAAAGACGGGAGGACGGGAGTGTTGTCTTTGAAATAAACGTGATAATCAATCTGGAGCTGCAACGGGAAATCATCGGTTTCGCGGACGGGATAAAGGTTTTGTCCCCGCCTTCTTTGGCCGACCTGATAGCCTCCCGGTTTCGGCGGGCAAACCAATTGTATGACGGGGTAAACTCGTGACGGGAGGATTTGTTCGGCTTGAATAGACCTTATCGTGTGGATAACCTTTGCTTGAGGTTTCTTGTCATTGTGCACGTGCTCACGTGCCAATCGATACCTTCCCTTGGAGGAATACGGCAGTATAGGTGGA
>ERZ832522.4812-NODE-4812-length-12895-cov-3.358567_pt1 | contig 12895 bp, 7 predicted proteins | sample MGYA00519951_ERZ832522 | MGnify/ENA primary metagenome ERZ832522 (study PRJEB31850, sample SAMEA3708728) | human gut metagenome | biome: human gut; feature: human-associated habitat; material: faeces | place: China | collected 2014 ... | reverse complement strand
CTTCATGAAAATCGAGTTCATTAATCTTCTGTGCTACTTTCTGTGCACGAACGCGGGCTTTCTTTTCTCCCCAGTCGAAGATGGGTACAGAGAAGCTGATCGCAACACGTGGGTTCTGTGTCGGATTATCATAAATATTCTTCAGGTTACGGTTGTCACCGATCAAACCGAAAGAGACGGCAATATCACCTTTGAACTCGTTCAGCGCCTTCGTTTTAATCATTTCAAACCCCAGTTCATCACTCTCTATCTCACGCTGGCGAAGTTCCAGGCGCGATTCCAGGCCGTGTGAAATTGCTTGTTGCAGATTTACATCGATTGGTTTGATATCTATTTCGGCAAACACCATCAAGTCTTCATTCAGATTCATACCCAATGTCTGCTTTAACTTATCCTTCGCATTTTCAAGTGAAACCTGTTGCTCCTCTACCGATGAACGGGCGGTAGCCAGGTTGAGTTCCGCTTGGAAGAGTTCGTCTTTTGCCGCCAGGTCGGCTTCTACCTTATTCTTTATAATATCGTAACTTTGCCGGGCATTCACCAGTTCTTCGCGGGTGATAGCCAACTGGCTCTGCGCCATATAGACATTATAGAACTGGTTAGTTATATCCTTTTCGGTATTCAGCCGTTGCAGGGCATAGCTGATATTGGCATTCTCGTAATCATACTCGATCTGTTTCAGCTCCATTTTCCGCTTGTTGTAAGTGAAGATAGGTTGCGAGAGTTGGAGGTAAAGGTTATTGTTAAATGCCTTGTTACTATTCGTCGAACCTTCCACATCCGAGTTATTATCCTGCCAGCCGAAGGTGTTTATCAAAGAGACTACACCATCCGTCCACAAGATAGGCTGGTCTACCCGGAATGTACCGCTCGAACTGAACGTTTCATTGGTGTACCACTGCGACAGGCGGTTATCGAACCGGCGGTTTTTATTATAATCCACCGGATTCAGATCTAATGAGAACCGGGATTTAAGGGAAGCCCGTTGGGCAACCAGATTCTCCTGATACCGGTCCAGATTCATATGCGAACGACGCAGAGTCGGACTGTTCTCTTCCGCTATATCCAACGCTTTCTCAATGGTCAGAGACAGTTGTCCGTGAACTGTCAGCGGCACTCCCAGCAGTACGGCAATCGTAAGGATCATCTTTTTCATCAATAGTAACTCTCTTTGCATATTCAGATCATATTAATTAGTATCGTTTGACCAGTTTAACGGCATCCGCCGCTACACTTCTTAGTTTACACTCATTTGTCAGGGTGATATAAGCCGTATCGGCCGTGAAATAATAAACACCCAACTGCTCCCAGCCTTCATTGGCTCTCCGCAGGTTGATATAGGCATCTTCCGGCTCCTCTCCCTGCCTTATTTTGAAATGGTATTCACCTTCTACCCGGTCATTATACCGCAATTCATTACTTTTGCTCACGTAATAATAGAGATCATATTGTCCTTCGGCCGGTATAGGGACCTTCCAGGTGGCTGTCTGACTTCCATTGCCGCTTTTTATCACATAAGCAGAGCGGATGTATTTACCATAATAGTTGTTATTGGTTGTAGCCGTCCATTGTAACGGCGGACGCCAGTCGGAAACACCGGAATATTTAAAGGAGGTATCTTCCACTTTATCCAACCATTTAGGAAGCAGTCCCACTACATCCGGTTCAGATAGAACGAATAGAGAATCATCCTCGTTATCGACAATGATCTCATCCGTATTTTCACGTGAAGAACCGGAAATGATAAAATCTCCTTCGACATCCACATCTCGCCTTCTCTCTTCTTTTATATTTCCTATCTGCTGACTGATTACACTCGGCAAATTCCCGGAGATCATAGTGTTGACCATTACATACCGCGGAGCATTCTCCCATACGGATACCAACAATTTCGTCTGATGCGGTTCCAGTACGATTTTACGGTTAGCACGCGGATCGGGATTCCCACCACCCCGTTGTACCCCCTGTATTTCGAGATGGACGATACCTTCATTATCCGAATTATTACTTATCTGTACTTTCAACACAAAATTCTCCTCCCCTCTGTTTGTCACTTTAGTTACCTCAAACCGTTCAGCACTATAATAAGGAAGAGGCGTAAGACGTTCCCACTCCGAAAAGCCCGAACGAATATCTGCATGGCTCACCCGGCCTAGCGTATCCAATAAGTTTTCAAACTGGATATTCCGGAACGTATTCCGTTCCAGCAATGTATAAAGAGAATCCCTGAAAGCATCCACTCCGATATTGATTTCGGGTACGGCAAACAGCCGGTACGTCTTCAGACTGATGATATTATTCAATAGATCGCGGTATTCCACGTCCGTAAGCAGTTCTTTAAAAGTCTGCTTCTCCATCAGCAGGCTTGCCTTTTCATTATTACTGATACCATTGATATCACGTTCCCAACCCGAGTTATCCGACTTTTTTTGCAAGTACAGTTCAATAGCCGTATTCGCTATCGGCCATTCGGGAGAAAATATATTATACCGGAAATTGTATAACTGTGGAAACAGGAAGTAGGGGTTTGCTTGTGACGAGATATTATAATTTCCACGACCACTGGATGAGAAGTTATAATTCCCCTCCGGACGGGTAAATATCCAAAGAAAGTTATTCAATGTCCGTATTTTTGCTTCTTTCTCAGTAATTTCACGGCCTCCATTTTTCGACCATTTAAGCTGGTTCCTCCAGGCCCTGTCGACATCCAACTGTCCGAATACACAACCTTTTTCCGGAAAAAGAACCATTTCCGGCTGTACTGCTTCCTGTGCCTGCGACCAAGCGCGGGGATAGGTAGAGAACTGCACGGGAACCTCTACAACAGAAAAACGCTTGAACGGATAAGACAGTTTGTAGGTACGCTCCAGATTCTCCCTGATATTATGAATAAAAGAAGGGATCGTATCGCGGATCGAATCAAAAGTAGCCGTATAGTAATCGTTCCCTTCAATATGCCAGATACTATATAGGGTACTGTCAGACTCCAGTGTTTGTTGTTTATATTTACCGATAATCAATGAAACCGTCTGTGCCGGATATTCGGCGGCAAAAGAATAGCTGCCGTCTTCCGCTTTCACACTTTCTCCCTGCGATAAGGGAACCAAGCCGGGAAGCGGTTTTATCTGCAACCCGAACTTACTGAAATAAGTCTGTTGCCAATCAGAACTAAGATCGCTGTAAGCCGTACCGGGACGAGGATACCAATATGTTTCGGGAGTAAACAATACATAATCCGGCGTCTGGAACACATATTGTTTATCTATATTGAACAGGAAATTTTTATATTCCTGCTGCAATACCTTAGCCGGAATATCCAGATAGCAAAACCGGCTGTTTATTCTTCCACCATATTTAACAGAGAAAGTAACCGTATCGGAAGGAGCGATCTTTTCACCGAAATCGACCAACAGGATCTGGTTATCCCGCTCAAAATCCAGCTTCTTCCCTCCCCATGTTATTTCCTGTACCTGCAAACCCGGATTCAGACAGAAAGTAAAGACAGAAGCAGGCTCCAATGCCGTTCCTTTCATTGTCACTTCCGAAGAGAATGTTTCCGGTAGTTGCTCGAATGAAATATCATACCGGTCTATAATCATTTTAGGGGTATGCACATATTTATTATTAATAGCGGTATACAACGCACGCATATCGCTCTCCAGCAATATGGAATGTACATGTTTATAACCGGCAGCTCCACTGATCGACAGCATACAAAGGGAAAGCAACAACCAGGGATAATTGCTGCGTGAAGAATTAGGCAGACGTCTGAACAGAAAGATCGTAAAAAAGATAAAGGCCAGGCCGGCAAAGAAATAGATCGCCCGATGGTTTAAGACTGTCTCCCAATTGGTAAAACCCACTATCGTAGATTTTACCAACGGCAGGCTGTAAGCCATATAATCGAATAAATAATAGAATTTATCACTGATATAAAAGATTGTCAGACCGATATATCCCAACAGGATAATAAAGGTAAGTGCCTGATTCTTCAATACCAGCATCAGGAAAATGGATAACCCGATGATAAAAACCAACGTCGGAATACTTATCAACAGGAAATAAAGAATATACGCCATCCAGTCTACCGCCATTCCTGAAGTCATAAAGTTAAACAGCAAAGCTATTCCCATGATGATCAGGTTAAGGATCAGAAAAACACGCAGGTTTCCCCATATTTTACCGATCACATATTCGGCATTGCTTAACGGACGGACATAAAACACCTCCGAAGTATCGAGTTTCTTATCCCTCTTCAGGAATTCCGAAGAAAGAAATATACAGATCACTGCTTGTCCGGTATTTAATAAGAGCAGGTTCAGGTAAGGGAGATTGGCCGGTATGGCCTTCACCAGCCAAAAACCACCGGAGTCTTCCATGATCAGCAAAGCAAAGTCAAAAAATCCGAGTATCAGAATGGCCAGTATGGTAAACACTTTAAAGAACCAGCTCCGGATCAGAATTTTACTTTCGTATTTTGCTACCGATTGTATATTGTTGATAAACGACATAGAGGGTCAATTAAAAGGTTATTAATCGTTGGTCCAAAGGTTCAGTTTATTCTCCATATAATACACATAAGCATGTTCCAGATTGGGAGGATACGATTCAGCTTCATATCCAACGATCTCATCAGCCACAACCTGCACTTCCCAACCGGAGCCGGAAGGAATGGTCGAGATTACGGGGTATTTCTTATCTACCTCGTGCAATTGGTCGCCGGTTACTTTTATACGCCAGACTTTTCCTTCTGCTTGTTTCAACATATCCTGCGGTGAACCGTAAAAAGAAACCTGTCCTTTGTTCATCAGCGCCATACAATTACAAGTACTGGATATGTCTCCCACGATATGGGTAGAAAGGATGATCGTTACGTCATTCTCACTCACTTCCGAAAGCAGATTACGAAAACGGATACGTTCTTCAGGATCGAGTCCGGTGGTCGGCTCATCCACAATGATCACTTTCGGATGATGGATCAATGCCTGGGCAATCCCCAAACGCCGCTTCATACCACCCGATAGTTTATTTGCATACCGTTCGCGCACATCGAACAAACCTACATTTTCGAGCATAGCATCTACAGCCTGCTTTCTTTGTTTACCGTTAGTCATACCCGACAGACGGGCAGCATAATCCAGAAACTCATGTGTTTTGTACTTTGCGAAGAAACGGAAGTCCTGCGGAAGATAACCTAATATGCCTCTGATCTCTTTGCGCTGCCTGAGCAGATCATACCCACAGATATCCACTTGACCGGAAGTCGGCTCCATCAGAGCAACCAGGATACGCATCAATGTAGACTTTCCGGCACCATTCGGACCCAACAGTCCGAACATTCCTGTCGGTATCTCCAGATTCACATCTTTCAATGCGTGGTTTCCGTTCGGATATACCTTATTAAGGTTCTTTATCGATATACTCATTCAGTCAAAGGTTCACGAAAAGTTAGAATTAAGTCGTAATACGTTGGTAAAGATATATTTTATTCACTTCACTACAAATAAAAAACGTTCCCAACCAAAATATATTAGTTGGGAACGTCCTAAATTAAATCCTGATAAGGAAATTTTTTAATAATTTTGCTTCATTGGTTCGAAGAATGCCTGCGGGTGTTCGCATGCCGGACACTTCATCGGAGCTTTCTTTGCTTCGATCACGAAACCACAGTTGCGACACTGCCAGAAGATAGCTTCGTCTTTTTCAAATACTTTACCTTCAGTCAAGTTTGCCAACAACTTACGATAACGTCTTTCGTGTTCAGCTTCAACCTTTGCAATCATTCTGAAAGCAACAGCGATTTGTTTGAAACCTTCTTCTTCTGCAATATCGGCAAATGCAGGATATAGTTCAGCCCACTCTTCGTTTTCGCCGGCAGCAGCTTCTGCCAGGTTTTCCATTGTTGTGCCGATTACACCGGCAGGATAAGATGCTGTGATCTCAACCATGCCACCTTCCAGGAATTTAAAGAAACGCTTTGCATGTTCTTTTTCTTGTTCTGCAGTTTCCATAAATACACCGGCAATTTGTTCGTAGCCTTCTTTTTTGGCTGTGCTTGCGAAGAATGTATAACGACTTCTTGCCTGAGATTCTCCGGCAAATGATTTCAACAGATTCTGTTCTGTACGTGTACCTTTAATACTTTTTTCCATAATGCTAATATGTAATATAAAATGAGTTTGTCTAAATCGCCCTATTCAAATAACTCTCAAAGTTATGAAATTGTTTAATAATTTAATTCATTCATTTACTTAAAATATATCTATCGGATTATAAACTATGTCTATCATCCGGCAGTATTTACCGATAGCTTTTAGAAGAATGTAACCGATTTTGCATAAACCCCAACCCAAATTTGGCTTTTTTGAAATGTCGACATTGCAAAATACCCGATTATATACACTTTCGATAAATATTATTGTATCTTTGCATCAAAATTTAACATAATAGGCAGAAAGATGAAAAGCAAAATTGATTTTCAGCCCAAACTTATATCGGCGCTGAAAAATTATTCCAAAGAAAAGTTTATGACCGATCTGATGGCAGGAATCATCGTGGGTATTGTTGCCCTTCCACTGGCCATCGCATTCGGTATCGCTTCGGGAGTAAGTCCGGAAAAAGGATTGATTACGGCAATAATCGGTGGATTTATCGTTTCTCTTCTGGGAGGAAATTCCGTACAGATCGGTGGTCCGACCGGAGCTTTCATCGTTATCGTATACGGAATTATACAGAATTTCGGTATCGAAGGATTGGCTATAGCTACGGTGATTGCCGGAATTATATTGGTAGTAATGGGAGCATTAAAACTGGGGACGGTTATCAAATTTATACCTTATCCGATCGTTGTCGGCTTTACCAGCGGTATTGCGTTGACCATTTTCACTACACAGATGAAGGATCTGTTCGGGCTGACAATGGAAAAGGTTCCGGCCGATTTCATATCCAAATGGATTGCTTACTTCGAACATTTCCATACGATCAATCCCTGGTCGTTCGTGATCGGAATTATCAGCATTGTTATAATTGCCGTCTCACCCAGGTTTTCCAAGAAGATTCCGGGTTCATTGATTGCTATTATTGTGATGACGATCATTGTCTATATCATGAGAAATCAGCTGGGTATAACAGGCATAGAAACGATCGGCGACCGTTTTACCATTAATGCTTCCCTCCCGCAACCGGAAGCCATTTCTTTCAATATGGAAACAATCAACCTATTGCTCCCCTCGGCATTTACCATTGCGATGCTGGGTGCGATAGAGTCGCTTCTTTCTGCCACAGTGGCCGATGGTGTGACCGGAGATAAACATAATTCAAATACCGAACTGATCGCACAGGGAGCTGCCAATATCATCGTTCCTATTTTCGGAGGTATTCCGGTAACCGGAGCTATCGCCCGTACAATGACCAATATCAATAACGGTGGCCGTACACCGGTAGCCGGTATAATCCATGCTATTGTACTGTTGTTGATCTTACTGTTCCTGGGACCGTTAACCAAACATATCCCAATGGCTTGCCTGGCAGGTGTGTTGATTATCGTATCTTACAACATGAGCGAATGGCGCACGTTCCGTTCATTGATGAAAAACCCGAAAAGCGATGTTTCCGTACTACTGGTTACTTTTTTCCTGACCGTTATCTTCGGCCTGACTATTGCCATCGAGATCGGTTTATTGATCGCCATGTTCCTGTTTATGCATCGTGTGGCAGAGACAACTCGCGTTTCAGTAACCAAAGACGAAATCGACCTGTCCGATGATGGAGAGATACGCCATGATGAAGAGGTATTGGTTTTGCCGAAAGGGGTTGAAGTGTACGAAATCGACGGTCCGTTCTTCTTCGGTGTAGCGAACAAATTTGATGATGTGATGAAGGTGATCGGTGACAAACCCAAAGTACGTATCATCCGTATGCGTAAAGTCCCGTTCATGGATTCGACAGGCCTGCATAACCTGGAAAGTTTGTTCCGTTTATCGAAAGCTGAAAATATACACATGATCCTTTCGGGAGTAAACGATGATGTGCGCCGTATATTGATCAAATCCGGCTTCGATCAAAAGATAGGTGCGTATAATATATGTTCAAACATAAACGAGGCTGTGAAGAAGGCAGAAGAGGCAGTGGTATCAAAACCTGCTGAAGAAAAAGAATAAATACCAAATCCGGTATTGTTTCAGATAAGTTGTCTATATCTGCATATTATTGACACCATTATAGCATTAATATTGCATATAGCAACTTATTTGATACAATGATGTATATAAATTCATACCGGGAATTACCCGTAACGAAGATATAATAACAGAATATGCCACCCGCATTAAACAGCGTAGACTCGAAAAGAATCTCTCCAGAAATAAACTGGCAGAGCTATCCGGAGTCAGTGCTGTCACCTTGCGTAAATTCGAAGATGAAGTATACTCTCATTGCAGAGATATTATGCTCAGAAAATGGGTATAACCCATATGATTATACAAAAAGGTGTTACAGACTGAACTGCAACACCTTTCTTTATAAACAAGAACCATATAATCAGATTCTTACTTTAACTGTCTTTTGGTTGAAACGGACCAGGTAGATACCTGACTGCAGGTTTGATATTTGTGCTGATCCACTAACAAACGCATTATAATAACATCCACCAAGGATCGAATATACTTGAACCGACATATTGTCCGGAGTTTCTACATAAAGAATACCATCTTGACTATAAACACGTACATTTTCCAATACAAGAGTTTCCACCTGAGTAGATGAGTTTTCCGGGTAATAGGTATAAGTCTGACTTGTAACTACCCATTCCGGGTTTTCATTATCCCAATAGTTTTTTACTTTAACAGTAGTAGTTACCGGATTTTCCCCTTCTGTCTCAGTCAATGTCTCTGATAAAAGAGCTAAATCTGCATCTGCAGAAAATCGTTGATAAAGTTGTATTAATTCACTGTTATCCGTATAACTATATATCCATTTCCCTAATTGATATGTGGCATTATCCAAGGTTATTTCAGACCAACGTCCCTGATCATCATAAGTATATGTTTGCTTATTACTAAACACCCATTCGTCTTTATTTGCTTCATTACTATTCTTGTTATAATTTGTATAACTCTTTATTTGTCCGTTTTTCATATATTCCGCTTCTATTTTTCCCTGAATAACTGTAAAAGAGGTTTTACTAGTCTGGGTAGTATCAACATATATTTCAACTATATTCAATCCATTATATGTATACTCTTCCACGCGATGACGATTAACCAACGGATATCTCAGATCATTACTTAACATACGTCCCAGATCATTATATGTAGAAGTTATCTTTATAGAATCATTCCAGACTTTACCATCCCATTTCTGAGTAATGACCGCTGTTTTATTGCCGGCAGCATCATAAGTATTAGATGTTTTAGAAAAATTAGTCCAATCCTTTGACGAAGCATTCCAAGTATACACCAATTCTTCCGATACTTTTTTATCGTCCGTATATGTATAAACTGTTTTGGATACATTCTCCGCAGCATTGCGTTGGATGATGCTATCGACATTCTGTGTAGCATTACTTTTTGTAGGAAGATTACTGATTTGTGCATTTACAGTTGAATTAAAAGCTAATCCTATAGCTACTAGTGCGATGTAATAATGTTTCATGATAAATTTATTTTAATTATTAAATGATATATATTCTCTTTCTTGTTTTAACATTCTTTAGGCGCATCAACTCGCCAACATTGGCGAGTTAAGTTAGCTGTCTCCGGCAAGTATATGTCGCTACCATTAGCGAGACAGACTAGCCGGAGACAGGCTGGCTACCTAAACTACTCGATCACCGGTCGATCGTCGTCGCCCGGTTTATTACCGACATAAAGCAAAACAGGAAAAGCATAAGTACGCGGCTCTTTCACCAGTTTGTTACTCGTACCATACTGAGTAGTGATACTTAACGAATACTCTCCGTCTTCAAGAACAGGCATCATCACAGTAAGTTGTGAAGGATTATTGTGGATCAGTAGCGGACATTTCATTGCCGTACCTCCTGTTTTCGTAAGGAATACACCTACAGATGCTTCATCACCAGCCACCTTGATATTGGTTCCGTCGATAACAGCCGGGCTAGCAGAAGTAAGCTGAGTATTCTTTTCATTGGATACAGAATCTGTAATAGCGTTGATGATCGGACCGGTTACTGCAGGCCGTGTTTGTACTTCTATCAGCTTCAATATGTCCCGTAGCAATTTCCCGGGAGTATAGCTGACGGATAGTTTGTGTTTAACCGGATCGAACGGGGCTTTCTCTCCGTCGAAAGTTCCGATGATGTTCAGCAGATACTGGCCCACACCGTCTACCACACTCTTATTTTCGGAAAGTGCATTTACTTTTTCCTGATCTGCCAGACCCAGGATATTAACAATAGTTTCTTTACGATATTCGGTACGTTTGGCAACAATACGATCGGCAATATCCTCGTTGCGTACTGTACCGGTAATGGCAGCTTTTGCTGTGTAATCGCCTTTTTTCTCCGTGACGGCGTTGTCGTAAAGATCGGCAGTCAAAATGATTTTTTCAGCCATGATTAACAATAAATTTATGCCTGCTGGTTGGGCTGGGCGTTTCCTTTTTTGATGATTACCTTATTTGTGAAATAAGGGTAGTTCTTTGTATTGGATATTTAGTGGTAGAGAGTAACTTTTCCCCTTCGGAGAGGGGGGGAGGGGTGTGTTAAAACGAGCTATATAGACGGCTAGTGACACACCCCCTGCCCCCTCTCCAGAGGGGAAAGGTTACCCTTAGCCCCGCTATGTCCATACGTCAGCCGAAAACGCCCCAATTCTTTATAAAGGCACAAATCATCCCCCACCCACCTAAATTATAAGCAAGCAAGTTTGTCTTTGTTTAAATATAATTTCTATCTTTGCCCCGTCCCCATACTAAAAAGGCTGTGATTTTCAAAGCTGGCATAAAATGGGGCAAACACCCTTATTTCACAAATAAGGTCTCTTAGGCCCTCACTCCTATCAAACTATCCAGTCCTTTTATAATAATCTTGTTGGCAGCATTGAGCCTCGACTGGTCGAGTGTAGTCAGATAGTTACGTGTTGTCCTTTCCGACGTATGGCCGAGGGCCTGGCTGATAACTGCTATCGGCGTATCGTTACGCAATGCCTCTGTCGCCCAGGTGTGGCGGAAAACATACGAAGTCAGATGGATAGGGATGACCAGACGTTGACCGATTTCTTTCAAACAACTGTTGTAATGATGAAGGGCTTTCTTATAGGCTTCATACTGCTTCTCCCCATTACTCTCTTCGGACAGAATGGGGAAGAGATAACGGCTACCGGGTTGCATGTATTTATCGAGCAGTCGTTGCATCCCGGGGGTGATGCAGACACGTACCAGGGTACCAGTCTTACAGCGGTTATAGACTAATTCACCGGCGATAATATTGTCGGCTGTCAGATGCGCCAGATCGACAAAAGGCAGTCCGCAAGCCAGAAAGGAGAAAAGGGCAAAGTCTTTTGCCATCTCCAACTCATGACTATCCGACAAATCCATCTGCACAATCTCTTCGATTGTTTCCCTACGAAGGGCACGTTTGGCAGTTTCTCCTTGCCGGAGGTTGAGGTGCGCAAAAGGCGAAAGACAGTTCGACGGTGCCAACCCTTCGCGCACAGCCATATGAAAGATGGCACGAAAGCTACTCAGATAGCTGTTTATCGAATTTGTTTTCAGATGTCCCAATGACTGAAGCCATTCACGGAAACGATCGATCAAGCCGGGAGTGATATCGTCAAACGACAGGGAATCATCACCCCGGAACTGCCGGAGCCAGTTGGAGGAAGCACGGTAGAGGTCGGCAGTCGAAAAATGCCCGGCCTTACGTTTACGCTTCACCAAAGTGTCGGCATAAGTGAAGAAAAAGGTTATCATACAATATAATTTAGAAATAAACAAAACAAGCCTCCCGTCCTCTGAACGAGGAACAAAGAGGCTTGCCAATTAAAAGAATAAACTGTTCTATTCAGTAATTGTTACCCGGTCGCCATTAAAAATGGACAGACCCAGTTTATTCATTATATATTTGATCGCCAACTGAGCTTTCACAGAGTTTCCTGCGCTGTCAATTGGTGGAGCGAAAGCAGCGATACCGAACAGGCCGGGCATTACGCCCATTACACCACCACCTACACCTGTTTTTGCAGGGATACCGGAAGTATATAACCAATCACCGGTATGTTCGTAGAAACCTACGGTTGCGATCAGAGATGTGATCTTCGGTGACAATGAGCCGTCGAATATCTGCTTCTTCGATACCGGGTTCAGGCCGTCGTTAGCAATAGTAGCTCCGCAGACAGATAATTGAGCTGCCGTGATTCCCAGTGAACACTGACGAGTATACAGGTCGAGCGACATATCCGGATCGTCGTAAATACGGTTGTAGTTCTTCAATAACCAGGCAATAGAGCGGTTGTTGAAGTTGGTGGCCGATTCCGACTTATACAATTCGTCGATCAACTGGGGAGCACTGCCGCAAAGATCGGTAATGTTGGCAACAATGGCATCCCACTTCTTGGCGGCGTCACCTATCGGCTGAACCATACTGCAAGCAGTGATCGCACCCGCATTGACCAACGGAGTAGAAGGATGATCCTTCTCCAGCAAGATAGCCATGATAGAGTTGAAAGGCAGTCCGGTTGCATCGGCACCGATCATTTGCAGTAACTTCTCTGCACCGTATTGGCGCAAAGCAAGTACAGCGGTATGTACTTTAGATACAGATTCGATACCGAAGCGGTATTCGGAATCACCCAGCTGGATGATCGTCCCGTCCATCAGACAGACACTGATACCGAACAGGTTCTTATCTATATTGGCCAGATAAGGGATGTAATCGGCA
>ERZ832522.4811-NODE-4811-length-12895-cov-15.574922_pt1 | contig 12895 bp, 12 predicted proteins | sample MGYA00519951_ERZ832522 | MGnify/ENA primary metagenome ERZ832522 (study PRJEB31850, sample SAMEA3708728) | human gut metagenome | biome: human gut; feature: human-associated habitat; material: faeces | place: China | collected 2014 ... | reverse complement strand
CAGCAAAGAGAGGTATGTGCGGAAACGATAACGCCTGTGGTACCGCATACCTTGGACAGCTCCTCTACGCACATTGCATAGCAGAGCGGGTCGCAGCCCTGTCCGCCGTATTCCTTCGGAACCGGAATTCCCAGGAAACCGTTCTTAGCCATTTTTTCAACGGTCTCTCTCGGGAAATGCTCTGTCTCGTCAACTTCCTGAGCGAGAGGCTTAACTTCTTTTTCAGCGAAATCACGGAATAATGTTCTCGCCATCTCATGCTCTTTACTTAATGTAAAATCCATGTTTTTAGTTCCTCCTTGTGAATTGTATCATATATAACATAAGAGAATGTGGATGCGGCATCCTCTCTATGTTCCCAGACATACAGTCCGGCCCGTGGGAATCCCCGCGAGCTGGACCCATTTTCCTTCCCGGTAATTCCTAGCGGGAATAGTCATAAAATCCCTTGCCGGTCTTCTGTCCCAGAAGGCCTCCGCGCACCATCTTCTTAAGAAGCGGATGGGGACGGTATTTGGGATCTCCTGTTTCTGTTTCCAGAACGTTCATGATGGCCAGGACCACGTCCAGGCCGATCAGGTCGCCCAGGGCCAGGGGGCCCATGGGGTGGTTGGCGCCCAGCTTCATGGCGGTGTCCACGCCCTCCACACTGGCCACGCCGGTGTAGACCAGGTCGATACCCTCGTTGATCATGGGAACCAGAATCTTGTTCACCACAAAGCCGGGGGCCTCATTGACTTCAACGGGCTCCTTGCCGATGGCGGCGGCCAGCTCGGCAATGGTCTTGTAGGTCTCATCGGAGGTGTGGGCGCCCCGGATGACCTCCACCAGCTTCATGACGGTGGCGGGGTTAAAGAAGTGCATGCCGATGAACTTGTCGGCCCGCTTGGTGGCCGCCGCGATGGCGGTGATGGAGATGGAGGACGTGTTGGAGGCCAGGATGGTCTCCGGCTTGCAGAGGCTGTCCAGCTCCGCGAAGATGCTCTTCTTGATGTCCAGGTTCTCGATGGCGGCCTCCACCACCAGATCGGCATCGGCAGCGGCGGCCAGCTCGGTGGTGAAGCTCATGTGGGACAGGATCTCAGCCTTCTTGGCCTCGTCCAGCTTGCCCTTGCTCACCAGCTTATCCAGGCCCTTGTTCAGCCGGGCCTCGCTGGCCTGGATGATCTCGTCCTTGATGTCGCGCACCACAACGTCATAGCCGTTGCGGGCAAATACCTGGGCGATGTCCAGCCCCATGGTACCGCCGCCGATGACCACAATCTTCTTCATAGTAAAAAACCTCTTTTCTATTGGTTTGATCAGAACATTCCATACCTGGTCGGACAGGTTTGCGATGACAGGCGTCATATGTACCGCTTACCGGTTCTGGAAGTGCTTCTCAGCCCGCTTCTCCAGGAACGCGCCCATGCCCTCGTTCTTGTCCTCGGTGCCGCAGGTAACGCCGAAGGCCTCGGCCTCGAAAGCGGAGCCTGTGTGGATGTCGGTCTGCATGCCCATGCGGATGCAGCGCTTGGATTCGCACACGGCGATCTGGGCGTTGGCGCAGATCGCGTTGGCCAGCTCCATGGCCTTATCCATCAGCTCCTCAGGGGGATAGACGTGGCTGACCAGCCCCAGCTCCTGGGCCCGGGCGGCGTTGATGGTCTTGGCGGTGAGGATCAGCTCCATCGCATTGGAGACGCCCACGATGCGGGCCAGGCGCTGGGTGCCGCCGAAGCCGGGGGTGATGCCCAGGCCCACCTCAGGCTGTCCGAACTTGGCCTTTTCGCTGGCCAGACGAATGTCACAGGCCATGGACAGCTCACAGCCGCCGCCCAGGGCAAAGCCGTTGACTGCGGCGATGACGGGCTTGGGGAAGTTCTCCAGCTTCAAAAAGACCTGGTTGCCATAGCTGCCGAATTTCTTGGCCTGAACGGGAGTAAGGTCCTTCATCTGGCCGATGTCGGCCCCAGCCACAAAGGAACGGCCCGCGCCGGTGAGGATGACCACCAGCACCTCGTCGTTGGCCTCCACCGCATCCAGGGCGGCGTTCAGATCCCGCAGGACCTGCTCGTTCAGGGCGTTGAGCGCCTCGGGGCGGTTCATGGTCAGTACTCCGATGGGTCCGCGCTGTTCAAAGGCTACAAAAGACATAGTGAAAACTCCTCCTTGTATTTGGTCCATGGCGGGGCGGTCCGCCCCTTGCTGTCCCTCATTATACAACAGAACATCCGTGCCGGCAAGGGAAACAGGTCCCAAAGTCATAGGCAGCCGTCTGGAGGAATAGGGTAAAGGGAGGGGGGATGGCTGTGGCACAAAACGGGGAGATGTCGGCGGCGGGGAGCGTCCTGTTCCTGACAGTGCTGGGGACTGTGTCCCAGGTGCTGGGCTTTGGGTACCGGGTGGCCCTGTCCCGCATGGTGGGCGCAGAGGTCATGGGGCTGTATCAGTTGCTGATGCCGGTGTACTCGGTGCTCCTGTCCCTGACGGCGGTGGGGCTGACCGCTGCGGCGTCCAACCTCACCTCCCAGCACCTGGCTCTGGGCAACGGGCGGGGCGCGGCCCAGGTCCTTGGGACCTGCCTGCGGCTCCTGGCCCTGGTCCTTCTTCCAGTGGGCGGGGCGGCGGTGCTGGGCTCTGACGCCATCTCCGTCTATCTGCTGGGGGATGCCCGGACGCAGCTGGGGCTGGTGCTGCTGGTCCCCTGTGCGGCCCTGACCGGAGTGGAAAACCTACATAAACATGTATTCTATGGGGCCGGGCTGGTGCGCCCCCCCGCCGTGACCGAGCTGCTGGAGCAGGCTGTGCGGGCAGCGGCAGTGCTGGGCCTTCTGATCTGCTTTCTTCCCCAGTATCCGGAGCGGGCGGCGGGTCTGATCGTGGCGGGCATGGTGGTCTGTGAGGTGTTCTCCGCCCTGACCCTGACCGTCCTGTACCACAGCCGCCTGGGCGATCTTCGGCGGCAGGGTCCCGGGGAGCCCGGGCAGATCCGCCGCCGACGGATTCTGTCCATCGCCCTGCCGGTGGGCGCAAACGCCCTGCTTGGCAACCTGATGGGGGCGGTAAATGCCACGCTCATCCCCCGGAAGCTGGTGGAGGGCGGCATGGACCGTGGGGAGGCAGTGTCCGAGCTGGGGGTGGTGTGCGGTATGACCCTGCCCATGCTGTCCCTGCCCACGGTGTTTCTGGGGGCCATGAGCCTGGTCCTGGTGCCCCGGCTGGCCCGCTCCGCCGCCCTGGGACAGCGGGACCGGGTACGCCGGCAGATCGACCGGGCTCTGTCTGCGGTATCGGTGCTGACTCTGCCTGCTATGGGAATGATGGCGGTGCTGGGGCCCGACCTGGGTACCTTCCTGTTTGGTCAGGAAAAGGTGGGGGAGCACCTGGTCCCCCTGGCCGCAGCCATGGCCCTGAGCTGCTATCAGTCCACCTTCGGGGCCGCTCTGAACGGCATTGGACGCCAGGGGAGCGTTGCCTGGATCTCCATTTTGTGCGACGGGGTGCAACTAGCTTTCACCGCCGGTCTGGTGGCCCGACCCGGGATTGGGATGGGGGGATACGTCCTGGGGACGCTGGTGACCTCTGCCATCGGGCTGGCGCTGTGCGCCTGGCAGGTGGTGCGGGCGACAGGCCTGCGGCTCCGGCTGTTCCAGTGGGCCACCGCCCCGGGACTGGCCGCCCTGCTCATGGCTCTGGTGACCAATCTGCTCTACCGGGTACTGCGGGACAGCGGCCTTCCTCTCCCCCACAGCCTGGCCGCAGCCCTGCTCTTCGGCGGGGTGCTCTATCTGGCTGCACTGAATGCCCAGGGCGTCCATCTACGGGAGCTGTTCCGCCTGCAATAAGCAAAAAAGACGGTCAAGGTACAACGTACCTTGACCGTCTTTGGTTTGAAACAGGAATAAGCTTACTTCAGCTCGACCTTGGCGCCGGCCTCTTCCAGCTTCTTCTTCAGCTCCTCGGCCTCGTCCTTGCTGACAGCCTCCTTCAGGGTCTTGGGAGCGCCCTCGACCATGCCCTTGGCCTCAGCCAGGCCCAGGCCGGTGATCTCACGGACAGCCTTGATGACCTTGATCTTGGCAGCGGCGTCGAAGCCGGCCAGGACCACGTCAAACTCAGTCTTCTCCTCCACGGGAGCGGCAGCAGCGCCGGCGGCGGGAGCAGCCATAGCGGCGGCGGAAACGCCGAACTCCTCCTCCAGAGCGTGAACCAGCTCGGACAGCTCCAGAACGGTCAGGGCCTTAACTTCCTCAATGAGAGCGTTGATCTTCTCGCTAGCCATGGTAAAATACCTCCTAAAATGATGAAATCAAAAATCAGAATGTGCCGGTGTACTTACTCGGCGGGGGCAGCCTCGGGCTCGGCAACGGCTTCCACGAAGCCGCCCTTCTCCTCGGCAATGGCCTTCAGAACGATGGCCAGGCTGGTGATGGGGGCCAGCATGGTGCCCAGGACCTGGGCCTGCAGGACCTCCTTGGCGGGCAGCTCGGCAATGGCCAAAACCTCGTCAAGAGGCAGGATCTTGCCGTCCATGAAGCCGGCCTTAATGGCAAACTTCGCGCCGTTGAACTGCTTGGCAAACTTGTTGATGACGCGCATGGGAGCGATGGGGTCGCTGTGGCTGATGGCCAGAGAAGTGGTGCCATTCAGGCTGTCAGACAGCTCGCCCAGGCCGGCGCCCTCAGCGGCAAAACGGGTGAGGGTGTTCTTCACAACAGCGTACTCCACGTCGTTCTTGCGGAGCTCGTTACGAAGAGCGGTATCCTCAGCCACGGTGATGCCCTTATAGTCTACCAGGACACCGGAGGCGGCGTTCTGCAGCTTCTCAGTCAGCTCGGCCACAATGGCCTTCTTTGCTTCCAGGACATTTGCGTTAGGCATTTGGGATTCACCTCCAGAGAATAATCGACAATGCAAAAAACACTGTTTTGCGTACAAAGACACAAAACAGTGCAGACAGATCACATCATACTCCACTGCATCCTCGGCAGGACTTCCGCATCATGCAGCCTGCTGTCTTTGAACGCACAAGTTATTATACCATCCTATTTCAAAAAGTCAAGCTCTTTTTTCACATTTTCGTATGTTTCCTTTGTGGGGAGGGGGTCACCTTCCGCCGGAGCAGCCCGGACAGCCGGAGCAGGGGGCTCCCCCTGCCTGCTTCCGCCGCAGGCGGCCCGCCCACAGGTCGGCGGCGATGAGCACGGCGCACCAGAATACCAGCAGAATCAGAATCAGCAGGGCGCAGTTCCGGAAAAAGGCCTCCGGCAGGAAGAGGATGATGGGGTCGGTCCGCCAGTCAAAGAGCCAGTTGGTCTTTCCAGGGAAAAACAAAGTATGGAACACCACAAAGGCCCGCTGGAAGTCCAGGGCCGCCAGACCGCCCACCGTGAGAAAGACCGCCGCCAGTCCGGCCGCGGCCCAGAAGCCGGGACCGTGCCCCAGAGGGGCGGCAGGGATCAGCTTTTTCCTCCGGCCCACGGCAAACAGGACCGCCAGGACCAGCGCGGAGAGGACCAGCACCCCCAGGTCCAGCAGGAAGAGGGCGCGCACATCGGCGAAGTGGGCGGCCCCCTCCGGCGAGGCCGGAAGGACCCCGGCGGCAAAGTCGGGGCGCAGTCCCAGGCAGTAATCCATCATCTCCCCATAAGCCCGGCGGATCTCCTCCGCCGGCAGGCCGTACCGGGTCAGCTCCAGTGGGGCAATGTGGGCGTAATAGAAGGGGCGGCACAGGATGGGGGCCGCCACAGAGGCGGACAGCACCAGCAGGGCCGTAGCCAGAGCGGACAAGATGCAGAGGAGTTTACTGGACTTCATGGGATCACCTCAAAAAACGAATCAGCTGACTGGTATCATACCACAGACCGGAGCGGCACACAAGGGCCGGCAGATGACAAAGGAGCGGACCCTAAAACGGGTCCGCTCCTGAAAAGATACCAGGACTGGGATCAGTGCTGGAGGGTATGGGCGACGGCGCGCTTGCGGCCGTACCAGATGATGACGCCCACATAGAGCACAGCAGCCGCAACGCCGATGATATAGGCATAGGTCCAGGGGATGTTGAAGCCGATCTTGGCGTTGGCGATGTAGGTGGAGCAGATGAAGCAGTAGAAGCCGCCGGGGATCATGGGCATCCACGCATACTTGCCCTTGCCGTTCTCGAACATCCAGACCGTGATGGCCAGGAAGGCAAACAGGGACAGGGTCTGGTTGGACCAGGCAAAGTAGCGCCACAGGATCTGGAAGCCCTCGTTGTTGAACTTGGCGAACACCAGGATCACGGCCACCAAGGCGAAGATGACGGCGGACAGGCTCAGGCGCTTGCCCTTGGTGCTCTGGTCGATGTGCAGGGTCTCCGCCACCGTCAGGCGCAGGCCGCGCAAGGCGGTATCGCCGGAGGTGATGGGCAGGACCACAATGCCCACCAGGGCGATGACGCCGCCCACGGGACCCAGGATGTCCTTACAAACCTTGATAACAGTGCTGGTGGCGCCGGCATTGGCGGCCTGGAGACCAGCATTGAAGATGCCCATGGCGGCGCCGGCCCAAACCATGGCGATGAAGCCTTCCAGAACCATCATGTTGTAGAAGGTCATGCGGCCTTCCTTCTCGCTCTTAACCGTGCGGGAGATGATGGCGGTCTGGGTAGAATGGAAGCCGGACAGGATGCCACAGGCCACGGTCACAAAGAACACAGGCAGGAAGTGGCCATTGGCAAAGTACTCGCCATAGCTGAACGCGGCAGTGGAGCCGTCAGCCGCAGTCTGGAACGCGGCGAAGGCGGGGGCCTGCCAGTTGTCCCACAGGTTCAGCAGGGGATAGCCCTTGACGAACATGCCGGCGAACACGCCCACGGCGGAGAACAGCAGGATCGCGCCGAAGATGGGGTAGATCTTGCCGATGATGGCGTCGATGGGGAACACGGTGGCGATCAGATAGTAGACAAAGATCGCACCATAGATGACCCAGGTGGAGACAGAGGTGGCAGCGCCGTCAAAGCCGAAGATTCCGGTGGCGGCGATGTCGCCGGGGGTGTAGATGAACACAGCACCCACCAGCAGCAGCAGCAGGCACACAAACACGTTGTAGATCCGGTAAATACCCTTGTTGGAATACTTGTGGATCATGGAGGACATCTGGGAACCGCCGTCACGCAGGCAGATCATACCAGAGAAGTAGTCGTGCATGGCGCCGCCGATGATATTACCGATGGGGATGGTAATAAAGGCGATGGGGCCAAAGAGGATGCCCTGGATGGGGCCAAAGATGGGGCCGGTACCTGCAATGTTCAGCAAATTGATCAGCATATTCTTCCACTTGGACATGGGCACATAGTCCACGCCGTCCTGCTTGGAATAGGCCGGAGTCTGCCGGTCATCGGGACCAAACACCTTTTCGCAGATCGCGCCGTAGACAGCGGCACCCACGAACAGGATGACAAGACCGATGATGAATGTAATCATACACACACACTCCTTAACATTCGTTCTCTCTTCTCTCAATACCGTCCGGAGCCGGCGCGCGTGACCCGCCGACGATCCCAGAACGTGAATAGTATAGCACAGAATCTGTAAAAGTAAAGAGGCTAGGCCGGTTAAATGCGACAAAAATGGACACTGCTGCGCAAAAAAGTTCAGCGTAATGCAGTGCTAAATCAAACGAAATCCCAGAGCGGCTCCGGGCCGCGCCAGCTTCCTGGGCACAGGTTCCAGAACCGGAGCGGCGGGCACAGAAAAAGGCGGAAACAGCTGTCAGCGTCCCAATCCACGCAAGGGTAGACATTAACGCGCGGGCATGATAAAATAGAGTACTTACAGGGGAATTTTGTTCCCATGGAACCACAAACGCTCTGGAGGAACCGTCCATTGAAAACCAATATATTAGACATCCAGTTTGACAACCTCACCCGGGAGGAGGCCAGGCAGGCCGGGGCCGAACTGCTCCGCTCCTCCGACTTTCACTACGCCGTCACCCCAAACCCGGAGTTCATCCTCACCGCAGACAAGGACCTGGAGTTTCAGAAGATCCTGAATCAGGCCGATCTGGTCCTCCCAGACGGCATCGGGGTGGTCTATTCCGCCAAGATCCTGGGCACCCCGCTGAAGGAGCGGGTGGCCGGCTTTGACTTCGCCTGCGATATGCTGGACGTGCTGGACGAGATGGGCGGCCGGCTGTACCTGCTGGGCTCCAAGCCCGGCGTGGCCGAGGAGGCAGGCCGCCGTATCCTGGAGCAGCACCCCAACATCGTTCTGTGCGGCGTCCATGACGGCTATTTTCAGGACTCCGATCCCGTAGCCCACGAAGTGGCCCAGGCCCAGCCCGACCTGCTGTTCGTCTGTCTGGGCGCGCCCAAGCAGGAGAAGTGGATCACCCGCTTCGGCCTGCTCACCGGGGCCAAGCTGGCCATCGGCCTGGGGGGCGCTCTGGATGTGTTCGCCGGCAATGTGGAGCGGGCCCCGGAGCAGTGGCAGAAGCTGGGAATGGAGTGGGCCTACCGCCTGGTGAAGGAGCCCAAGCGCATCGGCCGCATGGCCAAGCTGCCCCTGGTCCTGGTCAAGGCCGCCGGCCGCCGGGCCAGCGGCCGGGGAAAGCAGAGGGTCCTGTGATGGCGGGCCGGCTGATCGTATTCGAGGGGACGGACGGCTCCGGCAAATCCACCCAGTTCCGGGCCCTGTGCGACCGGGCCGCCCGGTCCGGCCACAGCTTTCAGAAGCTGGTCTTCCCCCAGTACAGCGAGCCCTCCTCCGCCCTGATCCGGATGTATCTGGGCGGTGAATTCGGCTCCCATCCCGGCGACGTGAATCCCTACGCCGCCTCCTCTTTCTACGCGGTGGACCGGTACGCCTCCTTTAAAAAGGTATGGGGAACATTTTATCAGTCGGGCGGTCTAGTCCTCACCGACCGCTACACCACCTCTAACGCCGTCCACCAGGCGGTCAAGTGCGCCCCCGAGGAGCGGGAGGCCTTTCTCCGCTGGCTGGACGATTTTGAGCATCACAAAATGGGGCTTCCACGTCCCGATCTGGTCCTTTACCTGGATATGCCCACTGACCGCGCCGTCTCCCTGCTCCGGCAGCGGGAGAGCGACACCCACACCCAGGCGGACATCCACGAGCTGGATACCGGCTATCTGTCCGCCTGCCGCTCCTGCGCCCTCCAGGCCGCCCAGCTGCTAGGCTGGAAGGTGGTCCGCTGTGTGGACGAGGCGGGCCGGCTGCGCTCCATCCAATCCATCCACGAGGAGATCTGGTCCCTGGCAGAGCCCCTTTTGTGACCCTCTCCCCGGCCCGGTGCCGCTTCTGCCCGGGTCCCACCCATTTACTGATTTTAAGGAGGTCTCGTTATGGTTTATGTCCTGCTCGCCCCCGGCTTCGAGGAGTCGGAAGCCGTCGTCCCCACCGACCTGCTCCGGCAGGCCGGTCTGGAGACCGCCCTGGTCTCCCTCTCCGGTCCCACCGTCTCCGGTTCCCACGGGATCACCCTGTGTGCCGATCTGGAGCTGTCCCAGGTGGACCTGTCCAACGCTGAGATGCTGGTCCTCCCCGGCGGCCTGGGTGGCGTAGAGGCCCTGTGGGCCGACGACCGGGTCTCCGCCCTGATCCAGGAAGCCGCCGGGAAGGGCGTCTGGCTGGCCGCTCTGTGCGCCGCCCCCATCCTTCTGGGGCGCTGGGGGCTTTTGGACGGCCGGAAGGCCACCTCTTACCCCACCCGCCACGGTCAGCTGGGCAAGGCCGAGGTCCTTCCGGAGGCCCGTGCCGTATCCGACGGGAAGTTCGTCACCGGCCATGCCTGCGGCTCCGCCTTCGACTTCGGCCTGAAGCTGGTGGAGGTCCTCCGGGGCGAGGAGGCCGCCCGTGCTGTCAACGATGTCATCTACTACCGCCGCTGAGGATAAGGCCGCCCTGCGCCGCCAGGTGCGGCTGACTCTGGACGGCCTGTCCCCGGACGCGCTCCGCCGCAGCGACGATGCCCTGTTCGCCGCCTTTTCTGCCCTGCCCCAGGTGGAAGCGGCCTCCACCATATTTGCCTTCTGGGGCATCCCGGGCCGCGAGCCTGAGACCGGCCGTCTGGTCCAGGCCCTCACCGCCCGGGGCAAGCGGGTGGGTCTGCCCCGGATGCTGCCTGGCCGCCAAATGGAAGTGCGGCTGTACGACCCGGACCGCCCCCTGGTCCCAGCGGCCTTCGGAATCCTGGAGCCGCCGGCGGACGCCCCCCTTCTCCCTCGAGCGGACATCGGCCTTGCACTGGTCCCCGCCGTGTGCTATGACCGCCGCGGCTTCCGCCTGGGCTTTGGCGGCGGATACTACGACCGTTGGCTGTCCGGTTTTTCCGGCGTTACTGTGGGGCTGTGCCGGGACTGTGTGCTCCAAGAGCACGTCCCGATTGAGGACCACGACCGCCGGGTGGAGTTTCTTCTCACCGAGAGCCGCCGCTTCTCCCTCTGAAACGCAGAGGGAGCGGGGTTTTCCCCGCTCCCTCCGCCGGTCCGCTCAGGATCTCCTCAGCATCCACAGCCGTTGTCACAGCCGCAGCCGCCGCAGTTGTTCCCGCAGCCGCAGTTGTTCCCACAGCCGCTTCCGCTGCCGCCCCAGCTGTTTCCGCAGCAGCAGCACAGGATGATGATCAGCAGGATGATCCACAGGCAGCTATTGCCGCCCCAGCCATTGTTTCCGCAACACATTTTTGTTTCACCTCACTTACAGCGCCGGGAGCCTCTCCCGCGCGTTCTGGTATAGTCTATGGCGAACCCCTGTCCCCGGTTCCCCCGGGACGGAAAATTTTTCTCTGTTAGGAGCTGACTCTATGGCACAGGAACACCGCAGATCTCCCCACGAGCCGGAGCGGAGGGGGCGCTCCGCCCCCCGGACCCGCTCCACTCAGTCCCGTCCTGCTCCGGCCCGCCGCCGGAACGGCGGGGCCAGCTTCGCCCTGCTCTATGTGATCTTTGTTATCGGGATCTCCGCCCTGCTGGCCTGCATCGGCTGGGTGGCGGCCAACGATGTACTGGCCCTGAACAAGCCGGAAAAGACGGCCACGATTACCATCCGGGAGGAGGACAGCTTCGGCGACGTGGTCTCCATGCTGGAGGAAAACGGCCTGATCGAGTACCAGAGCCTCTTCAAGCTCTTTGCCGCCTTCACCGGCGGCCGGGACAAGATCGTAGCCGGGACCTTCACCCTGAACACCGACATGGACTACCGGGCCCTGATCTCCGGCATGAGCGCCAACTCGGCCACCAAGGCCACCGTCAAGGTCACCATCCCGGAGGGCTACTCCATCGATCAGATCTTCGCTCTGCTGGAGGAAAAGGGCGTGGTCTCGGACACAGCCAAGCTGGAGGAGGAGGCAGCCAACCACGACTACGCCTTCTCCTTCCTCCAGGACCTGCCCCTGGGCGACTACCACCGGCTGGAGGGCTATCTGTACCCGGACACCTATGAATTCACCACCCCCCAGAATCCCCTGTACGTCATCAACAAGATGCTGGTCCGGTTTGACGCCAAACTCACCGAGGAACTGCGCCAGCAGATCGCCGACAGCGGGCGCACCATCCACGAGGTGCTCACCGTGGCCTCCCTCATTGAGAAGGAGACCGACGGCGCTGACCGGGCAGACATCGCCTCGGTCATCTACAACCGGCTGAACAACCCCAATTCCTCCGCCGGCACCAACGGCTACCTTCAGATCGACGCCACTCTGGCCTACCTCAACGGGAGCAAGGTGCCCACCGAGGCGGACAAGTCCATCGACTCCCCCTACAACACCTACCTCTATCCGGGGCTCCCCCCCGGTCCCATCTCCAACCCGGGGATCGAGTCCATCCTGGCGGCCATCAACCCCAACAGCACCTCTTACTACTATGTGCTGGGCGACGACAACCGCCACCACTTCTTCAACACCTACCGGGAGATGCAGAACTTCATGTCCACCCAGGCCATGTACAGCCACAGCTGACCCACACACGCAGAAGGGCCCCGGAGCATCTCCGGGGCCCTATTTCAGGAGGAATACGACTTGGAACGAAAGAACATTGAGCTGCTCGCCCCCGCCGGGGACATGGAGCGGCTGCACATGGCGGTGGCCTATGGGGCTGACGCGGTCTATCTGGCGGGCAACGCCTTCGGAATGCGCTCCTTCGCCGGCAACTTCACCCCGGAGGAGCTGAAATCCGCCGTGGCGCTGTGCCACAGCCACGGGGTGCGGGTCCACGTCACCTGCAACACCATGCCCCGCAATGACGAGGCAGCCCGGCTGCCCCAGTGGCTGGAGTATCTGAACGACGTGGGGGTGGACGCAGTCATTCTGGCCGATGTGGGGGTGCTCTCCCTGGCCAAGCGGCACGCCCCCCGAGTCCAGTGCCACATCTCCACCCAGGCCAGCATCGTCAACTACCAGTCCGCCCGGGCCTGGTATGAGCTGGGCGCCAGCCGGGTGATCCTGGCCCGGGAGCTGTCCCTGGACGAGATCCGGGAGATCCGGGCCAAATCCCCAAAGGAGCTGGAGATCGAGGCCTTCGCCCACGGCGCCATGTGCGTCAGCTACTCCGGGCGGTGCCTGCTGTCCAACTACATGACCGGCCGGGACTCCAACCGCGGGGCCTGCGCCCAGCCCTGCCGTTATCAGTATGCCCTGATGGAGGAGAAGCGGCCCGGGGAGTACTTCCCGGTCTATGAGGAGAACGGCGAGACCTATATCCTGAACTCACGGGATATGTGCATGATCGACCATGTAGGCGAGCTGATGGAGGCCGGACTGGACTCCATCAAGCTGGAGGGCCGGGCCAAGTCGGCCTACTATGCCGCCATCGTCACCGGGGCCTACCGCCACGCAATCGACGCGGCGGCGGCGGGACTTCCCCTGGACCCGGTGTGGCGGGACGAGGTGGAGCACATCAGCCACCGGCACTACTCCA
>ERZ832522.4775-NODE-4775-length-12988-cov-25.464316_pt1 | contig 12988 bp, 10 predicted proteins | sample MGYA00519951_ERZ832522 | MGnify/ENA primary metagenome ERZ832522 (study PRJEB31850, sample SAMEA3708728) | human gut metagenome | biome: human gut; feature: human-associated habitat; material: faeces | place: China | collected 2014 ... | reverse complement strand
TTGACAACCACAATATCTTGTGGTAAAGTTGGCTTGTAATTGAGATTTGTGCATACTGCTTGCGGCGCGTTTGCCGCGGCGTTCGGAGTATTCCGGCTTGCACACGCATTGTCAGGCTTTTACGATTTCCGGTAGAATTGCCATGTCCGCAGGACAGGTTTCTGCCGGATTTCTTTTTTGGGCGCAACGCCCACAGATTGCGGGAATGACCGCGACGCAGAAGAAGCTGCGCCGCAGGATATTCCCGCTATTTTTTTGCCCAAATGCCGAAAGGCTTTGAGGATATATTTTTACGAAAGGCGGTAACCAAATGAAAACAAGAAAGAAATGGCGTCCCGGAGGACGGCAGCGGCAGTCTGCGGCGTATCATCGCAAAGCGGTTCACGAGCGGAAGCGTGTGGTACGGCTGCGGGTGTGGAAGAAGGGAGAAAAGAATGGTGTTGTGGCTGAAGTATGAGCCGCAGGAGTTGGTAGATACAAGTAATCTGAGTAGCGAAGAATGGCTGTCCTATCGACGGCGGGGCATCGGCGGCAGCGACGCTGCGGCGATCCTCGGCATTTCGCCCTGGCGGACAGCACGGGATCTGTACTACGACAAGCTGAATGTTGTAAAGGCGGACATGGATGAAAACTGGGTCGCGCTGGAGATGGGACATCTGCTAGAGGATCTGGTTGCGCGGATTTTTGCGAAGAAAACCGGGCTGCATATCTTTCAGCGGAAGGTCATGTTCCAGCACCCGCTGTATCCGTGGATGCTGGCGGATCTGGACTACCTTGTGGAGCTTCCGGACGGCAGCAATGCCATTTTGGAGATCAAGACGACAAATTATAACGCCCGAGAAAACTGGTGGTACAACGGCGAGGAGATTGTTCCGGTGTACTATGAATCTCAGGGGCGGCATTATATGTCGGTCATGAATCTGGACAGGGTCTACTTCTGCTGCCTGTACGGGAACAATGAGGATGAGGTCATCATCCGGCATCTGGACCGGGACTATGCCTATGAGTCGGAGCTGATCGCGCTGGAAGATGCGTTCTGGAACGAGCATGTACAGAAGCGCCAGCTGCCGGACTATACGGAAAGCGGCGACCTCATTTTGCAGAGTTTGCAGAGATGGAAAGGCATTGACCGGAGAGATTTGCCGCCGGCAGCGTTCGGCGCACCGCAGGTCACGCAGATCCACCAGTATTTGCAGCTTCAGGAGGAGAAAAACGCGCTTGCAAAGCAGGTCACACAGTTGGACGCGCAGATGCAGCAGCTCAAGGGTCTGCTGGTCAGCGAGCTGGACGGCAAAGACTGCGCAATCTGCGTGGACGGTGAACAAAACTATGTTATCTCCTACAATCCCATTCGCAGGCAGGGCATCTCCAAGGATAATCTGGTTCGCTTGCGGGAGGTTTACCCGGAGATTTACGCACAGTTTGTGGAAACGTCGGAGTCCAGACGGTTCAGCATCAAAATCGCGGCGCAGCCCGCCGCTTGAGTGAGGTGAAAAAACGAATGATTGCAGCCTATGATAAGCTCATCTACTTCAATGAAGCCAGCAAATACACCATTCTTCGGATGCGCACGGATGATCCGTCCGTACCGGAAGAAGCTCGTTCCCAATATACGTTCCGAGACCGGATGCTTCGGTTCACCGCTGTTGGCTATGGACTGCCGCAGACGGATTCCGTCAAGTTGGAGATCGAGGGAGACTGGAAAGAGGGCAAGTACGGCCTGCAGCTCCATGTGGAGCACTGGCACGAGCTTGTGCCGCCGACAACGGAAGGACTTCTGAGCTATCTTTCGTCGGGTCTGCTCAAAGGTATCGGAGAAAGCACGGCCAGAAGTATTGTCCAGCGGTTCGGTACAGATACGCTCGACGTGCTGGAGTACCACCCGGAAAAGCTCTTGGAGATCCGCGGCATCACGGAGCAGAAGCTGGAGGAGATCAAGACGTGCTACGCAGAAAGCCGCGCCATGCGGGATATTATGGAGCTGCTGACACCGTTTCAGGTCACGCCAGTGACGGCGATGAAGATCTATCAGCACTTCGGCCCCGCCTGCACGGATATCCTGCGAAAAAGCCCGTTCCGGCTCTGTGAAATATCCGGGTTTGGATTCAGGCGCGTCGATACGATCATCCGCAAGTCCGGCGGCGACCCGCACGACCCGGTTCGTATCCACGGCGCGATGATCTGTGCGCTGGAAAACGCGCGGCAGCACGGACATCTGTATCTGGAGGTCAATGCCTTGATCACAGAATCCCTGCAATTTCTCAACGAGCCGATCCCTCTTCCCCAGATGCAGGTCAAGCGCGCAGAGGTAGAGCAGAAATTGCAGCAGATGGCAGAAGACAACGAGATTGTTTCCGACGGCGGGCGGCTATATCTTCCGCATATTTTTATGCAGGAGGTAGAGACTGCGGCAAAGGCGGCAGCCATGCTCATGGAACACACGGCAAAAATTGACGTGGCGCTTCCGCTGGAGCAGGTCAAGCAGAAGCTGGGCCTGCACTTAACAAGGCGGCAGAGCCGCGGCGTTGAGGTGGCGATGGAGCGGAATCTCTCCATTATCACCGGCGGCCCCGGCACTGGCAAGACGACAGTTCTGAAAGCTATCATCGAGGTCTACCGGATTCTGCATCCCAAAAACCGCATCGTCCTCGCCGCGCCGACCGGCAAAGCCAGCCGACGCATGGCACAGAGTACCGGTATGCTGGATGCGCTGACGCTGCACAGTCTGCTTGGCTTGCAGGGCGATTTTTGCAGCAAGGACAAGCAGGATAAGCCGCTGCAAGTTGATTTTCTGATCGTGGATGAGGCGTCCATGGTGGATATGTGGCTGGCGCATCAGCTGTTTACGCGCTTACAGAAGGACACGAAACTCCTGCTGTTGGGCGACGTCGATCAGCTTGAGAGCGTCGGCGCGGGCAATGTGTTCGCGGAGCTGATTGGAAGCGGCATCGTGCCGGTGACGGTTCTCGATGAGATTTTCCGTCAGTCCAAGGACAGCCTGATCGCCTACAACGCCAAATTCATCAACGAGGAAAACAGCAGCCTGTTCTATGGTCCAGATTTTCAGTTCGTCAAGGCAGAAAATCAGGAAGAAGCCGCAGCGCAGATCCAGGAGCTCTATCCGCGGGAATTGCAGGATACGTCCATTGGACAGCTTCAGATCATCTCGCCCTATCGGACGGACGGAGAAGCGTCCTCCAACGGACTGAACGCGCTGATTCGCGAGACGGTCAATCCGCATACGGAAAAGATTCCGGAGTTTGCGTTCGGAGAACGTATTTTTCGTCTGCACGACCGTGTGATGCAGACCAAGAATAATTACAATCTGGAAGGTTATGATTCCGCGTGTAAGCAGAAATTCAAGGGTGTGTTCAACGGTGACATCGGGAGCATCTGCAAGATCCTACCCGATAAGCTGTGCGTGGATTTTGATGGGCGCATCGTGGAGTATTCCAAAAGCCAGCTCGGCGATCTGGAACTGGCGTATGCCATTACGATCCACAAATCCATGGGATCGGAGTACGAAACGGTCATCATCCCCATGTTGATGGCGCACCGCATTTTGCTGACAAAGAACCTGATCTACACCGCTGTGACGCGCGCAAAGAAGCGTGTCATTCTGGTTGGTCAGAAGCGTGCGCTGTTTCTGGCGATCCACTCCGGCAGAAAGGTCAAACGGAACACCTGCCTTGCCGAACGGATCTTAAAGTACAATCAGGTATTCAGACAAAAGGCTCTGCCGCAGGGCGCGACAGAGCAGAAATTGAAAAAAGCCGGTTAAGTTGAGATGGATGTGCAGAATTTGCGCAGTCATCTCTTATTTTATTTATGGAAGGAGTTCTAAGAAATGAATGACAACAAATCCACTGTGATGAACAACGCCGCCGTGCAGCAGCTGCGCAAGGTGCCGGGCTTTGACCCGATGAAGCTCCTGCGCAAAACGATCTCCGTCAAAACCGGGCACCCGGTCTGGAAGCTGGATCTCCGCTATAAGCGGCTCTGGTTCCGTCTGGCCTGCCCGAACGGGAGAATGCTCCTGAAGCCGCTGCGCATCAGCGACCAGCTGGCAATTATCGAAGCGCAGGTTTATTTCAGCAAGGACGATCCGGTTCCGGCCGCCAGCTTTACCTCCGAACAGCGCAGGGAGAATGTCCCCGGTGGGGAATTTCTCCGTGCCGCACAGGAGGACGCGCTCAACATGGCACTGGAAAACGCCGGCTTCGGCATCCAGTTCTGCGACGTGAGCCGCGACTACGGCGGCGAGCTGTTTGGGTCGGAAGTGCCGATTCAAACGGAAGCCGCAGAAGCAGATGAAGCAGCGGTGGAAGCGCCCACCATGGCGGAAACAGGGCCGACCATAGAAGCTAATTCTGCACCCGCTGAACAGCCCGTCGAAGAAAAAACGGCGCCTGTCGTGGAAGAAACGCCTGACCTTCATGTCGTGCCGCCGCAGCAGGAAGAAGCTGCGGAAGAGCTTACAGAACAGCCGCAGACCGCGTCCTATACAGCAGATATGGATGTCAGCGAGATCACGCAGCGTATGACGGTGGACGAGGCGAAGGCCGTTGTGGTGCAGATCGGCACCTGCCGCGGCTGGACGCTCGAACAGGTCGCGCAGCGCCGCCCGGCGAGCCTCAAGTGGTATCTCTATGGCTGCGATCAGGCGGACAATATTCTCAAAGCCGCAGCGTCCGTCCTGCTGGACAATCTTCAGCAGAAAGCTGGATGAAGCGTCAAGTTTGGATGAAAGGGTGTGGCCGTTATCAGAGCCGGTTCTTCACAGTTTCCGTTCCACATTACAGATATTGCATCGCTGCTGCGGCTCAATATCCGCAGGCGCGGCCCGGATTTTCTGTATGTGGACTGCCCGCTTTGCGGCGATCATCGCGGCAAGCTCTATCTGAAAACGTCACGGGACGTATGGCACTGTAATTACTGTCAGGAGTCCGGTGGGATGCTGGCGCTCTATGCAAAGGTCTACGGGATCAGCAACGCGGACGCCTACCGGGAGATCTGCGAAGCGCTTCAAACCGGAGATTACGCGCCAGAGTATCAGAGCTACCAGAACCGGCAGCCGCAGGAAATCGCGCAGTCGGCCAGAGCACCCCGGCAGGCAATTCACCAAACACTTTCAATGCTGTTTTCCATGCTGTCGCTGACGCCGAAGCACCGCGCGCATCTGCGTGAGGTGCGCGGTCTGACAGACGACCAGATCGAACGGTTCGGCTTCAAAAGCACCCCGCCGCCTTATCTCTGCAAAAGTTTGACGGCGCGGCTTTTGAATCAGGGGTGCACCCTGCAGGGCGTCCCCGGTTTTTATCTGGCGGAGGACGGCAGATGGACGGTTCGGTTCGGAACACGCACGGCCGGGATCTTGATCCCGGCCAGAAGCGCAGATGGACTGATCTGCGGCGCGCAGATCCGGCTGGATATCCCCATCCGGGAGGAAAACGCGCCCGCCGATAAGGAGGGCACGAAGTACCTCTGGCTGTCGTCGAGCAGCAAACCGATGGGGACATCCTCGGAAAGCCCCATCCACTTTGTTGGCGATCCGTGTTCCAGAGTGGTCTATGTGACGGAAGGGTTACTCAAGGCTGACATTTGCCATGCGCTGATGCACCGCACCTTTGCGGCGACCGCCGGAGCGAACAACGTGTCCAAGCTGGACGAACTGTTTGCGTTCCTCAAAAAGAATGGCACAGAGGAGATCATCGAGGCGCAGGACATGGACAAGTATCGGAATGTTCACGTTGAGAAAGGTGCCTCCAAGATCTATCTGATGGCGCGGAAGCACGGGCTGCAATGCCGCCGGCTGACATGGAACCCCAACTATAAGGGTTTAGATGATTGGCAGCTTGCGCTCCGGAAGGATGCTGCGAAAGGATCGAAAACAATGACGTTCCGGGAGCGGTATCTGCATGGTGTGTGCGAGGTTTCCGAGATAGACGCCTGCGTGGAACGATGGCACAAGGCACAGCCGGATGGTGTGTCCTTGCAGGCATACCTCGGCTTGCTGGATGAAGAATATCACGCTTTCCTGCAGCCCGGAGGCAACGCACAACTGGCAGAACTTTTGAACGCACAGCGTAAGCAGCTCGGCTGCCGCATCTATCAGCTGGAATTTACGGATACGGAGAAAACGAAACCGTTCGCGTTCTCCGGGATCGACGCGCTCCACAAGGCAGGCTTTCAGCAGCCGCCCGCGAGTGAATACCGGCTGGTGCGTGATGAAGCGATATTTTGCCCAAAAGATGAGCCGGACTTGGCTGTGCTGGAGCGTGTATTTGACCGCTATAACGGCAAGCTGCCAGCAGACTATCTGGGGCGCTGCATTGCGCCGTCTGATGTGCTGGAGCTGTACGATGCGGAAAAGCGGCGGTATTACTATCGGGATATGAAGCAGTTCGTGCCAGTGGCGTTTTCTCCGCTGCTGGCGCGGCCAATACAAAAATGAAGGGAGACAGTATATGAGAAAAATTACGGTTCTGGATTTCGCAAATCAGATCGGCGTTCTCAGCGACGAGGTTCCCGTAGTCGTGAAGACGGACAGGAAGGTCATCGGCCGCTTCCACTGCTTATATGAGATACCGGAAACGGCCATGCCGGGGGTTCTTGAAGCAAAAATCGACCATGTCATTCTGCGATCTGACGAGATCACGATCCAGGTCAAGCTGAAGGCAGTCACCACATAATTGACCGTGACCGGAGCGATATGAATAAGAGAAATGAGATCGTGCAGCTTTGCGCATTCTGCCGCAGCCTTGGTGCGCATGTCCGCGAAGTGCAGGACGGCGCCAGCTTTACGGCAATGCTCTGGGAGGATGAGGACAGCGTCAGCGAACGCGACGCCGCTGAGATCCAGAGGAAAATCAAACGAAAGACCGCAGAATATCCGGGATTCGTGTGCTACTGCTTCGACGCATTCAGCACGCTGATCTATCGGATATAACACATGAATGGGCGCAGCAGAATCGCTGCGCCCATTTTCTATGGAAAGGAGCTTTATCATGGGCATATTTTCAGAGCTTGATCTGGAAAACCAGCAGACAGAATTGGACGGACACGATTCCAAAATGGCAGAAATGCAGACCTTGCAGGCAAAGCTGATCCAGCAGCACGAGCAGAAAAAAGCTGCCGCCGCTGCGGAAGTGACGAGCAAGGAGCCTGCGGCGGAGCCGGTTGCCAAAACGGAAGCAGAGCAGGAAGATCCTGCGGCAGCGGAGACAGAAAGACGCCGTCAGCACGAGGAAGCGGAAGCCAAACGGAAAGCGGAATGGGAGCGGCAGCAGGAGGAAAAACGTGCCGCAGAAACGGCAGCGATTGCCAAAATTGAGCAGATGAGCGAGACGGAGCTGATCAAAGCATCAATGGAACGCATGAAAAAAGAAACCGAGCGGCTGACGCGGCGGAACCTCAAGGAGTGTGTTTCCGAGTATGTGCAGACGCTCTGTCTCAGTGATCCCGCGCTCGCGCGGATGGTCATGCACCCGCGCAAGAGTATGGCACATTGTCTGCAATTCATCAACCGGAAAGCGCGGGAATATCTGCTTGCGGAAATGAAGGATAACGGCATGGAGCCGCAGCCAAACGGCATTTACGGCGGCGATGTGCCGGAGGATACCTGTTATGACTGGGCAGAGGAATATTTCCGGGATGCAAACGCCGAAGAGGATGAGATCAAGGAGGAACCGTTTGTTCCAAAACCGTATCTGGGTGCGCCAGTCAAATCCAAGCGTCAGCCCAAAAAGGAGAAGACAAAAGCTGAGACAAAGACTGCAAAACCGGAGCAGGTCATTCAAATGCCGCAGCCGGAGAAATCGCCCGATGAAGAACAGTTTTCTATGTTTGATCTGATGGGAGGCATGGCCGGATGATCGCTTATAAAGGAATGTGCCCAGGTATGGTCTGCCTTGGCTATCAGCTAAAGATGGGCTTGAATGTAACGGAAGAGGCAAATTGTCAGGCGAATGGGTTTCATTGCGCGGCAAACCCGATGGACTGCCTGCGCTATTATGGGGATTTTCAGAACTCGGAATACTATCTGGTTCGTCCGTGCGGCGATCTGGATGAGGATGCGGTAGATTCCAGAATCTCCTGCACGCAGCTCTGGGTGCTCCGAAAGCTGGAGCCACAGGAGTTTTTCCTGCATGCGCTTGCGTATATGGCAGACCATCCGCAGATGCCGGATGGCTGTGATGTCAAAAGAGAACGTGCGCAGGCATGGAATGGCTACGCCGTCGTGCGCGGCAAGCACCCGCGCGCAAAGGGCAAGCTCGGAGATATTCTGGCATTTGCCAGAGAAGCTGTGAACGGGCCGAAGATCGAGCATCTTTCGCTGTGCGTGATCGACGGCAAGGAGCGTCTGCCGGATGTCTGGTATGACGACAATTTTAAGGAATGTGAGGCGGCATAAACGAATGAAGCGAAAAGAATTAGAAAAATTGCCTGTTCTGCGGGCAACGACTGCGATGCTGAAGCAGGCGGAAAACGAGCCGATGATAGAGAGCGGATATTTCCGAAAAGAACTGCGCTATGAACACGAGTACTACGCCAGATGCAAGCGGTTTGATCGGATTCTGAAGGTCGCAATCTATCTGACAAAAAATCTGGCTGCCGGCGGCAGAAAGCCAGTGTATGAGCTGTTTCTTGACTATGATGCGCAGGATTTCCTGACATACAGCTTTATGGAAAAGAAGTGGCGTACCGCGATGCTCCGCAATTTGCCGCAGCAGGGATTTGGCATCTCTGACGCGCAGATCTCATCTCGTGATTCCGCTGTGATCGGTCAGTATCTGCATTCCCAATGGGGTGCGATCGCGGCGATCCGTGAGTTTCAGGAAGGGATTCGGGAAAAGCAGCTTCTGGCCCGGCACAAGAAAGAAACCGATCCGTGGGATGCGGCAATGGCGCTTGTGCCTCCGCTTCCAAAGGACTGGGACAGATGGGTCAGCAAGGTCGGCGTCGAGCAGAATTATATGTTCTATCAATACCGGCGCGGCGGTGCCAAAACCGGCTATTGCAGCTACTGTGACCGAGAGGTTCCGATTCGGAAGCCGAAGCACAATGCGGTTGCCAGATGCCCCAGATGCAGAAGAACGGTGCAGTTCAAATCCTTCGGCAAGATGGGCTGGCTGCGCACAGGGCGAAATATCCTGTATCTGATGCAGCCCTATCCGGGCGGCTTTGTGGTCAGAGAGTTCTGGGCGGAGCGTTCTTACAGTAAGGAAACATACCGAAATGTCAAGGTGTTTTACCACGAACTCCGCCGCGCGATCTTTGACGCGGACGCAAAACCGGTGCAGGCATTTTACTGGGGTGTTTATAAGCAGCGCGCATCGCGTTGGATCAAAGGCTGCAACTGCAGCGAGGGATATTACCCGGATGAAAGCGGACGCGTGTATGGGAAAACGATCCCGTACCTTGCCAAAACCTGCTTGCAGCGGACCGGTCTCCCGGAACTGATTCATGCAAACATGAAGACGGACCCGGAAAAATATCTTGCCGTACTGAAAAGGATGCCGAATTTGGAGCAGCTGACAAAAGCCGGTCTGTTCCGGCTTGCAGTGGAATGTACGCAGGATTATTACAAATTGAGTTCAATTTTTCAGACAACACCCGTGCAGAGAGGTCTTGCACCAAAACTCGGCCTGAACCGACTGGAACTTGCACGGCTGCGGAAGAATCAGGGCGGGCGTGCATTTCTGGAATGGCTGCAATTTGAAAAGCAGACAGGAAAGCCGATCTCAGATTTTGCGATCCAGTGGATGTGCAAAGAGCATATTGACCCGCAGCAGCTGCAATTCATTGCAGATCGGATGCGCTATGGGCAGATCCAGCATTACCTGAACAGGCAGATGCAGGAACTGAATTTGAGCAGCGAACGTGTCATTGAACTGTGGCGGGACTACCTTTCCATGGCGTTCCGCTTCGGTTATGACACAAACGACCCCATCGTGTATCGTGTACGCAAACTTCTGCAGCGGCATGACGAATTGGCCGCCCGCGGAGAGGAAAAGCAGTTGACCCTTCGTGCCGGAGAGCTCCTTCAGACATATCCGCATATAGAACAGAATTTGCAGGCGATCCGGGAAAAGTTTGCTTTTACAGGAAAACAGTTCCAGATTCAGGTTCCAGATAAGCTGGAAGATATTTTCATGGACAGCCGGAAGCTCTGCCACTGCATTGCCAACAGTGATGTCTACTGGGAGCGTATGGAGCGCAGGGAAAGCTATCTGCTGTTTCTGAGAAAGACAGCCGAACCGGACACCCCCTATTATACCGTAGAGGCAGAGCCGGGCGGCACGGTACGGCAGGTCCGCACCCAGTATAATCGCCAGAATGACGATATTGGCGAGGTGCGCGCATTCCTGAAGATCTGGCAGAAGCAGCTTGCCAAGCGGCTGACGCAGGAAGATAAGCAGCTTGCGGCTGACAGCCACGAACTGCGCATCAAAGAACTGGTGCAGCTGCGAAATGATCAGGTCACGATCCACACGGGCGACCTTGCGGGTCGTCTGCTTGTGGATGTGCTGACAGAGGATCTGATGGAAGCGGCATAACAAAAACGGAGTGGGAGCGCAGCGGCGCTTCCACTCCCACAGAAAGGACTGAAAACATGGATCATATCACAGAAGCGTTTTACAACGTCATGTACCAATACAGGCTGGCCTTTACGCCGGACGGCGTGCAGGCAAACCTCAATCAGTGGCGGCAGCAGAAAACACCACTTCTGGAGCTGCTGCGCCGTCACCCGAACTGGCGGGAGCAGGAGCTTGCGGTTGTGTTCGATCTATCCGAACAGCGGCAGCTTGACCGGGCCTGCGTGGATGAAACAAAGTTTGAAATGTTGACGCTCGCGGAGGAAGCAGGGCTGACCGGCGAACGGCTGGAAGAATTTCGGGATGCGCTCGACGCTGCGACGGCAGATTATGCGACCGTTCCGGATGAATCCCGGCTGCCGATGATCCGGAACCGCGGACATATCAAGTGCGACGCTGGCATGAAGGCAAGCCGCATCATCAACCGGCTGTGCGCAAAATTCGGCATCGACCAATATGAAGCAGAGCGGGAGCTTGGACACGGCGAGACGCTGCATACTGCGCGGGTCAAGCCCTACAACGCGGTTTTCGCGCGGCTGGCTGACGCGCTCAATCCGGTGCGGATCAGCAAGACCGGCGTTCTATCCGTTCATCCGTGCGACTTTTTGGAGATGTCAGCGAAGAAAAACGCATGGCATTCCTGTCACTGTTTAGCAGACGGCGGATGGCGGGCGGGCTGCCAGTCCTATATGAGCGACGGCGTGAGTATGGTATTCTTCACAGTTGATGATGAGGTCAAGGATCACTTTTATCGTGCGCGGCGGCTGACGCGGCAGATTTTCTGCTATCGGGACGGTGTGCTGCTGCAATCAAGACTATATCCGCAGAATGACGACGATGTGCGAAAGCTCTACCGGAGCATGGTGCAAAGCGTGATCGCAAGATGCCTTGGCCTGCCGAACCTCTGGAAAACGAATACGACCCTTACAGAAATCCGGCCTTATTGGACAACCGTGCAGGGCAGCCTGCATTACACGGATTATGAGAACGGCTATGCCGCGTTGTCACTGATGAAGGGCTATGGAGACTATGGGCATTTGGATATCGGAAGCGCGGCGCGCTGCGTTGGCTGCGGTCGGCCCTATGATCGACACAACTCAACGCACTGCGGCGAATGTGAAGACATGTGTGTTTGCAAGGCGTGCGGGAACCTGGTTCCGACGGACAGCGGCCATTTTTTAGACGGCGACGGATTTTACTGCGCGGAGTGTATGCAGCCGTGCAGCTGCTGTGGGAAACTGCTTCCGAGAGAAGCGCTGCGGCCGGTGCTCAACCGGCGCGGGCGGACAAATCAGCTTTGCCCATCCTGTGAAGAAGCAGAGCTGGCAAATTGCCGTACCTGTGCGGTGCATAGTTGCTGTAAGGATTTGCGCGGCTTGCTGTTTTGCGAGAGAAGCCGCTTTACACAAGTAGAATTGGAGGAACAATATGCGTAATTTATATGAGCAGTGCTTAAAGCTGACGCAGTTTGCGGCGATGGAGTTTGAAGAGATTTTTCAGTTTTCACAGGAACGTCTCAAGCAGGCGTTAGAAACAGAGTTGATTGAGAACGGATATGCCGTGCGGAAGCAACGAGGCTTTTTGTACGCGGAAGGGACGGTGCCTGTCCTGCTGGTTGCTCATTTGGATACCGTCCATCGCACCCAACCGGAAACGATCTGCTATTCCGCAGACGGCACGGTCATGATGTCACCGCAGGGAATTGGCGGCGATGACCGGGCTGGCGTGTATATGATCCTGCGTCTGATCCAGAGCTGTCATTGTCACGTCCTGTTCTGTGAGGATGAGGAAACCGGCGGACACGGGGCACGTGCCTTTACAAAGTCCGGAATCAAACCGGACGTCAATTATATCGTGGAGTTGGATCGCACGGGCAGCAACGACGCGGTATTCTATCAATGCCGCAACCGGCAGTTCGAGCGACATATCAACAGCTTTGGATTCCAGACAGCGTTCGGAAGCTTCAGCGACATCTCCATTTTGGCACCGCATCTGAATCTTGCCGCGGTCAACCTCAGCACCGGCTACTACCATGCGCACCAGCCGGGAGAATATGTCCGGTTGGACAAGGTGGAGGAGTTGATCGGCCGTGTGGAGAAGCTCCTGCAAACGAAAACGGAACGGCTTTCTTACACGCAGAAGTTTACGGCAAGAAAGCTGGGTGAACCAAACGATTTGCAGCGGAAACGGCTCATTGCATTGTCTGACGCGCATATTGTCCGGATCAATCATCAGAATATTGCCGACGGCCGCGGATATTTTATGGACATAGGCGGCAGAATTTATCTCTATCTTGAGGAATGTGACCGCATGGTACATATCGGAGACGCAGAAGCACTTTGCATGGACGGCTCTGCCGCTGCGTATCAGGCGGGGCAAGCGAAAGAATA
>ERZ832522.4769-NODE-4769-length-13004-cov-4.012202_pt1 | contig 13004 bp, 13 predicted proteins | sample MGYA00519951_ERZ832522 | MGnify/ENA primary metagenome ERZ832522 (study PRJEB31850, sample SAMEA3708728) | human gut metagenome | biome: human gut; feature: human-associated habitat; material: faeces | place: China | collected 2014 ... | reverse complement strand
GAGGTATTTATGTTAGTTACAATGAAGGAAATTCTTGATCGAGCAAAAAAAGATAATTATGGTGTTACTGCCCCGAATGTACAAAGTGAGGATACCGTACGTGCTGTTATCAAAGTTGCTGAAAAGTGTAATTCTCCAATGATCATTGATGTGAATGCTTTTATACATCCCGATCTTCCGTGGTTTATACACATGATCCGTGATCTTACAGAAAAATCACCTGTACCTTTTGCAATCAATTTAGATCATGGAAAAAGTTATGAAGATATCATGTTAGGAATCAATTCTGGTTTTACTTCCATTATGGTTGATTGTTCTTCTTTAAGCTATGAAGATAATATTGCTCAGACAAAAGAGACTGTAAAAATGTGCCGTCCTCTTAATATCAGTGTAGAAGCTGAATTAGGTCACGTTGGTCAGGGTGTTGATTATTCTTCCGATGGTTCTGATCATTTTACAAACCCTGAAGAAGCAAGAAAATTTGTGGAAGAAACAGGAATCGATTGTCTTGCTGTAGCTATCGGAACTGCTCATGGACGTTATCACGGCACTCCTCACATCGATTTTGATCTGTTAAAACAGATTACCGATATTGTAGATATACCACTTGTATTACATGGTGGAAGTGGAACTGGTGATGAAAATTTAAGAAAAGCTGTAAAAAATGGTATTCAGAAAGTCAACCTTGCAACAGAACTTGTCGTTGCCGGAAAAGAAGAATTAGAAACTTTTATTCAAGATAAAAACTTTGATAAATGGCAGTTGATTCCGTCTTTTATCAAGGGATATTCTGACCGTCTGGAACATTATGTGAAATTATTTGATCAGGAAAATAGAGCTTGGTAAGGAGGATTTTATTATGATACGTTTTCATGATGCCTGCGGAACTACAGGTAAAACAGTTGCTGCAAGATTACTGCCCGACACAGATTTGATCGAAGGTATTGAAGAAGTATGTAAAAAAAATAATATTAAACATGCTTATGTTACCTGTTTTGGAAGTTTTAAAAAATGTGGTTATATGTATCTTGTTCCAAAAGAAGATGCGAAAGTCGGCGCTGGATATGGGAATGTTCTGCAAAAAGACGGCCCAGTAGAATTTCTAAATGGAACCGGTGTTGTTTGTCAAAATAATAATGCCTATGACACACATTTTCATGCGACAATGTGTGATGCTTCTGGTAATGTCTTTGGTGGTCATATTGTAAAAGGATATACTCCAACACTGACAACCGTTGATCTTATTATTTTTGAAATCAAAGATATTGAAATGCTTCGTGTTTACGATGAAGAAACTGATCTTACACAATTTCTTCCTGAGTAATATCGTTTGTTGGAATCATTTAGTTTTTTAACGGAGGGGCATACTTATGAAACATATAAAACTTGCTGTTATTGCAGATGATTTTACAGGCGGGGCAGATGCCGCAAGTTTTCTAAAACGGAAACACGCAAATGTTGTTTTGTTAACAGGAATCCCTCAAACTCTTCCTGATTGTGACTGTGTAGTTTTTGCCTTGAAAATACGCAGTATTCCTGTATCTGATGCGCTTAAGAAAGTTCATGACGTTCTGCTCTTTTTAGATCAGTATCATGTTGAACATTTATATTATAAATATTGCTCTACTTTTGACTCTACACCAAAAGGAAATATTGGACCTGTTATGGATTTCCTTCTCGACTACTATGATCTTCCTTACAGCATTCTCTGTCCATCCCTTCCAGTAAATGGGCGTACTGTTGAAAATGGCATTCTTTATGTGAATCATCAAAAGTTATCAGAAAGCCCTTTAAAAGATCACCCGTTAAATCCCATGTGGGATTCTTATATTCCTAAAATTATGGAACTACAAAGCAAATACCCTTGTTTTGTACTGAAACGAAACGAGTCTTTAACGTCATTTCTGGAAGAGAGAATGAGATCAGATTCAAAGTTTTATATTGTCCCTGATTATTCTGATTCTCAGGATGCTAAAAGAATCGTATCTTGTTTTGGAGATAATTTTCTCTATAGTGGTGGAAGTGGATTATTAGAATTTCTTTTTGATTTTTCTTCTCCAGAAAAAATTTTTCAGACATCTTTTGATAACCGCACGATCATTTTATGTGGAAGCTGTTCAAAAGCTACCAGGCTGCAAATACAACATTTTAGCGAAAATTATGAATGTTTATCTATCAATGAATCCAGTGATGATCTGACTTACATAACATCACTTATTGATGAGCAGAAAAGTCCATTGTTAATATATAGTGATGCTGTGTTGAAAAATTTTAAAACAGAAAAAAAATCCTCTGCACTTTATACAGCTGCCAGGAAAATAGAGTCTATTCTATCTTCCATTGCTGTTTATGCAAAAGATCATAACTATCACAAAATCATTGTTGCTGGTGGAGAAACTTCTGGAGCTGTGACCTCAAGATTAGGGTATACCGCTTTTTATATCGGTCAGGAAATCTGCCCTGGGGTTCCTGTTTTAATCCCTGAAGAAGATGAGCATTTACAGCTTATATTGAAATCTGGAAATTTTGGTGGTAAGGATTTCTTTTTGAAAGCTATGAATATGTGATTTCTGGAAAAGGGCCAAAAGGACAGAAGATTGATAATTTGGAGCAATCTTCTGTCCTTTTGTTTTGATTAAATTCATGCTAATATCTCTTTCACTTCGGATTCTTCAATGTTACATTCTTCTGCTATCTGTGCTGCAGTATAACCCTTTTGAGATAACTTGAAAACTTTCTTTGCCAGTTGTATTCCCTCATCCTTAGCAGTTCTCATCCGGCTCACCTCGTCACTCACTGCCATTTCCTCTCTCAGATATAAATACCGTTCTTTCTCATCCTGACTCATCTTATACATCTCATTCTTCACCGCCTCTCTATATGGGTTCCCACGAATTGTTTCCTCGACCTGCTTCCAATCCTTTGCCGCAAGTAATTTCGCCCAATAGTACAATTCTGTCTGTTTTTCTTCTTCTGTTGCTGATTCTACTTGTTTTAATTGTACCACATGAAATTGTAACTTACTACTATATTCCTCGTTTGTCTTTATATCTAATAATTTAATATGATGATGAAATCCAGGTGTTTTCATTAAATCAAAATCCAAAATCCCAACATGAATACATGGTTCTAAATCGCCATATGGCTGTCCATGATAAAGTCCTTCCGTAAACATTCTGCAATTATAAAACAAACTTCGTTCTGTCCAGTCTTCTTGATAACGATTCTGCATTTCAATATTAATTTTCTTATTGTCGTTTAAATAAATTTTTATATCCAGAATTCCCTCTTTTTCTTCTTCATTCTCCCCCTCTTCAAACGGATCAATAACTTCTAGCTTCACAACATCTTCTTCATCCAATCCCAATAATGCAATCAAAAATCCTCTTGCAATATAATTCATTTTAAATAATTTGCGAAATGCATAATTGTTTGTCAATTGAATGTTTAATGGTTCTTTTTCTGCTGCCTTTTTTCTTGAATAAATGGTATCTTTCATGCCCTTCCTCCTTTTTACATTAATATCCAATTTTTGTAATTTGAATTATACCAAGATGCTCTATTTATTTCAAGATATTTTTGTAATATTTTCCATTGTTTTACATTTCATTATTGCAAAAGCTTATTATAAAAGGAATCCTGCCATACAGGATTCCCTCCATTTTTACTATTTGATTTCACACGCCTTAACCTTTCTGCTTCATCCGCTTAATCACTTTAAGCCGTGTAAATTCCTCTCTTTCCTTCTCTTCCAGCTCATTCGAAATCTTATAAACCAATCCAGTATAAGTTGGAATCGTAATATTTTTAAGAGCATTTGCCCTCTTCTGTGTCTTCTTAATACTCGTTGCCAACCGATAAGCTGCATTTTCCACCATAGAAAGCTTGATCGTCAGATCCTTCACCTGCCGAAACGCTTCTCTTGCAATATCAATTGACTCAAATGTCCCATCCATCGCATACGTCAACTGATTCTCATGTGCATCATATTTCACATATGGAATCTCTGTTCCCATGATACTTCTTGTCTGAATCTGTATCGAATCCTCGATTGGAACCGTATAAGCAAGTTCTTCTACCTTACTGATCCCATGCTGGATATTCGCCCTCTGAAGGCATGCATACGCTCTTGTAAATGTTGTATCAATCTCTTCCTGAATATCTTTCGCCTCATCGATCAGATCCATCAGCTCACGAATCAGGATATTTCTTTTTTTATCCATCAGATCGTAACCCTGTTTTGCCAATGTAAGAGAGTTCTTGGCTGCGATCAGATTTCCTTTGGTCGGGAATTCTCGTGGGTCCATAATCTCACCACCTTTAGCTTTCCTGCTCTTTTGGCAGGTATTTATCGATGATCTTCGTGTCGATTCGATCCAATTCTTCTCTTGGCAGGATTTTTAATAATTCCCATCCAAGATCCAATGTTTCGATCATGGAACGGTTTTCTTCCGGCCCCTGACCGATATATCGTTCCTCAAATGCCTTTCCAAATTCCAGATATTTTTTATCAATTGGGGATAACTCATCTTCTCCGATAACAGATGCTAAGTTTCTTGCTTCTCCCACTTTCGCATAAGCGGAAAATAACTGATTTGCAAGATCCTGATGATCTTCTCTTGTGTATCCTTCTCCGATTCCATCTTTCATCAGACGAGAAAGCGATGGCAAAACACTGATCGGTGGATAAATGGACTGTCCGTTTAAATTACGATCCAGTACGATCTGCCCTTCTGTAATATAACCAGTTAAGTCAGGAATTGGATGAGTGATATCATCATTTGGCATAGTTAAGATTGGTAACTGTGTGACCGAACCTTCTGCTCCTTTGATGATTCCTGCACGTTCGTATAATGTTGCAAGTTCACTGTACAAATATCCTGGATATCCTTTTCTGGATGGAATTTCTCCTTTCGATGAAGATACCTCACGCATCGCTTCCGCAAACGATGTCATATCTGTCAGGATAACTAAGATATGCATATTACAGTCAAATGCAAGATATTCTGCTGCAGTTAAGGCTACTTTTGGTGTGATCAATCGTTCTACAACTGGGTCATTTGCAAGATTTAAGAACATACATACATGATCTGCAACACCACTTTCCTCAAATGTCTTCTGAAAGAAATCCGCAACATCATGTTTGACACCCATTGCTCCAAAGACTACCGCAAATGGCTCATCTGAACCATCACCAAGAGATGCCTGTTTTACGATCTGGGCTGCCAGCTGATCGTGTGGAAGTCCGTTTCCTGAGAAGATGGGAAGTTTCTGTCCACGGATCAGTGTTGTTAATCCGTCAATTGCTGAAATACCTGTACGGATATAGTTTCTTGGATATTTTCTGCGGACCGGATTTAATGGAAGGCCGTTGACATCTCGTTTGACATCGGTGATCAGTGGTCCTAATCCATCGATTGGTTTTCCGATTCCGTTAAATGTTCTCCCTAGCATATCTGGTGCAAGAGAGACTTCCATCGGGTGTCCAGTTAATTTTGTTCTTGTATTATCAAGGGACATATTTTCCGTTCCCTCAAATACCTGAATCACTGCTTTATCTTCGTATAATTCAATGATCCTTCCGATTTTTTTCGTTTTTCCATCAACCGTAAATTCGACGATCTCATCAAAAAATGCGTCCTGTACTCCTTCCAGAATGACAAGCGGACCATTGATGCTGCTTAGTCCTAAATATTCAATTCCCATAAAATGACCGCCTCCTTATGCATTCTTTTCCAGTACTGCGTCATAGAAATCATCAATCTGTTTACGGTAGAGATCCAGTAATTGCAGATTGTCATTCGGAACATCGTATTTGATCGCAATGACTTTCTCAAAGATCCCTTCTGCTTTTAGCACACTCATTGGCATTCCTCTCGCTACAAGTTCCCTGCTCTTTTGATACAGATATAAAATAACTTCCATCATTTTAAATTGCTTCTCCATGGACACGCAAGTGTCATCTTTATGGAAAGCATTTTGCTGCAGAAATCCTAATCGGATCACCCTTGCGATCTCTAACGTTAATTTCTGATCATCTGGAAGAACATCCCCACCGATCAGTTTTACGATCTCCATCAAACTACTTTCCTGATTTAAGATCGCCATCAGACGATTTCGATAGTCTACAAAATTGGGGGATACATGATCTCTGTACCAGCCGCCGAGATCTGTCAGATATTCACTGTAACTCGTTAACCAGTGAATCGCTGGAAAATGTCTTGCGTAAGCCAAGGATTTATCAAGTCCCCAGAAGCAACGGACAAATCGTTTGGTATTCTGTGTAACTGGCTCTGAGAAATCTCCTCCCTGCGGAGATACCGCTCCGATGATAGAGACCGATCCTGTCGCACCATTTAACGTCTGCATCATACCGGCTCTTTCATAGAATGCCGACAGTCTCGATGCCAGATACGCCGGGAATCCTTCCTCCGCCGGCATCTCTTCCAGTCGTCCCGAAAGCTCTCGCAGTGCCTCTGCCCATCTGGATGTCGAATCCGCCATGATCGCCACATCATACCCCATGTCACGGTAATATTCCGCCAGTGTCAGTCCGGTATAAATGGACGCCTCACGGGCAGCTACCGGCATGTTCGATGTATTGGCGATCAGCGTCGTTCTGTCCATCAATGGATTGCCCGATTTCGGATCGACCAGCTCCGAAAACTCTTCCAGAACCTGTGTCATCTCATTTCCACGCTCGCCGCATCCGATATATATGATAATATCCGCATCCGACCATTTTGCAATCTGATGCTGGGTCATCGTCTTACCCGTTCCGAATCCTCCCGGGATCGCAGCCGTTCCACCTTTTGCAATCGGGAACATCGTATCCAGAATTCGCTGTCCTGTTACCAGCGGCACACTTGCCGGGAATCTCCGGCTCACCGGTCTCGGTACACGGATCGGCCAGTGCTGTGTCATCGAAAGTTCTCGTTTTTCTCCATTGAACAGTTCAATCGTAACCAGCGTCTCATCAATTGTATATTCACCATCCGGAACCACCGATACAACAGTCCCTTCTACTCCCGGCGGAACCATGCATTTGTGCACGATAGCCCGCGTCTCCGGCACTTCCGCAATGATCGTTCCACCCTGTACCATATCGCCTTCAGCCACTGTGATATGCGTCTCCCAGAGTTTCTGACGGTCCAGTGCGTCCACACTGACACCACGGGTGATAAATGCCCCGCCCTTGTCAGCGATCCGCTCCAGCGGTCTCTCAATACCGTCAAAGATATTATTCAGGATACCGGGTGCCAGCGTAACCGACACTGCCGCTCCCGTACCTTCCACAAGTTCTCCCGGATGCAGCCCGGAAGTCTCCTCATACACCTGTACCGTCGTCCGGTCCTTATCCAGGGAAATGACTTCGCCAACCAGCTTTTCTTCTCCCACATGGACCATTTCCGACATCTTAAAATCCGTCTTCCCTTTCAGGTAAATGACCGGGCCGTTGATGCCATATATCTTTTCTGTCTTTCCGCTACTCACCCTTTACACCTCCCCGGAACTGGAATTTCTGGTATTCATTCTCCAGTGCACCTTTGAATGCATAGTCCACCAGGACATTCTTTTCAGGCACAACCGCACGCACCCCGCCGATAAAATCCACTTTGCTGATCGTCAGCGTCATTCCCGTACGTTCTTCCAGATATGTCTTCTTGTCTGCATCAGACGGATTGATATAAATCGTCATCGCCATCCCCGATGCAAACTGTGCTGCTTTCTCTATATAACGGATCAGAACTTCTTTATACTCTTCCGTTCTCATGAACGCCAGAAGCTTTAACTGCACTTCTTCGAACAGTTCCGTCTTAAGTTCTGTCTGCGTCTTTCCCATCTCACGTTTTAATTCAAGCTGCGCCTTTGACATTGCCATGTTCAGCTGCTGTTTCGCAGTCACACTCTCTGCACGCACTCTCGTCTCCGACTGCCGTCTGGCTTCGATCTGATGCTGTTCGAACACACTTCGAAGCGCATCCTCATGCTGCTTTACGATCGCATTCGCCTCCGCTCTTGCTTCTTCCATCGCCGCCGTCCGGATATGCGTGATCTTCTCTTCGTTTGTCAAATGTGCCACCTTCTTCCTGTCTATAATTTCAACCCTATCGCTTCATTTACATACGACGTGATAAAATCTTTCTTACGTCCGGTCCCGTGTCTGTCAGGAATCTCGATCAGAAGCGGCATCGTCCGCTCCAGCTTGATCTCGTCTATCAGGTCCGGGAATTCTCTTCCGAATTTCTCCGTCAGCAGAATCACACCTACATCCTTATCCTCCATGGCATTCTCGATCGCACACCGGAGTTCTTCTCTTTCATGTACCACGATTCCGTCTACCCCTGCGAGACGCATTCCTGTCAGAGTATCGATATTATCACTGATCAGATACATCTTCATCTTACAATTTACCCAAGATCATGAAGGAGATGATCAGTCCGTACAGACACACACCTTCTGCAAGACCTACGAAGATCAGTGACTTACCAAGTGCACTGGAATCTTCACTAATTGCACCCAGAGCCGCACTTGCTGCACTTGCAACGGCGATACCACCGCCGACGCAGGAAAGACCGGTTGAAAGTGCTGCTGCCAGGTATCCGAATCCTGTTGCGTTCGACGCCGTATTGCCGGCTGCTTCCGCTGCCTGTACCGGATCTCCCGCAAAAAGCATGATCCCTGCGATCAGAACAGTGCTGAAGAAAAAGAATATATTTGTGCCGATAGCCCTCTTATAACGCTTCTTCGTCCTCTGTCCGATCAGGAAATATCCGAATGGAATTACAATGCTAAGTAACAATGTTGCAATTAACAATAATCTAACTGTCAGGCTCATATTTTTGTCCTCCTGTAAATATATCTCTGAATTCTGTCTTATTATTTTTCCTCTACAGAACCTGCCACTGGCAGCTTCTTTCGAACGCATGGCGATTTATCCTCTGGATCACAAAATCACTTAAATCGTTTCTTTACTTTTCGTCACTCTGGCTGTGAAACGGCTTGAACTCCCGTCCGGTTCCCTTATAGAACCTGCTGAACATCTCATAATATTCCAGACGCAGTACCTGGATACCGACGACCAGACCTTCCAGTCCGCACACCAGCACATTTCCAAGCACGAACACGATCCAGTTCGTGTGTCCCGCACTTGCGCCGGATAACATCAGCACAACCTCCATCATCGCCGCATGGCTGACGGCAAATGCACCGATACGCACATAAGAAATGGTATTGGAAAAATAACTCAGCATCGTCTCGAACAGTTCGAAAAACGCCTGCACGAAGAACATCACCTTTCCCTCTTCCATCTTCTTATGCTGCTTTGTCACCAGATTTCCCAGCGGTTCCTTGAATACGAACAAGATCACCGGAACTCCCAGGAAGATCACCATCAGGATATTGCCCGGAACCTTATGTCCCGTCATGTAAAGCACGATCGTCAGCACCAGGAATCCGTAGAACACCAGTCCCGCGATTCCATTATGGGAAAATAACATATTTTCCACATCATGACTCTTGATCGAATTGATCACGTTAAAAATCATCACCAGGATATTCAGTCCCATGCCAAATGCAATGGCAACCACAAATACTGTGTTGAGCTGTCCGATAAACGGCAGGTTCGTCATCGCATCCACCGGCCTTAACCAGTGTGCCTGTATCACATCTTCGAATCCGAAGATACTTCCGAACATGAATCCAAAGAATGTTGAGAACAGTCCCGCAATGGATATGATCCCAGCCAGGTTGATCTTCTTAATCAGGTACAAAAGCCCGCCGAATACAAACAGGCATAAGCCCTGGCCGACATCCCCGAACATCGCACCAAAGATAAATGTATACGTCAGTGCCACGAACATCGTCGGATCCATCTCATCATTTGCCGGAAGCCCGTACATCCGGATGAACATCTCGAACGGCTTGAAGAACCTTGGATTCTTAAGCTTCGTCGGCGGCTCTCCGAAGAATTTCTCCTTGTCTTCTTCTACAACAACGAATACCTTATCATCATTCTTCGATTCCGCCAGGAATTTGTTCACATCATCTTCGCCCATCCATCCGCACAGGATGTAATAGTCTTCTTTATTATCTCCCTCTTCGATCCTTGCCGCCAGCTTGCGGACATCAAAGTTCGTAGCCAGTTCTTCCAGACGCGTCTTCGCACCTCGGAGCTTTGCGGCATTCTTTGCCATCAGCTCACTGATCTGTTTTTTAATCCCAGCAATCTCTTTCTGTTTTTCTTCAATTTCTTTTTCAAGCTCTTCACAGGCCTGCGCCGGCGTTCCTATGTATTCGGATGGAATTGCAATCCTTTCAAAATGTAAGGAATTGAATACCGAATCCACCTTACTGGAATCCGCATTAGATACGAAATAACATCCGTATACATAATTTTCATTCCTCGTACCTTCGATAAATACCGCATTCAGATCATCAAATAAATATTTTTCCAGACGTTTGTAATAATTCACATCTACCCGTCCGAACCGGACTTTCATATATTTATACTTTAATGATTTCTGCATATCCAGTTCCAGTGTCCGGAACGGCTCCATAATCAGAAGCTTTTCTTTGTATTCATCTACCTGCTTCTTCGTTAACTCTTTCTTCTCCAGCAGATCCAGATAGGCATGATTGACATCCCGGATCAGACTCAGCATATCATCCTGGTTCATCGATGCATCGATTCGCTGGTCTTCATCAGATAACAATGCGTTAAACTGCTCTGCCTTCGCAAGCGGCTCTTTGTATGGATTGACTTCCACAAAAGGCTGCAGGTTGTCGGTCGTCTTAAGCTCCGCCGCCGCATTCTCAAGCTGCATCTCGTATTTCGACAGATACACCTCGCAGACACGGTCGATATCATTCTTCGGTCCGCTGATGCTTAAGAACTTCATCTTAACAATCATTGATTCACACCTCCTAAGTATCCTAATGTCTCTCCCTTCGTCAAACCGTAACGGATACACTCAAGGGCTGTCGTTAGTTTATAGATTTCTTCTTCTTTTAGGAACAGATACGTATTGACGATCGCGATCGAATACGGATCATTCCTTTTATCAGTCAGGTACAACTTCCGCAGGCAGTCGCGGTACATCTGTTCCAGTGTTTTATCCGTCTGCATATAATTATATTTTCCTGCATAGTACGTCTTTTCCACTTCTGCTTCAAACTGTTCCAGTGTCGGCGTCTCCACCAGTGTCTTGAATTCTTCTACTTTTATCCGATAGTGGATCGGGATCGTCATCGAATAGATATCCGGCGGAAGCATATGATAATACTTCTTCGCACGGTAGATCCACTGAAGATTCAGAAGATCGATCTTCATTCCATAGTCCTTTAAGAATATCTTCTGCTCATGTCCTTTCAGAACCCGTTTTCCCTTTTTCCACATCGTAGAAAAATAATACAGATCCAATGCCAGATCATAATCAAACAGCGTTCCCGCTCCGGAATCTCTGATTCTGGCAAGCGCACCATAATATTCCGTATCCCGTAAGTTATCTACAAGCTCGTCGATATTTTTCGAAGTTATCAACCGGTCTATGGAAATTTGTGAATATCTGTCGAAAAACTCTTTCTTGTATTCCAGATCAAATGGTTTCTCATAATGATTGAACACGATCCTCAAACAGTAGTTGATCAGATCGACTTCATACCGTTTCCAGTATAATTTTAAGAACGTCTTCTGCTCCATCCCGGCAAACCGGAAGATCCTCGAATAATCATCGAACAACGACTGATACAGGATCTTCTCCACATTTCCCCTGTGATATAAGGAAACATCCATCCGCTCCACATATGGTGCATACGCCGTCTTGTCTTTCAGATATTCGATTGCTTCTGTCACTGTACCAAGACCTGCGATTGTATCATAATCTTTCTCTTTCAGAAGCTTCGCCGACATCGCACGTACCTTTGTCGTGATCCCGCTGTAAGCCATCACATTTCCCATACGCTACACCTCGATCATATGTCTTACGATTTCCTCTGCATAAATGTCATGATTTTCTTCGTATTCCCTCTTCAGATCATCAATCGCCTTCTGGTCCTTCTTCCGTTCCCGGTCCAGAACTTTCTCTACTTCCTGCTGCGACTTTGCTTTTATCTTCTCCAGTTTTTTCTGTGTCTCTTCTTCCAGGTCCCGGTCAAATTGATTCCTTTCTTCCTGTATCTGTTTTTCAATTTCACTTTTCTGCTGTCTGGCATGCTCTACGATCGCCTCCGCCGTTTCTTCCACTTCAGCTAATTTCTCAATAACAGAGTTCATAAGCCGCCCTCCTTTTTGCACATTTCACAACGAATAATTGTTACTTTTTTATCCATGTTATAATAATACACCTATTTTTTAAAATTACCACTATCATTTTGTATATATTGTATTATTTTTCTCAATTCTTCTGACAATTTCCACTTCCATTGACTTTTTCCTGCACAGACGCTAAACTAAGAACGATTTGCAAAATGTCAGAAAATCCTTGCAAATCCATTGATTATAAGGAGGAACACACATATGCGTCTTAGAAATATACCACGTGCAGAGAGCGTTCTCGAAGCCTGCAAAGAAGTTGTTAAGAATCCGGAAAGCTTATGCGGACACTGGAATCAGGAGTTCCAAAATGAACGACCGCTGCACATCGAGATCGGTATGGGAAAAGGTCAGTTTCTTCTGACTCTCGCAGCCGAAAACCCACAGATCAACTACGTCGGCATCGAACGCTATTCCAGCGTCTTATTACGTGCCGTTGAGAAATTCCAGGAACTGGAAACCGAAGGAAAAGCTCCTGCCAACATCCGATTCATCTGTATGGATGCGAATGACCTGCCGACGGTATTTGCCCCGGCGGAAGTATCCCGTATCTACCTGAACTTCTCCGATCCATGGCCAAAGGCCCGCCATGCAAGAAGAAGACTGACATCCAACGAATTTTTCAAGCTTTATGACAAAGTCCTGACTGCAGACGGAACCGTAGAATTCAAGACAGACAACCGTCCGCTCT
>ERZ832522.4767-NODE-4767-length-13007-cov-8.426884_pt1 | contig 13007 bp, 14 predicted proteins | sample MGYA00519951_ERZ832522 | MGnify/ENA primary metagenome ERZ832522 (study PRJEB31850, sample SAMEA3708728) | human gut metagenome | biome: human gut; feature: human-associated habitat; material: faeces | place: China | collected 2014 ... | reverse complement strand
CCATTTGCCAATAAATATGGGACTCCATTTCCAACCATTTTAAACTTTGCTGATAAAGACAGCGTTGGTAATACTTCAAACCAAACTGGCAATGATTGTATTGACAATGCTTCTGCTATGCTTATCCTTCTTGGTTGATATGGGTGTAAATGTACTTCATTATTGCCATATGCTGCAGTTGGAGAATATCTCCATCTATGTAATCGCTTAAATGATTTTTTAGAAGTATCTCCCTCGGCTATACTAACAAATTTATTATTTGCAACCGTGTTAAAATAATCCCTTGAATTCGCATGGTTTTCTACATTATTCTGCCTAAACCAATATTCTACTGTCAATTCTGGAATTATATCTTGTGGCTCATTTCTCACGATTCCAATTTGAAATGGCTCAACGGTTGGCCAATTGCACATCTTTATCCGATCCATCTCATATGTTTTGTTAGTTCCAATTGTGTATCTGAGATTCTTTCCGAATCTTCTCCGGTTAAATCCCACTAATATTAATCTGTCTCTGAACTGTGGTACCCCGTATTCCAAAGCATTTTCTATTGAATCAAATAATGAATATCCAGCTCGATACAGCCTCTTTTTCATCTGTTCATAAAATATTTTATGCTTTTTTGTCTGATATAAACCTTTTACGTTTTCTAGCACAAAAAAATCCGGTTGACGTTTAACAATTAGTTTCACATACTTTTCTGTTAATTTACCATTTTCCCCTGTACTTCCCGCATTTTTACCCGCAGTTGAAAAATCTGGACATGGAGGGCCACCAATAAACCCTATAATCCTATCTTTATTTCTTACATCATAATCTGGAAAACGTTGATTCCAAACCCTATCATCCAAGAATTCTTCTATACTGCCTTCATAATATCCATATTGGGGACGGTGTGGTCTATTTCTTCTAGCATACTGATATGCTTGTATAAAACTATGGTTATATTCATTAACAAACGCTATATCAAACCCAGCTTCCTCGAATCCCAAATCCATAAATCCAAGTCCAGAGAAGAAAAAACCTCAATCGCCATTTCAATCTCCTGAATTAAATTCTACCAGCTTTTCCCAGTCAATACTTCCATCTTCTCTGCAGAAGCTATTGGAAAATTCTCTAACCAGTCTATTGGCTGCTCTGTTATAACTTTCTTTATAATCAGCCACATATTTCTCAGGCATAGTTCCCATGTATCCGATAATCTTTATGTAAAAGTCCTCGTCTCCCGTTAATTCTGCCCAGAATCGTTTTCCTGCCAATTCCTGATACATTTTTGGCTTTCCTCTTCCAGATTCCTTCTTTTTCCCATAACAATATCCAATATACGCTTCGTACCTTGCTTTTGCTTGCTGTGCCAATTTAGAAGCAGCTGTAAAATTCTGCTCCTGCCTTTTTTTACTATCCGCATTGAATACAGATGGCCCACTTTTAACAGCTATCGCAGAGATTGTATTTGTCTCATTATTCTGAATCATAATATCAATACCTTCTGCCAGAGCCTTATTTCCGCCACTTGCAGCAATTGCAATCGGCTCAAAAAAGCAATTGCCAAAAATGGTTTCTTCACTGGAACTTACAAAGGCTGTAAGTACTGAATCCACAATTTCAGTTGCACTCTGCATGGCTTTTGCACGATATAAATACGGATTTTTGCGTTTCATTACCTTTTGAATATTTAATCCATCAATCTTTTCAATTAACGTTCCGTAAAATGTTTCCAATGCAGATGCGATTGCCTGAACCACCGCCTGTTCATCATATGAATTATTTAACGGCATATAAACTTCCTCCCAATTCTATTGCATTTCTAATCTTATTATGTACATTTGTGCCTCTAAAACGTTTTGTTTGAACAACAGCAGTATTATTAGCTACAGAAAGTACAGTTTTCCCAATGGCCTCAGCTAATCCTACCGGAACTGCATTCCCAATTTGGCGGTATTTTGCAGCTGTTGTTCCAGTAAATACCCAATCATCTGGAAATTGCTGAATCCTTGCATATTCTTTTACACTTAACGGTCTATTCTGTGTCGGATGACACATCATAGTCGCCTTCTGAACCGGAGAAGTAACTACTGTTGGCGAAGGCTGATCATACGATAATCTTCTATAAAATCCGACTTTTCCTCCCCCTGATTTATATGCGCCACCCATTGCAATTGGAATAATATCCTCTGGCAAATCTCTCCAGTTTCCACCTTCCGGAACCATTGTCAAGAATTTCAATCTTTCTTCACTTAATGTTGCACATTCTCCATGATCAAATTCCAAATCTTTTATCACGCTTCTAACAGTTTGCCATTGATATTTCTTATCCTGGTGCATCTGAAAATGTGTTGGGATTGGTAAAAATACATCTTCATCATCACGGCTTCCAATCAATACAAATCTCTCTCTAAACTGCGGAACACCATAATTTACGGCATCAAGCACACCATATACTGTTTTATATCCTAATTTGTCAAATTCAGATAAAATTACATCAAGCACTGTACCCAACTTTTGTTCAGGGTCATTTTCATCTCTTTCAGATAAAGGTACATATTTTAATGGTGATGACATAATCCCTTTTACATTTTCCATTACAAAAAATCGAGGACGTATGTAATCTATCATACGGATAAAATCCATAAATAAACTTCCTCTTGGATCATTTATCCCTAATCTTTTTCCTGCAGTTGAAAAAGGCTGGCATGGCGGTCCCCCACAAATCAAAAATGGTTCTCCCACTGCTAAGCCTGTCATATCTAACAGTTGTTGTGGCTGTATTTCTCTAATATCTCCACCCAAAACCTTATGTCCATTAGCTTTCATAGTTTTCACGCATGCTGCATCAAAATCTTGTCCAATCACTACATTTAAACCTGCTTTTCCAAGTCCAATATCTAATCCCATTGCCCCGGAAAACAGCGAAATAACATCTCTATTAGCAGCATATCTACTATAATCATTCTGTTTTATATTTTTATGCATTAAACTTTCTCTCCGTTTTTTAATACGAACTGTCTTTCAAAAGAACTGTTTACCGCATCTGCTATATCTTCTAGCTCAGCTATGGTAAAACTCTCTCTTTTCATTTTCCCATTAAAATTCTGTGGTGTTGTCCCTATTCGTCGTGCAAGCTCAGCTACACTGATATCCGACCTCACACATAACACCTTGATTTGTTCAGAAATCGTCATTTCGGGTACCTCGTCATTTAATCAACTCTTACTTTACTAGTATAAAGCATAACGTTTATATCGTCAATCAAATAATTCATACTATACGGTCATTGGTTCTTGTATCTTTTTACTTAAATTGTTAAAATACTTTATACAAAAGGCGGTGAAAATAGCTATGTCTCGTGACCCCGAAATCGTGTCTAAAAATATGCGAAAAATCCACAGCAAAGATACCTCTATCGAAATCCAACTAAGGAAAGCTCTGTGGCACAGAGGATACCGATATCGGAAAAATTATAAAGCCTTACCCGGCTCTCCTGATATTGTTCTTACCAAATATAAAATTGCTATTTTTTGTGACAGCGAATTTTTTCATGGAAAGGACTGGGAGATTTTGAAACTACGCCTTGAAAAAGGTAAAAATCCAGATTACTGGATCAAAAAAATAGAACATAATCGTTCCCGGGATTTTGAAACCGACAAAAAACTTTTATTTCTCGGCTATACAGTTATACATTTCTGGGGACAAGACATCAAAAAGCATACTGATGAGTGTATCCAGGCCATTGAAGAGGCTATATGGGATACTACCTTTTCCAATGACACTATTGAACTTACAGACGAATAATAAAAAATTTGTGGCCGTATTTTTTTCGCCAATACAGCCACAAACTTTTTATACATATATTATCTCTGTAAGCACAATTTCTTCTGCGCAAACCTTAATATTGTTCATCAGTCTAACCCACCTCATCTGATCCTGCCTCTTCAAGTTTTCATTCACGCTCTGTTTTTCTGCCATCTGTTTCATTAACACTTCTACCTGCTCTGTTACTTCCTGGTCAATCTGATTCAGATGTGCTGTCAGCTTGCCAGATAATAACAAGTTTTGATACCGTATTGGTCTATGCTCTTTCAAAAACTGTTTCCGTAACATTCCATATTTTCCATATGTCGGTTCTTCTTCGTTCAAAACCAGATCCGGCAAATAGTAATCTCCATGCAACGTATAGCTCATTCCATTTTTCTCATCATAAATTTGTTTTTTCATAGTCTAAATCTCCAATCCTTTGTATTTTGTTCTATTTTTCTTACGTTGTTGGTTTTCAATCTGACTCTTTTGAGTCGCCCATTCCAACTGTTTCAGAACGCTTCCCTTTGGCATTTGCTCCATTCGCCGTTTTTCTTCCAGTGTCCTTTGTTCTTTAATATCCTGCTGCACCACATCCTCTACAGTTTCTGATCCCAAAATACGCACCACTCTGTCATATCTGTCCGAAATCTCTTGTAAACGTTGATTATCATTTAATAATTCCCCATTTTCTTTACGCACATCATCTAACTGCGTTTGGATATCATCACATTTCTCCGTAGATTTTTGATATTTGTTTTTCCAGCTTTCTATCGTTTTGTTAAGTTCTACAACCTTTCCAGCTAATGCAGCAATCTGATTCTTCATCTTGATAAACAATGGCTTGATTTTATTTTCTCTGTAAGGTACTGCACGTTCAAATGTTCCTGCCTCCGGTAAAAACGTCTTAATCATTCCATATTCTTTTATTTCTTTACTGGCATTATCCATAATCGGCTGCAGCACATCTCGACGCTCTTCCAGACTTTTTACTTCTTTTTCTGCGTCCTCTGCCCTTTGTTCTGCTTCTTGTTTCTCCCTGATTGCCTGTTCCTTATCGTCTTTTAAAATCTGGATATCTGCTCTGAATTCCGCAATTTGTGCTGTCAGTTCTTCGTTTTCTGCAGTTAGATACTCTTTCTCCTGCTCCAGCTCCTGTACTTCCTTTTTTCGCTCTTTCTTCTTGAAGTTATAAACATCCAAATGTTCCTCATGAGTACCTTTCTGTTCCCATTCAATGCCATGCTGTTTTGCAATCTCTGCCAGGACCTTTTTTTCATGGTTCATCCACTGGTTCAACTCTGTATCATGCTTATTTCCACCTTGAAATCCAAGACTTTTTAATGCCTGTTTCAACGAAACTCTGGTGTCCATTCCTTTTCCTTTCCAATCAGTCACATAAGGAATAAAATCAATATGTAAATGTGGAGTAGACTCATCCTGATGTAGATAACACCCAAATACCCGTAGCGTTGGATTCCGTTTCTGGAAGTCCTTTACATATTCATCCAGCACTTTTACAGCCAGATCTCCTTCTACTGTTCCGACAGCCATATCTTCACGATTTCCAATCTGGAAAATCACTTCGTGGAACAGCTTTTCCTGCTTTCCCTGACGGATTTTTTCATAGTAATTTATAATCTGCCGATCCTTTCTTTTTCCCACATTATACCGTTCTACAGAATCATCAAACAACTCTTTATATACTTCTTTCAGATTTTCATTCTGGTAACGGATATTCAGGTGTACTCTGTCCGGATCTACATTTTCAGCTATAAAATCCAGTCTGTTATGAGCCAAAGATCCAGCTCCAATCATGCCGCTGATCGTTCTTCTCATCATTATGCTTATCACCTCGCCTTCTAAAAGCAGTGCCAGATATGGCACATAAGTTGATTTACGCCAGTTATTGCGGTTTTGTTACTTTTGTCAAAAGTAACGCAAAAGCACTTTCGACAGCCGTTCCGTCCATCAAAAGTACCCTTGCGCCCTGCCGGGGGCTATTTTATCTCTTTCGTTACTCTCTCGACTAAATTATTCCGGTATTCTTGCCTGCACATATTCCAGATCTCCACAGTATGGCGTTCCAACCAGATACCATTCTCTTGCTGGATTCATCTCCATTCTTGTCCTTACCCACTTATCATCGACCAGCACCTCAAGACCTTCTCCACAGTGAAATCCCGTATCAATCCATAAGTCCGAGGCTAATAACCCATATCTGTCATTGCTACTGTTATATCCTAATCTTCCCTGCTTCATCGAATCGTTCTCCCTTCTTCACAACTATCAAATTTACAGCAACCTCACCGTCCAGCCTCAGCTTTCCGTATGCGCCTTACCAACTTTCTTCTTGTTTACTTCTCACAGGGGCGTGACACGCTCCTGTAAAAAGGTAATCAACACGAACTGTTACCATCGAAAGCTCTCTTGCATTCCTTTTCTGTCCAGATACTCCTGCCGGAACTTTTCCCGTTCTTCTTCTGTTGGTGCAGTTTTGGATTTACTGTATACCTCACGATTTACCATTGCATCCAGCTTTTTCTCCAAACCTTTTCTTATATCATCTGCTTCCTGTTCCTGATCCAGTAAATGATATTTTATAATCTTTCCAAATAACTCCTCTGGAATCATAACGTTTTTCAAGTTCTCACCTTCTTACAATTTATGTAAGGACGCAACACTGCAATGTCTTTACAGATTGCAACCTTGCATTTTAATTCCGCATTTTCTATATACTCTGCAATGTTGCACCCTTAATTTATTCCGGCTTAACTTTATTTAAATCCCAATACCAGGAATTACCGATTCGTCTTGCCTTAATTCCAAGTTCCTTTTTTGCATTTTCCAGTGTTCTTTTAGAAATATTCAAATCTTCTGCCATATCAAAGATTTCACTGCTTTGCACAGAAGTTGATGTTTCTGCCAGTTCCCTCAGCATCTTTTTTGCCTGTTCCAGTTTATTTACCTTTGGAGCAATTCCACCAAGCACCTCATCTGCTGTGATTTCATAGTCACCTATCCACTCAAATCCGGTTTCTGTCAGGCGAAATGCTTTGGAATGTCCAAATGCAGCCAGATTATTTTTAATCTGAACCACTGCTCTTAAGTCCGGTTCTCCCTCTATTCTTCCTACCAGTAATACGCTTCTGGCTACTGCAAAAAAGTCAATCGAACCCATTCCTCTATATGCAGCTTTATTTCCACCAGCTTTATTCATATGTCCGATTAATAAAATTGCACATTTATACTTTTCTGCCAGCAAGCTCAATCTTTTTGTCATATCCCTTGCTTCATTTGCCCGGTTCATATCCATTGTTCCTCCAAGGTATGCCTGAATCGGATCTAAAATAAGCACTCTCGCACCAGTCCGTTTGATAGCAGTTTCCAGTCTCTCATCTATCATGGAAAGTGATTTTTCTGTTTCATCTATAACCATGATTCTTTCACAGACCGCTTCTGCCAGCTCCAGTCTGGGTTTTACTGTATCTGCCAGTCCATCTTCTGCTGTCTGATAAATAATATTTACTGGTTCTGTTACTTTCATATCGTTATCCAGACCTTCTCCTTTAGACAATCTCGCTGCAATATTTAATATCAGCGTAGTTTTTCCATCGCCCGGATCACCCTGAATGATTGTTAATTTCCCATAAGGGATAAATGGATACCAGAGCCAGTCCACTGTCTGGGACTGGACATCTGACATCTTTATCATTTTCAATTCTGTTTTATTCTCATTTCTCTGTTCCATAAATTCCTCCATTTTCCAAACTATTCTCGCCAATTATCTGTTGTTCTCTGGAAGAATCCCTGCTATAATCAACTTGTCTAGGGTTGACATTTGTGGATTCGTCCCCATTTGTCACATTGCTCCGGTTGTTCGTACTTCCGGAGCTTTTTATATTTTCATCATCCAGCATATCTGCCACCACTTTCTGCTGATCTGGATATAAGTGCCCATAAGTATTCAATGTAATGCGAATGTCCGTATGTCCAAACCTTTCTTTAATCATCAATGGTTGCACTCCCTTATTAATCAGAAATGCCGCATGACTGTGACGAATGTCGTGTACTCTTATCTTTTTTACTCCGGTCTTTTGAACCACCTGTTTTAACTTATGCTGTACCGCTTCATGAACCATTGGAAAAATCCGTTCATCTTCGGGCAACTCATACAGTCTGCTAATATAGTCCCGAATCTCTTTTTTCAGAAATTCCGGTATGGAAATCGTACGGTTCGATTCTTCTGTTTTGGGAGATGTAATCACGTCCTCTCCATGCATACGGTAGTAAGTTTTATTGATATGAAGTAGATTCCTTTCAAAATCAATGTCAGCAGGTGTAATGCTGAGTGCTTCGCCTTCTCTCGCTCCTGTCCAGAATAATAATTCAAACAGCACATAATATTTGCTTCCCGGTTCTATTCCGGTCATAAACTGCCGATATTCTTCAATTGTCCAAAACTTCATTTTCTTTTTTGAAGTCTTTCCCATACGTTTTACTTTGTCACAGGGATTATCTGCCAGATTGTAGATATTCTTCGCATGATTGAACAATGCCGTCATCTGATTCTGTATTGTTTTCAGATAATCATCTGAATATCCTTTTTCAATAATCGTATTCTGCCACTGGATAATCTCTGCTGGTGTGATACTGTTCATCGGTCTGTCCTTAAAATACGGTAACAGTTGAGCATTCATCGTATCTCTTTTGTTCTTGATACTCCTGTCCTTCAATGACTGAGACTTGTCTCGGAAGTAGACTTCTACAAACTCTCCCATTGTCATATCCATGTCTGCTTTCGCTGTTCTTTTATACTCCGCTTCAAAATTTAATGCTTCTTTCTTAGTGCGGAATCCTCTTTTTACTTTTCGCTTTTTGGCTCCTGTCCAGTCCTCATAATAAAATGAAACATACCAGGTTCCTCTTTCTTCATCTTTGTATGCTGCCATACTTTCTCACCCCCTTACATTGCAATCTGGGAATATCCATAAAATTTCTTTTCCCAGAATGCCCTCGGTATCTTGCCCGAAACGGTTACATATCCCTGATCTGCAAGCTCTTTGTTCAGTTTGCGAAGCAGCTTGTAAGCATATCCAAGTGAAATCCCCATGCTCTCTGCAACTTCTTCCGCTGTAATCATATAGTTCTGTCTCTGCATATCATTTCCTCCTTGTCTATAATTATCATTTTCACTGATACTATATCATTTTAAATAATCATTGTCAATAATTTTTATCTGTATGAATGATATTTTTCTATATTGTTGATTTTTATCATTTGTGATATACTAATCATAGCTTTTAAGGAGGTGGATAATATGCAGGAATCATCTATTTCAGAAAAAATAAAAGAGCTACGAACTGATCTGAAGATGAATCAGAAAAACTTTTCCGCAGCTATTGGTATACGTCAGTCAACTTTATCCAGTTATGAAAATGGTGTGGTTACTCCCTCCAATGATGTGTTATTGACTATTGCTCAGAAATTTCATGTCTCACTGGACTGGTTATTTGGATTATCTGAAAATAAAGTACAGATTTCTACTCTCAGCGATATTCTTTGGGTTTTACTGCAGATGAATGAATCCAATGAACTCCGGTATGAACTGGATATAAATAATAAACTTCCCGGTGATATAGAAACAGAAACACAGAAATGGTATGCCGGACTTCGCTTTTATGGAAATGATCCTGAACATTCTTTAAACGCAGATATGTGTAATTTTCTTGCTGATCTGCAGGAGAACAGAGAAAGCCTGGAATCTTATTTCACAGGCAAAGATATGTTTGATATGTGGAAAAAGCAGACGTTGGAATACTACACTTCCAAACCTGTCACCCATAAAGAAATTGAAGAACTGGATTTTGAGACACGAATCCGTAAACGAGATGAACTTTTAACACAGAAATTTTCCAATAACGAACAGAAATAGTATCATAACAGTATCACAGGCAGATATGCGAAGATTTTCATTTTCTTCCCATACCTGCCTGTTTTTAATTTATTCGCTATTCTTTACAGCCTTATTTTAAACTTTTTACACAACAGAAAAACCCCGGAAACCTTGCGGTTCCGGGGTATCTTACGTTTGGACACAATGTACCTTGCGGTACTCTATTTATATAATTAAGATGTTATGCTAAAATTATTCGATAACTGTAGCAACACGTCCTGATCTGATCCAACAGTACGTCCACCTTCACGTTTGTGAGGTTCTTAAAATTCCATTATTTTCTGTGATTTCCGTGTCCATATTTTCTTGTGTTGTGGATTTTCCAGGCTATATTTCTATTCTCTGCATTTTTTAGTATCAAAATGGTATCACAGCAACTTCATTTCTCACTATAATATCTCTTATCTATTTGGTAAGTATCAATGCTCCTAAGAAAACAGCAATACTTAAAATAAAATCCTTTTTCACCAGAAAATTTTTATATTTCACTTCTAGCCAGAGATTCAGGACTGTCGCACATATAAGTATTGCACACCCTAACAGTATTTGCGCTATACTGCTGTTTACAACAAAAGCCATTATAATTCCTTCGCCACAAACAATTGTAATTGGTATCACCATAAACTGTTTCACAATTCGATTTTCCGATATAGGAATAAATAGACCATCTGTGGCTTTTTCAAGAATACTATCCAACTGTTGAACCATACTCCGTAAAGTCAATCGAAAAACGGCAAATATACTGCCTAACAACAACATATAACGTATTTCTTCTTGCTGTAAAAATGGCAGCGTCCAATAAAAAGGCATTTTATAAATTCCTAGACATATCGTAAACAAAATCATTCCCATTATTATCCAATTTTTGCCTAATCTATAAATGGATATTTGAGCTTTCCATATCAATGGAAAGTAGTATAAAAAATTGGATACTTTATTTTTTCTCTGTAAATATCTCACCATTTTTTCTTTTGCATATTGATCTAACAATACAGTATTATTAAAATTTTGAGCAATACGTACTTTTTCCAAAAATTGCATCTCATCTTCATACTTTAAAGCATTTATTTCCAGAACACCAAAATCATAAACTAGCATATACATCCATATTCCTATATCTATAATAATACATATAAAAAAATATTTAAGCGATATTACCAAGATTATACTAAATAACAGCCATATTCCAATATCTCTTCTTTGATTTGCATGATATATTTTCCATCTCATTAAATTAGTTGTATTTAATAACAAAAATATTATGAGTAATATAAATAGAAAATTTCTATTCAAATGGATTCCATTAATACAAGCTGAAAGAATGATTGAAAATATAATGTCCTTTAAGGTTAACCCTATATATTTTATTGATATCATTTGTCTTATCCTTTTCTCTTGAATGAAAAACAATGATGCCGGTTTTATTATAATTGCCGGTTTAACATTAATAAAACAAACGCCAAACGAGTATAATATCAAAAATCCAAATACCAGATAACATATTCGAAGATTACATGCATTTATTTTCCGAATTATTGGAAAAAAATTAATCACAATTTGATATCCAACAACAGCTGCCGCAACTACCAAAGACAATATAGGTATCAGCATATTTTCTATTAATCTTTTAGTTTCTCTAATCTTATTCACACATAACAGTTTTCTGTACTCCTGCATAATGCTCTCCCTCACCAATTAAGGACATATATATTTGTTCCAACGAAGTTTCCTTATTCATCTGCTGCTTTTGTAATATTTCTGTCTTTGTTCCTTGTTCGACTATTCTTCCATCATATAAAAAAATATATCTGTCACAAAAATCTTCAGCCAAACTTAGTAAATGTGTAGATATGAGTATCGTTTTATCTTGTTTCTTCAAATTTTTTAAAGTATTTTTGAATTTATATGTTTGTGCTGGATCCAACCCATTAAACGGTTCATCTGCCAGCAGCACATCGTATTGCCGCAACAATGCAAGTGCAATCATAAGTTTCTGCAACGTTCCTTTTGAAAGTGCTGATGGAATTTTGTTAAGGTGCTGATTAAGATTAAATTCTCGAATTAATGAATCAACTGTCACTGAGTTCTCAGGGTACAGTGCTTTAATAAACTGAAGATGCTCCCAAACAGTCAACTCTTCATAGTACACTGGAATATCTGGAATGAACGTCACAGGATTATTCTCTCTTTTAATAGAAAATATATCATTATCACCAATAATAATTTTACCATTATTAGGTTTCATTTTTTTTATCATGAGTTTTAGCATTGTTGATTTTCCTGCGCCATTAGGACCAATTAAGCCTGTTATCTCTCCCTTATTCATTCCAAAATTAATATCATGTAATATTGGCTTCTTATCATAAGCAAAATTTACGTTTTCTACATTTACATACATATCTCTCGCCTCCCTGTTTTTCTTATATATACACCTTAGAGGAAGTTTAAGGTCAAGAAAAAAAGAGAACATTTTCTATTTGTCCTCTTTTTCTCAAAAATATCTTCGCATTCTTATTTTGTTTCATTACACACTATAATCCGTAATATTGAAACCACCAAAATCAAACTCAAAATAAGAGTTATTACTTTAAACGGAGCACTCATATATGTATTACATAATTTCAAATATAATTGCACGCACATAATGACTGCAATTACTCCCCCTACAATACAAACAATTAATTTAGAAGTATCGAAAATTTTTTGTATCCTGTCCTGCCGTTTTATTCTCTCCAATTGGTAAATATATTCCTCTTTTCCAGATACCATTTTATCTAACATCTCTTCTGATAAATCAGTCACACTCATATCCATTTTTATCAACTCTTCGCATAAAAAATAATTCTGCCTAAGTCTATTTTCTTCTTCTTTAATTTTAAGCAAATGTGTATTTAAAACACTGGTTAATGCTTCCTTTTCATATAAAATTTTTCTAATATCTGAAACCGGAATATCTAACATCCTTAACATTTTTATACGATTTAACAAAAGAATATCTTCCTCTGTATATTCACGATATCCATTTACAGGATTTCTTTTCGGAATTAATAAATTTTCTTTCTCATAAAATCTGATATTATAACTTGTAATTCCAGTTCGTTTTTCAACATCTTTTATCTTCATTACAGCCTCTTTTATGTTTCGTATTTTTTTATTGCATACAATGTCCCTGACTGCTATAATTTACATCATGGGTGCTATCATAACGGTAGGCGGTTAGTCCTTCAACAGAGGGACTGTGACCCTCTGATTACAT
>ERZ832522.4766-NODE-4766-length-13010-cov-3.242300_pt1 | contig 13010 bp, 10 predicted proteins | sample MGYA00519951_ERZ832522 | MGnify/ENA primary metagenome ERZ832522 (study PRJEB31850, sample SAMEA3708728) | human gut metagenome | biome: human gut; feature: human-associated habitat; material: faeces | place: China | collected 2014 ... | reverse complement strand
TGGAATCGGCATTCATCTTCATATGGTGCGAATTCCTGAAAATAGTCTTTGATCTCATCTTCTTCAAACATATGAATGAATAAAGAACTAAACCCTGGGGTGTCTAGGACATACGTATCTTTCTCGATACGTATCAGCTCTGAATGTCTTGTTGTATGACGCCCTCGCTTGATCTTCTCACTGACTTCCCCTGTTTCCATCTGTGCCTCTGGCTGCAGAAGGTTCATCAAAGATGATTTTCCGACCCCCGATGGTCCAGCAAGAACCGTCGTCTTACCGTGGATCAGTTCCCTGATCTCATCAATTCCTTCTTCTTCCTTAACGCTGATAAAACGAACGATATGTCCACAGTTTTCGTAGACTTTCTCTAATAATTTCAGTTCTTTTTCTTTTGCAAGATCTACCTTGTTAAAGCAGACGATCACAGGAACATCCTGTTTCTCCATCATCATCAGAAAACGATCTAACAGATTATAATTTGGCTTTGGATTCTTTGCTGCAAATATGATCAGTGCCTGATCTACATTTGACACAGCTGGACGGATCAGCTCGTTATGTCTCTCATAGATCTTTGTAATATTTCCTTCCTGCTCTGCCTCATCTAAAATATCGATTTCTACATTGTCTCCGACTAACGGTTTCATCTTCTTGTTTCGGAAGATTCCTTTTGCCTTACATTCATATAATTTATCTTCTGTCTGTACGTAATAAAATCCTGCGATTCCTTTTATGATCTTTCCTTGCATGAAATATCTCCTGCACCTGCTTTTCCTTTATTCTTCATCTGTTGTTGTTGATTCTTCATCCGCTGTTGTCGCTGTCTGACGAGGTCCAAGACTGACATAGATCCCAACGGCTGTTCCCTTCTTAACCTTGCTTCCAGAACTGATCCTCTGACGAATGACAAGTCCTTTTTCCACACTGTCACTATATTCTGTTAAAACACTTCCCAATGATAATCCGAATCTTTGCAGTTCCTGACTTGCTTCAGATTCCGTGTAATAACGAAGATTTGGAACGCTGACCGTCTGATCTTCCTTCTTGCCTTTGCTGACTGTGATCACAACAGTTGTATTTTTCGAAACTTTACTTCCATGTGATGGAGTCTGAGAGATAACTTCTCCTTTCGCAACATCATCACTGTAAGCTTCTTTTATTGAGACTTTGAGTCCTGCTGCTTTTAATTCACTCTGTGCACCAGACTTCGTCTTACTTCGCACATCAGGTACTGAAACTTTATCTTCGATCTTCTGTCCTTTGCTCACAACTAACTTGATCGTTTTTCCTTCTTCTAATTCCGTATCGCTTTCTGGATCTTGCTGCATGACCAGTCCTTTTGCATACGTATCGGAATATTCTTCTGTCACGTTGATCTTGAACTTGTTATCAATCGCCTCTCTAGCTGCTTCTAAAGACAATCCGATATAATTATCAACTGTGTATTTTTCTGTAGTATTGTGATGTTTGGCTTCTGTTGTTGCTGCGATCGTACTTTGTGTTGTTGATTTTCCTGATTTGAATAATCCAGAACTTTTGACAACAAATACGACAATAGAAATCAAAATGATCGCACCTACCACTGCTGCAAGAACAATGACAAGTTTCTCGATCTTTGAGTTCATTCCTGTTTCTTCTTCCTCATCATCCTCTTCCAGATATGCATTGCTATCTGAATCTTCCACAGGCTGTGTGTCATCATTTGTCTGGATTCTCTGTGTCAGTTCGTTCTGATCGATCATGATCGTTGGAGAATCATCGATCGTTGGAACAATTCCCACATATTCACCAGAAGTATCTTCAAACACGAGTTTCAGATCTGCGATCAATTCATCTGCTGTCTGATAGCGGTCTTCTGGCTTCTTCATTGTACATTTTAAAATGATCTTCTCTAAACTGTCTGGAATTCCATCTCTGACCTGACTTGGCGGTGTGATCTCATTCTGCAGATGCATCAATGCGATCGTTACACCATTTTCATGATCAAATGGCACATGTCCTGTTACCATCTCATACATCGTGATACCTAAAGAATAAATATCACTTTTTTCATCACAGAATCTTCCTTTTGCTTGTTCTGGAGAAATGTAATGCACAGATCCCATCGCTGTTGCTGTTGATGTAACGGTATTGCTGCTTGTTGCCTTCGCAATTCCAAAGTCTGTGACCTTTACATTTCCAATCTCTGAAACTAAAATATTCTGTGGTTTAATATCTCTATGAATAATATGATTCTTATGGGCATGTGAGATCGCTGACGCGATCTGCAGGGAAATCTCTACCGTCTCCTTCGGAGATAAATACCCTTTTCTTCGGATATATTCTTTCAGAGTCATCCCTTCTGCAAGCTCCATAACAATATAATTGATCCCATCTTCAATTCCAACATCGTATACATTCACGATATTAGGATGAGACAGCCTTGCAACTGCCTGTGCCTCTGTCTCGAATTTCTTTAAAAATTTCTCATCTTCTACGTATTCACTTTTTAAAACCTTCACTGCGACGTTCCGGTTTAATTTATGATCTTTCGCCATATAAACGTCTGCCATTCCACCGCTTCCAACGCGCTTTAGCACTTTATAACGGCCTGACAGCATCGTGCCAATCTCTAACATCTATCATTCACCTCATCTCTTTAAATCCACAATTACCAATGAAATATTGTCTTTTCCTCCGTACTCGTTCGCACGGGTGATCATCTGGTTGACCTTATTGGCAATCTGACTGTGCTCAAGAAGAAGTTCCTTCAATTCTTCGTCGGATATCATATTGGAAAGTCCATCACTGCACAAAAGCAAATATCCATCTTTGGCATCAAACTCAAAGAAATCTGGTGTCGCCATTACGGTACCTAGTGCTCTTGTGATGACATTCTTCTTTGGATGGAATCTTCCTTCCTCTCTTTCCATGATTCCTGCATGAATCAGTTCTTCCACATAAGAATGATCCACTGTAATCTGTGTTAATTCTTGATTTCCATAATATAATCTACTATCACCAATATTCATAACCGTTACTTTGCCATCAGAGATGGTTGCTGCAACGAATGTTGTTCCCATTCCCCTATATTCTTCATTACTCTGGCTTTCTGCGATCATTTCCTGATTCACAGACGCAATGGATGATTTCATTAATTCGATCGGATCGGTCTGTTTCGATTCCTCGATCAGCTGTACAAATCGTTCCACTGCAAAAGAGGAGGCATGCCCACCGGCACGGTGTCCTCCCATTCCATCTGCCACGATATAAAGATTTTTTAAGTTTCCAACAGGCTGGTCATGAAAGAAAATCCTATCTTGATTCTCTGTCCTTACCTTGCCTATATGTGAAGCCCCTACGGATCGCATATCGTTCTCCTTTACAATCTTGACTGCAGTTTTTTTCTTCTAAGCTGTCCACAGGCCGCATTGATATCTGCGCCCATTTCTCTTCTTATGGTAACATTTACACGATTTTTTTCAAGTATCTTTTTAAATTCCATAACGGATTTCGGCATAGATTGCTTAAAATCACGCTCTTTGATCGGATTAACTGGAATCAGGTTTACATGACATGGAAAACCTTTCAATCTGCCTGCTAATTCTTCTGCATGAACTGGCTGGTCATTAACCCCTGCCACAAGGCTGTATTCAAATGTCATCCTGCGGTTTGTCTCTTTAAAATAATAATGACATGCATCTAGCAGCTCATCGATTGAATATTTCATTGCGATCGGCATCAGTCCTCTTCTCATCTCATCATTTGGTGAGTGAAGAGAAATGGCTAATGTGATCTGTAAATGTTTCTGTGCAAGTTCTTTGATCTTTGGCACGATCCCGCACGTTGAGATCGTAATATTTCTCTGACTGATATTTAATCCATCCTCTGATGTGATCAGTTCTAAAAATCTCAATACGTTATCATAATTATCCATCGGTTCCCCTGTTCCCATCATGACAACATTGGATACTCTTTCTTCTGTATCTCTTTGAATATAATAAATCTGTGAAAGCATTTCAGATGGCGTCAGATTACGATCTAATCCTCCAAGCGTAGATGCACAAAACTTACATCCCATACGGCACCCTGCCTGAGATGAAATGCAGACAGAATTTCCATGTTTATACTTCATCAAAACACTTTCGATAATATTCCCATCATATAACTCAAATAAGTATTTTCTTGTACCATCGATTTTTGAAATAAAGCAGTCTACAGGTTTTACACCATAAATCTCCTGCGTCTGTTCGATCTTTTCTTTTAATTTTTTTGGTACATTATTCATCTCATCAAGAGACAGAGCAAGATGTTTGTGAAACCATTCATAAATCTGTTTTGCACGGAATTTCTTCTCACCAATGGATTCCATATATTCCTGCATCTCCTGAAGTGTCATTGATTTTAAATCCATAACTTTATTTTCTCCTTAATTTACCAATAAAGAATCCATCACATGGATGTATTCCTGGCAACAACTGAATAAATCCTTCTTGGGCAGTTTCAATCTTTAGATCCTTTGGCAGTTCTTTTGTAATATCAACTGCTTCAAAATCGAAGTGATCAAGAATCCATCGGAAATTTTCTTCATTCTCTGCTGGATTGATCGTGCAGGTACTATAGATCAATGTACCTCCATGCTTGACATATTGCACTGCATTTGCAAGAATCTCTCGCTGCAACTTCACAAGATCCTTCATGCCTTCTTCTGAAATGTGGTATTTAATATCATTTTTCTTTCCCATGATTCCAAGTCCTGAACATGGTACATCTGCGATCACAACATCCGCAGCCTCAATATGTTCTTCATCCAACACTCTCGCATCAAATACTTCGGATTCCATATTCGTAAATCCAACACGATCAATATTATCTTCGATCAGATCTGTCTTGTATTCCGTAAGATCCCTTGATAACACTCGCCCGCTTCCCTTCAGCTGATCTGCAACATATAAGGATTTACCACCTGGTGCACTGCAAAGATCCATCACAAACTGCTCTTTCTGGACACTGGCAAGTTTGGCACACAACATAGAACTTTCATCCTGTACATAACAACTTCCTTCACGAAATGCTTTCAAACGATACAAAAAATCATAATCTGAGATCTGCACTGCATTTTCGATCAAACTCCCATCTTCTACTGTAACGCCTTCTGCTTCCAGTTCTTTTCTGACAGCTTCTTTCCCACCCTTGGAGATCAGACAACATAATGTTGTTTTTCTCTCTTCCAGATAAGAAGCTATGATCTTCTCTACTGTTTCGTTATCATATGTCTTCTGAAAGAATTTTATGATCCATTCTGGAATAGAATAAGCAACTGATAAATATGTCTCAAGATTCTTCTCTCTTGATGGATATTGGATCTCATCTTTCTTCCTTGAAATATTACGAAGTACACCGTTCACAAAACCTGATAATCGAGAAAATCCTCGTTTCTTTGCAAGTTTCACTGCCTCATTACATGCAGCAGAATCTGGAACCTGATCCATATAAAGAATCTGATAGATTCCCATACGAAGCAATGCACGGATCAGTGGTTTACATTTTCTGATCTTCGTCTTTGAGAACTGATCTGCAACATAGTCGATCGTGATCTGACGCTCTAAAGTTCCTTCCACCAGTCTTGTAAAAAATGCGCGGTCTCTTTTTTCAGAAAACTGGTATTTTTCTAATACATTTGAAATTGCGATGTGTGATAATTCTTCTTTTTTATCTACTTTGATCAGTACATCCAATGCACATTCTCTCGGATTTTGCATCGTATCATTCTCCTAATTTTGTTCCGGCTTCTACTTGATATCCAAGTAAAAATGCCTGTACCTGCATACGTTTCTTTCCTGCCAGCTGAATCTCATGAAGTGCAAGATCATTGCTTCCTGTTGCTACGATGATTTCTTTTTTGTTGACTTCTACGATCGTTCCTGGTTCTTCTTTACTCTGTGCATCAAGCACATCTGCTTCCCAGACTTTCATTGTCTTTCCATCTAAGGATGTATAAGCACTTGGCCATGGATTCATTCCACGGATCAGACATTCGATTTCTCTTGCTGATTTTGTGAAATCAATCTGTCCCATATCTTTACTTAGCATTTTTGCATAACAGCTTTCTTCGTCATTTTGTTTTTCTCTGACGGCTGTTCCATCTTCTAATTTCTTTAATGTTTCCAATAATAAATCTGCTCCTAATACCATCAATTTATCATGCAGAGAACCAGCTGTTTCTTTCTTATCTAAAACAACTTCTGCTTTATCGATCATATCTCCGGTATCTAATCCTTTTTCCATATACATGGTTGTGATTCCTGTCTTTTCTTCTCCATCAAGGACTGCCCACTGGATCGGTGCTGCTCCTCTGTATTTTGGAAGGAGTGATCCATGAACATTGATACATCCATACTTTGGAATATTTAAGATACTTTCTGGTAAGATCTGTCCATAAGCAACAACAACGATCACATCTGGGTTGAGGTTTTTTAACTCTTCAATGAATTCCTCATCTCTGGCTCTCTGTGGCTGATATACTGGGATATCATATTCCACTGCTTTTTCTTTGACTGGAGGAAACTGCATCTTCTTTCCTCTGCCTCTTTGTTTATCCGGCTGTGTCACAACAGCAAGCACTTCATGGTGATCGATCAGTGCCTGTAGTGTTGGTACTGCGAACTCCGGTGTTCCCATAAATACTGCTTTCATCTTATTCTACCTCTTCCATCGTGACGTCTCTTGCTGGTTCTTCTGCTACATCTGGATATAAAATTCCATCCAAATGGTCTGTTTCATGGCAGAGCGCTCTTGCAAATAATCCAAATCCTTCTACTGTGATCGGATTCATATCTTCATCAAATGCTTCACAGATCACATGATCTGGACGTTTCACAACTGCTACTTTTCCTGGAAGGCTTAAACATCCTTCTTCTCCTACCTGCTCTCCTTCTTTCAGTGTGATCACTGGATTGACAAGAGTTACACATTCTCCCTCTTCTCCAGTATCAATGACTACGATTCTTTTTAAGATTCCCACCTGAGGTGCTGCAAGACCAACACCCATTGCTTCATACATTGTATCATACATATCTTCTACTAATGTATGCATTCTTGGTGTCATTTCTTTTACTTCTTTACATTTTTTTCTTAAAACATCGTCTCCTAATACTCGAATCTGTCGAATTGCCATAATTGTTCTCCCTTTCTTTTAATAACTATTCATTGGGTTAAAATCAAAATTGACCAGTAAATTTTTCCTGATCTTATTTAAATCGATCCACTGTTCCAGACGGTTCTTTGCTTTCACCAGTGTCTCGTAATCTTTATTCTTAATATATATCACTTTGCGGTATTGATCATTGATCTTGCCAAATCCTGCCTCGCTCGGCCCGATCACCATCAGATCCATATGTTTTACTACATTTGTCATCGCATCCATTACTTTATCAAGCCATGCTTTATCTTCTCCTGATGCAAATACAACTAACATCTGCCATACCGGAGGGTATTTCATCATCGTACGATATGCAATCTCTTCTTTGTAAAATGCGTGATAATCCTGTTTGGCTGCGGTCTGGATACTATAATGTTCTGGGGAATATGTCTGGATCACTACTTCTCCTGGTTTGTCGCCTCTTCCTGCTCTTCCCGCAGCCTGTGTCAATAACTGGAATGTTCTTTCTCCTGCCCGGTAATCATTGGCATGCAGGGAAAGATCTGCTGCCAAAACTCCTACCAATGTTACATTCGCAAAATCATGTCCTTTGACGATCATCTGTGTTCCCACTAAAATATCTGCTTCTCCATCAGAAAATGCCGATAAGATCTGTTCATGACTATTCTTTCTTTTCGTTGTATCCATATCCATACGAAGCACTTTTGCTTGTGGAAATTCTTTGTATAATGCAGCTTCCACTTTCTGGGTCCCAAGACCGAATGTTCCAATATACGGGCTTCCACACTCTGGACAAACCTTCAGCATCGGCTGTTCATATCCGCAATAATGGCAGCGCAGTCTTCTATCTCTGTGATATGTCATAGAAATATCACAATGAGGACATTCCATGACATGACCACAGCTTCTGCATGAAACGAATCCCGCATAACCACGCCGGTTTAAGAACAACATGATCTGTTCGCCTTTATTCAAACGATCCTTTATCAGTTCTTTCAGTCTTCGGCTGAACATGCTGCGGTTTCCCACTTTTAATTCTTCTCTTAGATCTTCAATATAGACTTGCGGTAACACTGCTTCTTTGGCCCGTTTTGTCAACTCCCACAGCCGATAAGTTCCATCCAGTGCATGTTTATAACTCTCAACTGATGGTGTCGCCGAACCTAAGATCACCGATGCACCTTCCATCTGTGCTTTCTTGATCGCAACTTCTCTTGCATGGTATTTGGGAGTTTGTTCACTCTTGTAACTGCCTTCATGTTCCTCATCGATCACAATCAGCCCAAGATTCGGAAATGGAACAAACAATGCAGAGCGTGGTCCAATGATCACATCCACGTCCCCCCTCTGTGCACGAAGCCACTGATCGTATCTCTCACCTTTGGATAATCGTGAATTCAGAATTGATACACGCTCTCCAAATCGTTTGGTAAACCTTGTAACCGTCTGATAAGTCAGTGCGATCTCTGGGATCAGGACGATTGCCTGTTTTCCTTGTTTGATCACTTCTTCGATCGCTGCGAGATAAACTTCTGTCTTCCCACTTCCTGTGATTCCATGTAAAAGATAGGTTTTGTGGTCTTCTCTTAAAAAATCTTCCCGAAATTCATCGATCAGTTCCTGTTGCTGTTCATTTAACACATGCACTCCTGCTTTTGCTATACTGAACTCTCCAGGATTCCGGTAATAATATTCTGTCACAACATGAAGAATTCCTTCTCTTTCCATGCTGTCTACTGTACTTTTTGAAATCTTTAGATCTTTCGATGCCATTTCCCATGAGATCTTCCCATGGTCTAATAAAGCTGCAAGAAGTCTTGCTTTCGCCACATAATGCTTACTGAAATATTCATCAAGCATCGCTGGTCCATGCACTTTCTCAATGCATAGCTCAATGTATTTTCTCGCTTTTCGTGCAACTTTTTCCTGCACTGGAAGTACGGTTTTTAAGGCCTGGATCATTGTTGATCCATAATTCTCTCTGATCCACGCAGCTAACTCGATCATATTTGACTCCACACCAACATGATCCGTCTCAATCCTTAAGATTTCTTTGACTTTACTCTCATCATAGTCAACTGTCCGTGAAAGGTTGACTACATATCCCGTCTGTTCCTTATTAGAACGTCCAAATGGGACAACGACTTGCTGTCCCACCCGAATATCCTTGATCATGGAAAAAGGCACCTTATAGGCAAACACCTTATCCAGTGCCTCATGTGAAATATTAATAATTATATCCGCATATAATTTTTCCATAGATTATTTGATTACGTGACCTTTCTCTCTTAAAACTTTGACCACTTTATCTACTTTCTCACGGCAGATCTCATGGCTTCTTGCCTCAACCATAACACGTACTAATGGTTCTGTTCCACTTTCACGTACAAGAATTCTTCCTTCATCTCCAAGTTCTGCTTCTACTTCCTTAACTGCTTTCTGTACGTCTTCATCTGCCTGTGCAACTGCTTTGTCATATACACGGACATTTTCAAGGATCTGTGGGAAGATCTCAACGGGTTCTGCTAACTGTGCAAGGCTTTGTTTCTGCTCGATCATTGCTTCCATGATCTTTAAGGATGTTAAAATACCATCTCCTGTTGTTGCAAACTTGCTGAAAATGATATGTCCAGACTGTTCTCCACCTAATGCGTGACCATTCTTCACCATATTCTCATTAACATATTTGTCTCCAACAGCAGTCTTCTCATAAGCAATTCCTGCTGCATCAAACGCTTTATATAATCCAAGATTGGACATTACAGTTGTAACAACTGTATTATTGTTCAAGTCTCCGTGTTTCTTCAGATACTGTCCACATACATAAAGGATCAGATCTCCATCGACAACCTGTCCATTCTCATCGACTGCGATACAACGGTCTGCATCTCCATCATATGCAAATCCAACATCTAAGTGGTTTTCTTTTACATATCCCTGTAAGATCTCGATATGTGTAGATCCACAGTTTGTATTGATATTTGTTCCATCTGGTTCATTATTGATCACATGTGTCTCTGCACCAAGTGCTTTAAATACATTCTCTGCGATCGCAAATGAGCTTCCGTTAGAGCAATCTAATCCGACTTTGACACCTTTAAATGATCTTGTTGCTGTAGAGATCAGATATCCGATATAATGATTTCTTCCGGCTGCATAGTCTTTTGCTCGTCCAATCTCTTTCTTTGTTGCAAATGGGATTTCATGGATCTCCCCATCAATATATGCTTCGATCTCATTTTCAACTTCTGCTTCCATCTTATGCCCTTTGGCATTGATCAATTTGATTCCATTATCATAGTATGGATTGTGGCTTGCTGAGATCATGATCCCGCAGTCAAACTGTTCTGTTCTTACGACATAAGCCACACTTGGTGTCGTTGTTACATAAAGCATATATGCATCTGCTCCAGATGCTGTCAATCCTGCTACTAAAGCATTCTCAAACATATAGCTGCTTCTTCTTGTATCCTTACCGATGACAATCTTTGCTCTGCTGCTTGACTTCTGGTTAAAATACCATCCAATATAACGTCCGACTTTATATGCATGTTCTACAGTTAAATTTATATTTGCTTCTCCACGGAACCCGTCTGTTCCAAAATATTTTCCCATCTTAATACTCCTTGCATCGTATTGTGTTTGTTTTTACCACCTGACATTATACCATGATTACGATCGTCTATCAAATATAGAATCCATGAAGTTTTTCTTAAATATCTGCTTCTTTTCTAAGCCCGATCAGTTCTTCTCTTGTTGCATTTCCTGTTTCCAATGCGTTTTCCCTCATGACTTTATAAAATTCTGCCCATGTTGTATTAACATACGGATTCACATATAAAACTCCTACAATCCCAAATGTGATCGTTGATAACAGATTCCATCCGATAAATGACAGATCAAGTACGAATGCATTCCATTTTTCTCCATCCATCATATTTTTACTGATCTCAAACGCTCTCTTCCTTGATATCCGAGGGTTTTCCGCAAGAATGTAAGGGATCATTTTATATTCATAACTTTTCACGATTCCTGGTATAATTAAACACAACGTCCACAGCACTGTATAAAGATCCCTGCAAAAGATCGTAGCAACATTTCTTAAGTATGCACCATTGAGGAATCCATCAACGATCAATGCGATTCTTGTCTTATGTTCGCTGTTCTCCTCATAAAAACGACAGCCTCCAACTTCAAACAGGTTTCCTACAAAAATCTTAAACAACAAACCTACACTAAAGGCTGTTATGATCAAGATCAGAATAAATGACACATACATTCCATTATACATCGGACCTATCAGATTTTTATAGATCATATCACCTGCAACTCCAAAAAACGAAAATAATGTTTGTATCAAACTTGATGCCGCATCACCATTTCCTGCTGCTATATTACTTCCTTCCTGCAGGGAACCATTCCCTGCTGCATTACCAGTTCCTCCCGTTAATGCTGTCACTACAAGTGTTGCAAGCACAACGATCCAATAATTGCGATGCAGTGCTGCCTTCCCTCGTTCCTTCAATTCACTTCTTGTCCACATATTCATTCACCTCTCCTTTTTGTAAATTGTTTTGATCCTAAAATCATTTTCATCATAACACAAAAGCAGTACACCTGCTACAAAAACAAGTGTACTGCTTTTTATTCTTGGTTTATTATGCTTAAAAGAAAATCTATTTTACAAATTCTTTTACCTTGGCAGCGATACTGTCACCATCTAATCCGAATTCTTTGATCAGTTCTACTGCTGGTCCTGAATGTCCGAATACGTCATTCACACCGATCTTTAATACTGGTGTTGGAAGCTGTTCAGATAATACATCACATACAGCACTTCCTAATCCACCGATCACAGAATGTTCTTCTACTGTAACAACTTTACCAGTTGCTTTCGCTGCTTCTAATACAAGTTCTGTATCTAATGGTTTTACAGTTGCCATATTGATCACCTGAGCATTGATTCCTTCTGCTGCTAATTTCTCAGCTGCATCTAAGGATTCAGCAACACATAATCCATTAGCAATGATCGCTACGTCTGTTCCTTCTCTTAAGACTTTACCTTTTCCGATCTCGAATTTGTAATCTTCATCGTTGATCACTGGTACAGCCAGACGTCCGAATCTCATATAAACAGGTCCTTCCATCGCTGCTGCAGCTTTTACTGCTGCTTTTGCTTCAATATCATCAGATGGAACGATCACTGTCATTCCAGGGATTGTACGCATTAATGCAATATCTTCATTTGCATGATGACTTGCTCCATCATAACCTCCATCCATACCAGGATGCGTAGCAATGAATTTGACATTTGCATTGGCATAACATGCTTGACGTACTTGTGTCCAAGCTGTCCCTGAAACAAAAATAGCAAAGTTTACATAGAAAGGAATTTTTCCTTCATCTGCAATTCCAGTGGCAATAGAAACAGCATTTTGCTCAGCAATTCCTGTTTCTACAAAACGATTAGGAAATTCATTCTGGAATTTATTGGTTGTTGTTGATTTAGCTAGGTCACTATCAATGACATAGATATCAGGATTTTTTCTTCCTTGTTCACATAAAACATCCCCAATAATTTCACGAATTGTTGTGAGTTTATATTCCATTTTTAATATCCTCCTCTCTCTTCAATAAATCTTTTTTAGCTATTTCGTACTCTTCATCAGTTAAACCACTTGAATGCCATTTAGGAACAGATTCCATAAATGAAATACCTTTGCCTTTGATTGTATTTGCTATAATGCAAATAGGTTTATCAACAACCAGTTTAGTCTCATTTAAAGCAGAAACAATTTGTTTCATATTATGACCATCAATTTCAATTGTATGGAAATGGAATGCCTTTGCTTTATCAACAAACGATTCCATA
>ERZ832522.4761-NODE-4761-length-13026-cov-3.413152_pt1 | contig 13026 bp, 4 predicted proteins | sample MGYA00519951_ERZ832522 | MGnify/ENA primary metagenome ERZ832522 (study PRJEB31850, sample SAMEA3708728) | human gut metagenome | biome: human gut; feature: human-associated habitat; material: faeces | place: China | collected 2014 ... | reverse complement strand
GGGTGGGCGTGACCTGCTGGCACTGCTAGAAAATATCCAGGCGGGAAATGTGACGTTCCAGACAACCGTAAACCACGAGAACAAGACTTCGGAAGAAGCAGAAATGGAGGATGTGATTGCGAAAGATGCTTAAAAAGCTGGGTGTTGTGATTCCCAGTGTAGTGCTGACCCTGCTGATGGCAGTCGGCTTTTCCACTCCGGCATTTGCCTATGTGGAGCCGGAAGTCAAGGAAGAGCCTGTGCAGGTCATTGAGGAAGAGGAACCCACCGAGGAAGAGAAGATTCCGTTCACCATTGCGGGCAACGGCGAGGTGAAAGATAACATCATGGACGATTCCAGTAAAGAGTTCTTCACGGTCAAGACCAAGGGCGGCAACACCTTTTTTCTGGTGATCGACCGGGCAAGGAACAGCGAGAATGTGTATATGCTCTCCATGATCGACGAGTACGATTTGCAGGAGTTTCTGACCGATGAGGAACGCAACGGCAAGGAAGAAGAGGAGCCGGCAGTCGTGTTGCCGGAAACCAAACCTGAGCCGGAACCGGATGTCGAGATCGAAGAGCCGGAACAGGACGATGGAAAGCTGACCAAGATTCTGGCAATCGTATTTGTTCTGGGTGTGGGCGGTGCAGGCGCATTCTTCTATTTCTACATCTATAAGCCGAAGCAGAATGAGCCGGAAGTATCGAAAGAAAATCTGGAATATGAAGCTCTGCCGACAAAGAACGAGGATGAGCAGGACGCAGAAACCGAAGAATAATAGAAAACCCGTATAATCTAGTGGTGCAGGGATGGTCTGATTCGGACTATCCCTGCTTTTTCAAACAAGCGGGAGGATACATGAAATATCTTGTGATAGCAGAAAAGCCGAGTGTGGCACGTTCCATCTCGAAAGTGATCGGTGCATACAAACATGAGGACGGGTATCTGGAGGGTGGGGACTGCGTGGTGAGCTGGTGTCTGGGGCATCTGGCAGAGTATGCAGCCCCGGAGTATTACGATGAACGCTATAAAAGCTGGCGGTTCGATGATCTTCCAATTCTCCCGGAAGAATGGAAGCTGCTGGTTTCGGAAGATAAGAAAGCGCATTTCAATATCCTGCAAAAGCTCCTCCGAAGCAAAGATTTTGATTATGTGGTAAATGCCTGTGACGCAGGGCGCGAGGGAGAAGCAATCTTTCGCCGTGTATACGGTCTGGCAGGCAGCAAACTCCCGGTCAAACGGCTGTGGATCAGCAGCATGGAAGATGCCGCTATCCAGCAAGGCTTTGATTCCTTAAAGGATGGCGCAGAATATGACAACCTGTTTGCCGCTTCGGAGTGCAGGGCAAAGGCGGACTGGCTGATTGGCATGAATGGCACACGGGCATTCACAAAGAAATACGGCAGACGGCAGACCATTGGACGGGTTCAGACTCCGACACTGGCAATGCTGACGGAACGGCAGAACAAAATCCAGAACTTTGTAAAAGAGCCGTATTACAAAGTAGAAATCACGGGAAATGGCATCGTGGCAGAATCGGAACGGATGGCACAGGAGCAGGATGCGGATACCATGCAGGCAGCTTGTGATGGACAGTGTGCCGTAGTTGGCAGCATCGAGCGCAAACGGAAAGAACAGTCTGCGCCGAAGCTGTATGACTTAACGACCTTGCAGCGAGAAGCTAACCGCTATTATGGTTTTACCGCCAGTCAGACTTTGAAGATCGTACAGGAATTGTACGAAGAAAAGCTGGTGACATACCCGCGAACGGACAGCCAGTACATCACGGAAGATATGCAGCAGACCATGGCAGATTTGCTCAAACACTATGGCGGCGAAGCAGATGGAGTAAAGCAGGTGGTCAATAACAAAAAGGTCACTGACCACCATGCGATTCTGCCGACACTGGAAAGCTGCAAGCGTGGGTCAAACAGCCTGTCCGGGGATAAGGAAAAGGCCTTTGCTCTTATCGTCTGGAAGATGCAACAGGCAGTACAGCCGCCATACATCTATGAAGATGTTCTGGTAACAGTATGCTGTCAGGACAGGAAATTCACTGCAAAATACAAAAATGTCTTGCAGGCGGGACATACCGCAATGCCTGTTCCGTTTGCAGAACAGGAAAAAAGCAAGGATATGGCATTCCCCAAGAAACTGGAACAGGGCGAGGTGATTCCTGTGGTGAGCGCGGAGAAAAAGCAGGGCTTTACATCTCCGCCGAAAGCATTTACCGAAGACACCCTGCTTTCTGCAATGGAAAGCGCAGGCAACAAGGAGTTTGAAAAAGACACGGAAAAGAAAGGACTGGGAACACCTGCGACCCGTGCAGCGATTCTGGAAAAGCTGGTATCTTTCGGCTATGTGGAACGCAAAGGAAAGCAGATTCTTCCCAGTGCAGAGGGGGTTACGGCAATCGCAAATATCCCGGATTACCTGAAATCGGCAAGCATGACCGCCGAGTGGGAAAATGAACTGCTGCGGATGGAACGGGGCGAAACAAAGCCCGCTGACTTCATGCAGGGCATCGGTGGATTGCTGGAACGAATGCTGGCAGACCTCCGGCAAATTCCGACCGTACAGGAATCACCTATTTATAATAAGGTATCTATCGGGAACTGCCCGGTATGTGGAAAGCCCGTCTGTGAAGGCAAACTGAATTTCTATTGCTCTGACCGGGACTGTAAATTTGCCCTCTGGAAAGAAAGTAAATACCTTTCCGGCATGAAAAAGACGCTCACAAAGAAGATGGCAACTGACCTTTTGAAGAAAGGACGTACCTATGCAAAAGACTTCTACTCTGCCAAAAAGGACAAGACCTTTGCCGCAGACCTTGTTATGGCAATAGAAAATGGCAGGGCGCAGTACAGTCTTGAATTTCCGAAAACACCAGCTAAGAAGTAAGGAGGGAACGATTGGCGAAATTTAACGATATTCGGGAACTTGCCCAGCAGAACGCACGGTGGGTAAGCAATTCTCCGAAAGACTGGATGAATTATCTGGATGTGGCGGCACGGCTGTACCGCTATTCGTTCAAAGATACTCTGCTGATCCATGCCCAGCGTCCTGATGCGACCGCCTGTGCAGAGCTGGAAGTCTGGAACAAGAAAATGAACCGCTGGGTAAACCGTGGCGCAAAAGGCATTGCGCTTTTGGACGATGCCAGCCCACGGGCAAAGCTGCGCTATGTGTTCGACATTGCGGACACGCATTTGGTGCAGGGCGGCAGAACGCCGATCCTCTGGCGCATTGATGATTCGGAACACCAGCAGATGATCCTCGACCATCTGGCAGATACTTATGCTCTGACGCAGACGGACAGCATGAATGCTGCGCTGATGGAACTGGCACAGCAGTTGACCGCTGAAAATCTGGAAGAAGCGATGGAGGGTCTGGAATATGAGGTGGCAGACACTTTTCTGGAAGGACTGGATGAAGATAACCTCCGTGTCCGTTTCCGGGAGTTAATGACCAACAGTATTTTCTATACCCTTTCCCGACGCTGCGAACAGGAACCGCTGGAAGTGCTGGACGATGAGGATTTTATCCGTATCGTGGATTTCAACCAACTTCCGGTCTTGACCTTCCTGGGCAATGCCGTTTCGGAACAGTGTGAAGCAGTTCTCCGTGACATCGGACGGGAAATGCAGAAAATTTACCGAAAAGAAGTCACAGAACATCTTGCAAAAACTGCCGACAGCTTGTATAATACCAGTACGGACTTTAGCACATTAAAGCGCGAAACCGAAACGAACATCACTGAAGGAGGAAAACCGTATGGAACTGACTTATCACCGCAAGGGGGACTACCTGTTTCCGAACCTGACCGTACAGGACGAGCCGATGAGCATTGGGAAGTACGGGATGCTGCGCAGGACTTATCTGAGGGAAAACAAGAAGAACTGGTATCAGAGTATGCTGATGAGCGGCAGGCTGAATCAGCATCTGGCGCAGATCGACGAGCAGGCGGAGAACCGGATGGAAGAACTGATCGAGAGCCTGAACGAGAAGTATCCGGCTCCGAACAAGGAAACCGAACAGATGGCATGGGTGGCACATCAGAACAATCTGACCGCGATGGCGGAAGAGATCGTGCTGAAGGAATTGGTGTACAACTAACCGCTGACACAACCGAACAGGATTTGAGCGAAGCAGAGGAAGAAATTGCCTCTGCTTTTTCTCTGCCCAGTCTGCCGACCGTGGAACAGCAGATTCGGGCAATCGAAGCCCCGATGCAGGCCCAGTATGCCGATGAGATCACGATTCCGGCAGAAGTTGTGGATGAAATCCTGCGGACGGGAAGCAATCGAAGCAAAAGCCAGCTCCGCCTTATCTATAACTTTATGACCGAACAGACCCCGGAAGAGTATACCGCTTTCGTCAAAAAAGAGTATGGCGAGGGCGGCAAGGGCTTTGAGATCGGTGGCACAAAATATGCGGTCTGGTTCGATGAGTTGGGTATGCAGATTGCCGTTGGCGATACGGTTCGGAACGACCCCAAAAACAAAGCATTTCTGTCCTGGGAAGATGTCAGCGGCAGAATCCATCAGCTTCTGCAGCAGGGAGAGTACGCACCAAAGTCTGTCCTGGATGCAGCCCGTGGCAATGCTCTGCATGAACACGCAGAAGCCCTGAGCTATATGGAACGCGATATGGCAGAGGGTGTGGCAGAGATGGTCTTTGCCGATACGTCCATCTTCTCCGGCGGATACCCGGAACTTACAGAACGACTTGCAAAGTTGATTGACCAGCCGGAATTTCTGGCTGACCTGAACGAACGTCTTTTGGGACTGGCAGAAGCCTACGCCGAAGATAAAAGCGTGATGCGGATGCCGTTCTATCGCCCGGACAAAGTATCCGAACAGTTTCAGAAGTTTGCCCTCCCGTTCCAGCCGTATCAGGCAAGAGAGGGCTTTCAGTGGAATGAGCAGGAAGTCTTTATCACGGAAGATGAGATCAATGCTTTCCATACAGAGAAAGCAGAACGCGTGGCATTTCTGAAAGACCGATACGGTGTGGGCGGCAGCAGTCATGCACTTTCCCGTGCAGATAATTCCCATGCCAGCTATGATGGCAGAGGTCTTGAACTGGCACGGGGCATCTATGGAAAGCCGGATGCGCTGGTAAAGCTGAACTGGAATCAGGCGGCTGAACGAGTTACAAAGCTCATTGACCAGAGTTTGTATCTGAAGCCTGCGGATTACAGCCGGATGCCGAGTTACGAGCGTGAGCAGATGGCAAATCGGGTAATCGGTTTCTACCATCGTCTGCCCGATGAAGTAGAGCGTCCATTTAAGCGGGAATTGCTGAATGAGGATGCCAGAAAGAAACTGCCCACCATGCTGGCCGACCCGGAACAGGCGGTAGAGCTTCTGGAAAAGATGGATGCAGCACTTCTTTCCGTGCCGCTGGATTCCCCGGAATATGCGGAAAAATCAAAGACGCTTGCTGAACTGCACCAGTATGTTGAGGGAACGTACACGATCTTCCCGGAAAAGAAAAAGGCTGTTGAGATTTCTGTTTCTGAGACAGGACAAATATCGCTTTTCGATATTTGGGCGCAGGAACAGGAATCGAAAGAGCATTCAACCACCGCAGTGGTTGAAGAACCCCAGAAGCAGGCGGCAAAGTACAGCAGAAATGTCGGGGATTATCTCTATCTGGAAGATGACCGCCTTTATAAAATCGAACGTGTTACGGATTCTCTGATCTATCTGAAAGATATGGAGCGTCCTGCATGGGCGGCGCGGGTGCTTCGACCGAACCAGTATGATGCAGAACTGGCAAAGAATCCGCTGAATGATTATCTTCTGGCAGGGCAGGAATCTGCATTGAAAGATAGTCGCTGTGTTTACAAAGAATGTCTGTATTCCATGCTGGACGCGGTGCAGCAGAGTGAAATCTATCCGTATCTCCGCGACCGCGATGTGGATGCAGACGAAGCGGAAAAGGAACTTCGGAACAAGATCGACGAGCTGTTAGAGCAGAATGCGAAAACTGCTCCGCTGTATCTGGAAGCAAGCCAGAACTGGGAAAACTTCAAAGACTGGTTGGTAGAAGATATTTTCCAGCGCACCTATCAGGACGCTATTACGGACAGACGGGATGCCGTTGCACTGTATCAGGATAGCAAGGACGCACCGCAGTGGGTGCGCGGCATTATGGTTCCGTATGCAGCGGAAGAAAAGGCCGTTGAGCCGACCTTGCAACCCCTGCCGCTGGATGCCGTAAACGAATATAACGCGCTGAAAGAGCGTTACCCGGATGCTCTGGTCGGCTATGAGCAGTACGGCAACTTTGAGTTCTACGGCGAGGATGCAAAGCGCGTTTCAGAACTTCTTGGCAGCAAGCTGTTGGAAAAGGAAACCGCACTCGGCAAGGTTGAGGTGTCTGGTTTTCCACGTGAACAGTGGGCTTCTCAGGCAATGAAGCTCTGGAAGCAGGGGGAGAGCGTCTATCTGTCTGGCCAGCAGGAAGATGGAACCCATGCGCAGACAAAGTATTTCCGCAGAGAGGAATATCTGCCAGTCAATACCATCATTGAACTGGATGATAGAGAGTTCCGTGTGGATTCGGTCAACTTTGAGCAGGGGACGGTCAGCTTGCAGGACATGACCCTTGCGAAAGAAGCCCGGTATCCGATCTTCCGAACGGAACCGCTGGAGTACATTCGGCATCTGTACGAACAGGCCGACGTGCCGATGAAAGAAGCGATAGAAACCACAGTCTTTACTGCTCTACACAATGCTGGTGTGGCTTACGAGGATTTTTCCCCGGAGCAGATGGATGTGATCTATTCGGTGGCAGAATCGGGCGGCGAGTTAGAAGAACTACTGAATCCCGACTTCTCGCCGGAACAGATGCAGCTGATCGCGGATGTGCAGACCCGGACAGATGCCATCCATCGTTCAGCGGCAGATGATGCTGTGAAGCCTCTTACCAGCAAGCCTATGACCCCGGAAGAGGTCAACCATGCACGGCGGCAGCACAACCTTCCGCTGGACAGTGGAGCCGAAACGGAACAGCCTGTACAGCCCAAACAGGAGCCTATGAACTTCCGTATTACGGACGATGATCTCGGCGCAGGAGGGCCGAAAACAAAGTATAAAGCCAACGTGGAGGCCATTCGGGTGCTGCAGACACTGGATGCAGAACAGCGGCAGGCAACCGCAGAAGAACAGGAAGTTCTCTCCCGGTATGTCGGCTGGGGCGGCATTCCGCAGGCGTTCGACGAGAAGAATGCGGACTGGGCAAAGGAGTATGCGGAACTGAAATCTCTGCTCCCGGCAGATGAGTACAGCGAAGCGCGGGCATCCACGCTGAATGCTTTCTACACTTCGCCTACGGTTATCAAGGCAATGTATGAAGCCCTTTCCAACATGGGTCTGAGCAAAGGCAATGTACTGGAACCGTCCTGCGGTGTCGGTAACTTCATGGGTCTTGTGCCTGAAAGCATGGAGAACATCAAGATGTATGGTGTGGAGCTGGACAACGTATCAGGACGCATTGCACAGCAGCTTTATCAGAAGAACAGAATTGCAGTGCAGGGCTTTGAAACAATGCAGTTCCCGGACAGTTTCTTTGATTGTGTGGTGGGTAATGTGCCGTTCGGCAATTACAAAGTGCCGGATAAGCGGTATGACCGCCACAACTTCCTCATCCATGATTACTTTATTGCAAAGAGTCTTGACCTTGTTCGTCCGGGCGGCGTGGTGGCGTGGTGGCGGTAGTCACTTCCAGCGGCACGATGGACAAAAAGGATTCCTCTGTCCGAGAGTATCTTGCCAACCGTGCTGATCTGGTCGGTGCAATTCGCCTGCCGAACAATGCGTTCCAGCGCAATGCCAATACAAGCGTAGTAGCGGACATCCTGTTTTTGCAAAAGCGTGACCGGGCGGCAGTGGAGCGGGCAGAGTGGGTAGACCTTGGCACAACGCCGGAGGGATACCCCATCAACCAGTATTTTGCGCAGCATCCTGAAATGGTGCTGGGTGAGATCACGACTGAAAGTACACAGTACGGCAAGCAGGAAACCACGGTCAAGCCCATCGAGGGCGCAGACCTTACCCAGCAGTTGAAAGCAGCAGTTGAGAACATCCATGCGGAAATCACAGAGCCGGAAATCACGGACGATGAACTTGACCAGAACGCAGAACCGCTCCCGGCAGACCCGAACGTGAAGAATTTCAGTTACACCAACGTGGATGGACAGGTTTATTACCGTGAAAACTCCTACATGAACAAGGTTGACCTGCCTGCGGTCACGGCGGAGCGTGTGCTGGGAATGATCGCTCTGCGGGAAACCACACAGAAATTGCTGGACTGCCAGTTGCACGATGGTACAGATGCCGAAGTGGAACTGCTGCAAGGAAAGCTGAAAGACCAGTATAAGCGGTTCACAGCGCAGTATGGTCTGATCAACAGCACCGCAAACAAACGGGCATTCCGGCAGGACAGCAGCTATTGTCTGCTGGCATCTCTTGAGATTCTGGATGAGGATAAAAACCTCAAGCGGCTGGCAGATATTTTTACCAAGCGCACCATTCGCAAGCCGGAACCTGTGACCTCTGTGGATACGCCGAGTGAAGCCCTGGCACTCTCCATCGGAGAAAAAGCAAAGGTCGATGTGCCGTTTATGGCTGAACTTTGCGGAAAAACAGAGCAGGAAGTGACCGAAGAACTGGCGGGCGTTATCTTCCGCAATCCTGTCACACAGGCGTGGGTGACGGCGGACGAATATCTGTCCGGCAACGTCCGGGAAAAGCTGGCAACGGCAGAAACCTTTGCCGCAAACCACCCGGAGTATCAGGTCAATGTCGAGTATCTCAAGCGGGTACAGCCGAAAGATTTGAATGCTTCGGAGATTGAAGTGCGGCTGGGTGCAAACTGGATCAAGGCAGAGTGCATTACGGACTTCATGGAGCAGGTATTCAAAACGCCGAGTTACTATATCGGAAGTTCCATCAAGGCTACCTATTCGGAAATCAGCGGCGCATGGAACATCAGCGGAAAGTCACTTGACCGGAGTAATCCCCGTGTGACGAACACCTATGGCACAATGCGGGTCAACGGCTATCGACTGCTGGAAGATGCGCTGAATCTCCGGGATACCAAAATTTACGATACCATCTATGAGGATGGAAAAGAAAGGAGAGTGCTGAACAAAAAAGAAACCATGCTGGCGCAGCAGGCACAGGAAGCGATTCGGGATGCGTTCAAGCAGTGGATTTTCAAGGATTTAGACCGCAGAGAGGAACTTTGCAAGGTCTACAATGAGCGGTTGAATGCGATTCGTCCCCGTGAATACGATGGCAGTCACATCAAGTTCGTGGGCATGACCCCGGAAATCAGCCTGATGCCGCACCAGAAAAATGCAGTGGCGCATATCCTGTATGGCAATAATACGCTGCTGGCGCATTGTGTGGGTGCTGGCAAGACCTTCCAGATGATCGCTGCCGGCATGGAAAGCCGCCGTCTGGGTCTGGCGCAGAAGAATCTTTATGTTGTGCCGAACCATCTGACGGAACAGTGGGGTGCAGACTTCCTGCGGCTGTATCCGAATGCCAATGTGCTGGTGGCAACGAAAAAGGATTTCGAGCCATCCAACCGAAAGAAGTTCTGTTCCCGGATTGCCACGGGCGATTATGATGCTATCATTATCGGGCATTCGCAGTTTGAGCGGATTCCGCTTTCCCCGGAACGGCAGAAATCCATGATCGAGCGGCAGATTCAGGACATTACCTTTGCGATTGCAGAAGCAAAGGCAGAGGACGATGGCAAGAGTTTCACGGTCAAGCAGATGGAGAAAACAAAGAAAACCTTGCAGGCAAAACTTCAGAAGCTGAACGACCAGAGCCGCAAGGATGATGTAGTTACATTTGAGCAGCTTGGTGTTGACCGCCTGTTTGTGGACGAGAGCCATTTTTATAAAAATATGTTCCTCTACACAAAAATGCGGAACATCGCTGGTATTGCTCAGACCGATGCACAGAAGTCCTCGGATATGTTTGCAAAATGTCAGTATCTCGATGAAATCACTGGCGGCAAGGGTGTGACCTTTGCAACAGGTACGCCTGTATCGAACAGCATGGTAGAGCTGTATACCATTATGCGCTACTTGCAGTATGACACCTTGCAGAAACTTCATCTTGGACATTTCGATAGCTGGGCGGCTTCGTTTGGCGAAACCGTAACGGCAATCGAATTGTCCCCAGAGGGAACGGGCTACCGTGCAAAGACGCGGTTCGCCCGGTTTTTCAATCTCCCTGAATTGATTTCACTGTTCAAGGAGTCCGCAGACGTACAGACGGCAGATATGCTGAATCTGCCTGTGCCAGAAGCAGAGTACATCAATGAGGTGCTGAAACCCAGTGAAACGCAGCAGGAAATGGTGAGCAGCTTTGCCGACCGTGCAGAGCGTGTGCGGAACGGAAATGTCGATCCGAACGACGGCAGAAAGCTGGCCTTGGATCAGCGGCTTATCAATGACCTGCTGCCGGATGAGCCGGAAAGTAAGGTCAACCTCTGCGTGGAGAATGCCTATCAGGTATGGGAAGAATCCACGCCCGACAAATCCACCCAGTTGATTTTCTGCGACTTATCGACCCCGAAAGCAGACGGAACATTCAATGTGTACGATGATGTCCGGGAAAAACTGGTGGCAAAGGGAATCCCCCGTGAGGAGATTGCTTTTATCCATGAGGCAAATACCGAAACCAAAAAGGCAGAACTGTTTGCAAAGGTGCGCTCCGGTCAGGTGCGTATCCTGCTTGGTTCGACCCCGAAACTTGGTGCTGGTACAAACATTCAGGACAGACTGATCGCCCTGCATCATCTGGACTGCCCGTGGAAGCCCTCTGATCTGGAACAACAGGAAGGACGCATTCTTCGTCAGGGAAACCGCAACCAGAAAGTGAAGATTTTCCGTTACGTCACAGAGAATACGTTCGATTCGTATATGTGGCAAATTCTGGAAAATAAACAGAAGTTCATCTCGCAGATCATGACCTCGAAATCTCCTGTTCGTGCCTGCGATGATGTGGACGATACCGCGCTGACCTATGCAGAAATCAAAGCATTGGCAACGGGAAATCCCTACATCAAGGAAAAGATGGATTTGGATATTCAGGTCAGCAAGCTGAAGTTGATGCGGGCCAACCACACCAGCCAGATTTACAGCCTGGAATCGGATATTGCACGGCGGTATCCGGCAGAAATCACGGCAGCGAAAGAGCGCATAGCAGGTCTGAAATCTGACCTTGCAGTGGCAAAGCCGTTGCTGGAACAGGACAAGGAGAAGTTCTCCATCACGGTGGAGGACAGGGTTTATACCGACCGCAAGGAAGCAGGCTCGGCAATTCTTGCAGCCTGTGCCGCAATGAAGATCGCTAAGACAGAGGGGCAAATCGCAGATTTGGGAGGGTTTGCAATCAGTTCCCGGTTTGATGCGTTCGCCCAGACATTCAAGCTGACCATCAAGCGGCAGAGCAGTTATACGATCGAACTTGGCAGTGATCCGGCTGGCAATATCCAGCGTATTCTCAATGCGCTGGCATCCATCGAAAAGACACTGCCGCAGGTGGAGCGCAGATTGGAAACCTTACAGCAGCAGTTGGCAGAAGCAAAGGAAGAAGTGCAGCGTCCGTTCCCGCAGGAGGCGGAATTAAACGAAAAATCTGCACGGCTTGCAGAATTGAATGCCCTGCTGGATATGGACGAAAAGGGAGATGATGCGGCTCTTGGCATGGATGAGGAAGTGACGGAGAGTGAAATCCCTGCGCCGAAGCGTGAGATTGAGCGGAGTGCAGACAGCGTAAAACGTCCGTCGATTCTTGCACAGCTTCACGAAAAACAGGCGGAACGCATGGCAGAGCCGAAACCGCAGAAAAAGAAAAGTCACGATATGGAACTGTAACTGAGAATGCCCCGTCAGATCTCCGAACGGGAATCTGATGGGGCAGATTTTGTAAAGGAGAGCATGAATGGCAGATAAGCGGGCAGACCAGCTCAAAGAAATCACGGAACGGTTGGAGCAGGGCGTAAAGGACATTTTTACTTCGGAAATGTATACGAAGTACCTGCTTACAATGTCGAAATTCCACAATTACAGCTTCAATAATACGCTGCTGATCACAATGCAGCGTCCAGATGCTACGTTGGTAGCTGGGTACAATGCCTGGAAAAATAAGTTTAACCGCTATGTGAAAAAGGGCGAAAAGGGTATCCAGATCATCGCGCCTGCTCCGGTAAAGGAACGGGAAGAGAGGGAGAAAATCGACAAGGACACCGGGCTTACGGTGCTGAATGAGAACGGGGAGCCGGAAATCGAAGTGGTGGAGAGAGTGATTCCCCGATTCCGTGTGACAACAGTTTTCGATTATGCCCAGACAGACGGGGAACCACTGCCCACACTGGAAGTGAATGAACTTACCGCCCGTGTCAAGGATTATACCCTGCTGAAAGAGGCAATCGAACAGGTATCTCCTGTGCCAATTCGTTTTGGAGAGATCGAGGGCAGCGCAAAAGGCTATTACAGCCACATGGACAAAGAAATCTGTGTTCGTGCCGATATGGGTGAGAGCCAGACTATCAAGACGATGATCCATGAAGTTGCCCATGCCATGCTGCATGACAGCGACCAGATGAAACAGCGCGGCGAGAAAAAAGACCAGCTTACCAAAGAAACAGAAGCGGAAAGCATTGCATTTACGGTTTGCTCGGCACTTGGCATTGATACTTCGGACTACTCGTTCCCGTATGTAGCAAGCTGGGCAAGCGGCAAGGAACTGAAAGAATTGAAAGATTCGATGGATACGATTCGATTGACCGCTGCTGATTTTCTTGAAAAACTGGAAACGGCGGTGGCAGAAAGGAGTGTGGAGCGCATGACAGCGATGGAATACGCAGAAAAGCTGATTGAGGACAAGGAACAGGAGAAAACCATTTTTGACAACAGCCAGCGAAATCTCATCGTGAACTTTGCTTACAAGCTGGATTACCGGGGCGGCAACGCTTTCCGCACCTTTGCCGAAAGCCGGGGTTGCCGT
>ERZ832522.4747-NODE-4747-length-13051-cov-5.176208_pt1 | contig 13051 bp, 11 predicted proteins | sample MGYA00519951_ERZ832522 | MGnify/ENA primary metagenome ERZ832522 (study PRJEB31850, sample SAMEA3708728) | human gut metagenome | biome: human gut; feature: human-associated habitat; material: faeces | place: China | collected 2014 ... | reverse complement strand
ACATTCTTTAAAGTAATTTAATTTCATATAAACTTATTAATTTACAGAAAATTAAAATATTTTTATCTATATGTATTGACAGAACGCTAAATATTTGTTATCATTAAACAGAACAGATAGAGGTGCAGTTGAAATGAGTATCATTTTTCGTGTGACCCCACACAACAGCGTCCCAACGCCTATGGTAAATGAGAAAGGTAAAACTGCCGAAGCGGAGTATCGGGAACACTCCTGCTGACTGTTAGTTTAATAGACTATCAGTTGTCATCATTACAAATGGTGGAGTGCTATCGGCATAAATTTTTATGTCAACATTCTTATTATATTGTATGATGAACTGGTTTTCAACCAGTTTTTTTATTATTTGTTTATTTTTTATGTTTTGTGCAAAATAACATTTGAACAGCGGCATATTTTAGTGTATAACGCCAAAGAAAATTGTTACCATGGCACAGGAAAAGGAGTTTTAATATGAAAAAGTACAATGTCGGTATCATCGGTGCAACAGGAATGGTAGGTCAGAGATTTTCTCTGCTTCTTGACAAACACCCATGGTTCAATGTAGTATGCGTTGCCGCTTCACCACGTTCGGCAGGCAAAAAGCTCAAAGACGCAGTTGCAGGCAAGTGGAAGCTTTCAGAGCCTCTGCCGGAAGCTATCGGTGAGCTTACAGTTCTGAACGCCGAGGAGGACGTTGAGAAGATCGCTTCAATGGTAGATTTCGTATTCTGCGCAGTTGATATGAAGAAAGATGAGATAAGAGCCCTTGAAGAAAAGTATGCAAAGGCTGAATGCCCTGTTGTATCAAACAACTCCGCACACAGACATACTCCTGATGTTCCAATGGTCATTCCTGAGGTAAACCCTGAGCATATCGAGATAATCGCTTCACAGAGAAAAAGACTTGGCACAAAGAGAGGATTTATCGCAGTTAAGTCAAACTGCTCACTCCAGTCTTACGTTCCTGCTCTTGCTCCTCTCATGGATAAGTATAAGGTAACAAAGGCTCTTGCCTGCACATATCAGGCAATTTCAGGCGCAGGCAAGACATTTGAAAGCTTCCCTGAGATCCTTGACAACGTTATCCCTTATATCGGCGGCGAGGAAGAAAAGTCTGAGAAAGAGCCTCTTAAGATCTGGGGTCATATCGAGGGCGACGTTATCGTTGACGCAACAGCTCCAGCTATCACAACACAGTGCCTGAGAGTTCCTGTTTCCGACGGTCACACAGCAGCAGTTTTCGTATCATTTGAGAATAAACCTTCTAAGGAAGAGATCCTTCAGGCTTGGAAAGATTTCAGCGGTGTTCCACAGGAGCTTCAGCTTCCAAGCGCTCCAAAGCAGTTCCTTAACTACTTCACAGAGGACGATCGTCCACAGGCTAAGCTCGACAGAAACCTTGAGGGCGGCATGGCAGTTTCTATAGGCAGACTGAGAGAAGATTCACAGTATGACTATAAGTTCGTTTGCCTTTCACACAATACACTGAGAGGTGCGGCAGGCGGAGCAGTTCTGCTGGCTGAGCTTCTTGCAGCAAAGGGCTATTTTGACTAATATAACACATATATACGCACGAAAGGAGTGCTGTTTATGAAAAAGACTATTTTCACAGGTGCAGGCGTTGCTATCGTTACACCTATGAACGCTGACGGCTCTATCAACTTTGACAAGCTGGGCGAGCTTATCGATTTCAACATCGATAACGGCACAGACGCTATCATAATCTGCGGAACAACAGGCGAAAGTGCTACCATGACAGATGAGGAGCATATCGAGTGTATCCGCTATGCTGTTGAAAAGACAAATCACAGAATTCCTGTTATCGCAGGCACAGGCTCAAACCATACAGAGTATGCCGTAAACCTTTCTAAGAAGGCTGAAGAGCTTGGCGCTGACGCTCTGCTTTGTGTTACACCTTATTATAATAAGACTTCACAGGCAGGACTTATCGCACACTTCTCCGCTATCGCAAAGGCTGTTACATTGCCTATCATTCTTTACAACGTACCGTCAAGAACAGGTGTGAACATTCTTCCTGAAACCTGCCGTGAGCTTGCAAAGATAGACAATATCGTTGCTATCAAGGCAGCAAGCGGAAACATCAGCCAGATAACACAGGTGGCAGCTCTCTGCGGTGATGACCTTGATATCTATTCAGGCAACGACGATCAGATAGTTCCTATCATGGCTCTGGGCGGAAAGGGTGTTATCTCAGTTCTTTCCAACTGTATGCCATTTGAAACACATGAGATCACACAGCTCTGCCTTGATGGAAAGTACGAGGAAGCAAGAGAAAAGGTATTCAAGACCCTTGGTTTTGCAAAGGCACTTTTCAGCGACGTAAACCCTATCCCTGTCAAGGAAGCTCTTAACCTTATGGGCTTTGAGGTCGGCGAGTGTCGTCTGCCGCTTGTAAGAATGAGCGATGATAAGATAGAAAAGCTGAAAGCGTCAATGAACGCTCTCGGACTTATCAAGTAAAAAAATACAAAGGGCGGAGAAATTCGCCCTTTATGTTTACCATTATAAAATTGTACTAATGTAAGGGTTGGCGTCACCGACAGCCCAAACGCTGTCTTTGACATTATCACTTACGTTTATCTACAAATCAAAAAGAAAAGGAATGATATAAATGACAAAGATCGCAATATGCGGTGCCTGCGGAAAAATGGGCAGGTTCATATATGACGTTATATCAGAGCGTGACGACTGCACAGTAAGTGCAGGTATCGACAAATTTGGCGAGGCTTATGCAGACTTCCCTGTAGTAAAAGAGCCTGCCGACCTGCCTGAAAAGCCTGATGTAATAATCGACTTCTCACACCCGTCAGCACTGGACGGACTTCTCAGCTATTGCCTTTCAAACGGCACTGCCCTTGTAATAGCTACCACAGGCTATACAGAAGAGGATACAGCGAAGATACACAAGGCTTCCGAGCAGATACCTGTTTTCTTCACATTCAACATGACCCTTGGTATCAATCTTCTTGCAAATCTTGCAAAAACTGCCGCAAAAGTTCTTGGCGGTCAGTATGATATCGAGATAATCGAGAAGCACCATAACCAGAAGATAGACGCTCCGTCAGGCACTGCTATCATGCTTGCAGACGCAATAAACGAGGAGCTTGACAACAAGTATCACTATGTTTACGATCGTCATTCTGTAAGAGCAAAGAGAGAAAAGACCGAGATCGGTATGCACTCAGTCCGTGGTGGCACTATTGTTGGCGAGCATGAGATAATCTTTGCAGGCAGAGATGAAGTCATCTCCCTCAAGCACGAAGCTCATTCAAAGCAGGTTTTCGCTGTGGGTGCAGTGAATGCAGGCGTTTTCCTTTGTGGAAAGCCGGCAGGACTTTACGCAATGAGCGATCTTCTTGCTTCACTTTAATTAAATATCAGATACAGTGGGCGTCCTTGACGTCCTGCTCTTTCGGAGATTTTTTACACTCTCAGGCTGCTGTTTTATACGGCAGCCTTTTTTATACAAAAAAATAGCCGTGCGTGATTTTTTCCGCACAGCCATTTCATTACATATTCTTATCAAGCTCCATAGAAGTTTTCTCACGCTTTGTGAGCTTTTTCCATTGTACTTTGTACTCTGCATAGACCATTTTCCACTCGGCTTCATCAGGAACATATCCACCGAAGCAGGTCTTTTCAAAAAGATCTATAAGACCGCCAAGCTCAACTCCACGCCTCTTAACAAGATATTCTCTTATCATTTCAGGCGTGTATCCCGATAGCTTATCATTAGAAGCTATGGTCAAAAGCCTTACCACCCGCCTGTAAAGCCTTATGACTCTGTCGCCGTTATCTCTGAATTTAAGTGACAGTCGGAAAAATACCTCGATAATTCTGTTAAGGAATACGAAAACCACAAGCACAAACGCTACACCGATAAACAGTGCGATCCTGCTGAAATAGCTTACAAAAGTTGAAACATCAAAGTTCGTACCATTTGCACTGTAGTCACGCTGATAGCCCGGAACTGTCGGGTCAAAATTCATCCAGCCAATGCCTGTGATAAAGACCTCTACGAAAGCGTGAGCATGGCTATCTCTTACCACAAACTCTCCACGTTCATTCTTTTCATATGCTGCAAAGCCCTCAACATACCTTGCAGGAAGTCCCAGCATTCTCGCCATAAGCGTCATGCTTGTGGCATAGTTCGTGCAGTTTCCACGCTTGCTCGTGAAAAGAAAATATGCGATAGACTCGTCGTCAGGCTCATACTCGTTATCGTAAACATAGCCGTTCTGCTCAAAATAATCCACAAGCGCCTGAGCTTTCTCATAATCATTTTTGCAGTTTTCCGTTATGCTCTTTGCAAGAGCCTCCATTTTTCCACCCTTATCGTCATATGCAGAAACGTCTGTGTACAACGCATATATATTATAAATATTCACCGATTGATTTGATGTGACATCTCCGTTTGTCAAGCCGTAAGAAAGCAGCAGTTTGAACTGATTTTGGGTCATATCAAGATTTGCCGCAGCCTGTCTTTCGCTCTCCGTTTCAGGAATATACTCAAAGCTGATGCCAAGCTTATTTCCTGCGGTGTCATATGGTCTGTAGACCTCGCTGTGAGTTGTTTTGATATAAACGTTGTTTTCCCCTGGGGTTATCATCAGCGGGGCAGGGATATAGCTAGGGGTAAAGCTGTCGCTGAACTGATTCATGACTGCCTTTTCACTGAACAGATCATCAGGAAACTGTGACTTTTCCACGCCAAGATCCTTGCTGTAATCCTTATCCGCAAGTGACTTTGCTATGCTGTAAACATAGCTCGGTGAGTTCACCTCATTGTCACCGTAAAGGTGAACATTTTTGTCAAAATGAAAATTGTAGAAGCTATCGTCAGTCACCCACTTCTCGTTTCTGAAAAGGTCAAAGGCTTGTCTTCGGAGATAAATGACCTGCTCATCAGAAGTTGTGGTGAAGTTGAAAAGTATCTCGCCCGTTGCGTCTGCGCCAAATCTTGGGGAAGACTCATCACTAAGATTGTCATATGTGCCACTGCTTTTGATATTCACATCAAAGAAGTTGCTGTTCTTTTCAAGATAAGAGGTTTTTGAGGAAGTCGGCATAAGCATTGCAAGCGCACCCACAAGGGTAACGAAAACCGCCGATGCCGCCACATAAGAGCCGTTTATAACAAGGTCATGCTTGCTCTCGTCTGAAACAAGTCTGCTGTGCACCATAAGTGCAATGAACACAGTGAGCATTATGGTTATGTCAAGAGTATCCATTGAATCAGCACGCTTTCCATAAATAAAAAACGGAAAAAGCAAAACGAGCATCGTTCCAAAACTTCTGTATCTCACAATGGTGAAATAATAAAGCACCGAAATGATAAAGAAGCCTAGTCCCACAAACAGAAAGTAGAAATATTCATCTATCTGACCTATCTCCTGCCTGTTTACATAAAACCAATTGATAAATGATTTTCCGGAATGTTCAAATCCAGCACGAAGAAGCTGAAAGCCCAAAAACAGCACTGCCACCATAAGGGCGGTATAGACAAGACCCCGCAGGACTTTTTTCGGCTTCAGCCACTCAAAAAGAGCGAACAGCAGACATTCATAAACCACATATCCAAAAGTATAAAGTCTGACATTGTCTACAAGATAGGTCTTAAAGATTATGTTCATGACCACTGCTCCAAGGAGCAGCGGCAAAGCATATTTTGAAAGAATATTCACAAGGGTGTTTTTTATCTGAGCAGTTTTAGTATTCAAAAGACACACCCCCTATGTCATTTTACGAAACTCGAAAGTTTCGTCTACAAGCCACATATTTTCTGTCTGCTTATCAAGACCGCTAAGACGTGTCACTACAAAAGAGCCGTTAAATTCTTCTATAAGAGAAGAAAATTCCCCCTGAGAAGTCGCCATGCAGGCTGTGAAGCAGATAGGAGCGGTCTTGCCTATCTCATGAGAAAAGGCAAAACGCTTTTCCTGCGGATATGGTGCTATTGCCGCAAGGTCGTTTTGAAGCTCTATTATATCCCCTGCCTGCTTTATTTTCATGCTTTTCCAGCCGTCAAGATAATAATTATACTCACTCTCAAAGCCCTCCATGATAAGCATTGAAAGCATTGCAAGGCTCGCTTCGACTATATTATCAATATTCATAGCAAACATAGGGTCATGATTTTCGCTTGGTATATCAAGGAAAAACGCCTGACTTGAAGCCGTGACCTTTTCATCAAGGCGCACCATAAGCTCGTCACGCTTTGAAGAAAGCTTCCAGTTTATTCTTTTCAGCGGGTCGCCTATCTCATACTGTCTGTGGTCATATCCCGGAACGCCTGTAAGACCGAGTGCATTTTCATCTGATTCGCTTTCGTTATCGTCAAATGAAGCGTTCTCGGAAGTTGCTTTAAGAAGCTCTGTTTGAGAGCCAGTGTCAGGAATATTCGGCATTATCTTTATTTTTCCCACGGCTTTTTCATAACGTGAACTGTCAAGGTGCAGGGTGATTATTCCAAGATAGTCATGCAAACGTATGCTTTTTATTTTCACTGAGCCAAGACCTGCATAGCGTGTTTTCAGCTTAACGCTGACGCTTTGCTGTCTGCCGCCTGCCACGATAGTTTTAAATTCAAGTGGGCTTACAGCACCGATATTATCTGAACACTCTGCCGTTACCTCAACAACGCATGAGGGAATAATGCGTATTGCATTTAAAAGCATTATGTCAGCGTCAAACTCCTCGTTCTTTGCACTTATTTCTGTGGAAAGCTTTATGGCTGCCACAAGTTTACGCTTGGTAATGAGAAGTGCCGCAAGAGATATCACAAAGGCTATAGCTAAAAGATAAAGCACAAGCGTACCACCGCTTCCGTTTATATAAACTCTAAGCAGTATCGCCACCGCCACGCAGGTAAGATAACCTAAAAGATTTTTCATGGGGTCATATCCTCTATTTCTCTATTGCGTCAGGTGATTTTACTGTAAGAGCGATATTTTCAAGAGCTTCCCTTTCATTTTCAAAGGCGGATTTGCCTTTTGGAGAAAGCATAAGTCTATGTGCAAGAACGTCAGGCATAACAGCCTTGACATCATCTGGCATGACAAATCCTCTGCCCTGAACAAAGGCATAGGCTTTTGAAGCTTTGAGCAGTGCGATACTTCCACGGGGAGAAACGCCAAGCTTTACATAATCTGAATTTCTTGTTGCGGTAACAAGGCTCAGGATATATTTTCTCACAGAAAGCTCTGCGGTCACATTTTCAGCGTAGCCCATAAGCTCACGGACGTTTTCAAGGGTCATGACAGGCTGGATATTCTTTGCAAAGCCTGATCTTTCGGCTCTTGACATGATATCAAGCTCATCATCATATGAGGGATAGCCCATTGATATCTTCATAAGAAATCTATCCATTTGGGCTTCAGGCAAATGATAAGTGCCGTAAGTTTCCACAGGGTTTTGTGTGGCAAGCACCATAAATGGCAATGGAAGTTCATGAGTTTTACCGTCAATGGATATCTGATGTTCTTCCATGACTTCAAGCAAGCTTGACTGAGATTTTGGGGAAGCTCTGTTTATTTCGTCTGCCAAGAGGAAATTGCACATTGCCACACCCTCTTTATACTCAAGCTCATGAGTTTTCTGGTCTATCATAGAAAAGCCAACGATATCGGACGGCATAACGTCAGGGGTAAGCTGGATACGGTTATATTTACCGTCCACTGACCTTGCAAGGGCTGATACAAGCTGAGTTTTGCCTACTCCAGGCACGTCCTCGATAAGAACATGACCGCCGCAAAGCATGGCTGTGATTATTTTAAGCACAGAGTCTGTCTTGCCGACGATAACTTTTTCGATATTATCTGTGAGAAGTTTTACCTTTTCGTTCAATTTTTTTATCCCCCTTTTTATCATGTGTTCTATTTGGTGTGAGCGATATCATTTTTCTTTTTAAAAGCACCACATTTTCGATACCTGTGGTATGCGGGAACATATCAACGGGCTGGATAAGCTGTGCTTTATAGCCTATTTTTGCAAGAAGCTTCAAATCACGCTCGAGAGTTTCTATTTTACAGGAAACGTAGACTATCTTTTCAGGTCTGAGTTTGCCCAAGGCTTCAACAAATTCTTCTGTTGTGCCTGCTCTTGGAGGGTCAAGGAAAACTGTATCACAGCTCTCACCTGCCTGCGCAAGCTTTGTCATGAACTCACCTGCGTCCTCATTATAAAACCTGATATTGTCAAGCTTATTGAGCTTGGCGTTTGAAACTGCGTCCTTTACGGCTTCGGCATTAAGCTCAACGCCTGCCACGTCTGCACCGCTTTTTGCAGCGATAAGACCGATAGTGCCTGTTCCGCAATATGCGTCGATAACTTTATCGCCTTTTTTAAGCTCTGCGCAGGAAACTGCTTTGGAATATAGCTTTTCGGTCTGCTCGGGGTTTACCTGATAGAAAGAATGAGGTGAAATTCTGAACTTACAGCCGCACATCTCGTCGGTGATATAGCCTTTGCCGTACATTATAATATCACGGTCGCCCAAAGTAAGAGGAACTCTGCCTTTATTAACGTTTTGGACGATAGTGGTTATATATGGGTGTTTTTCAGTTATAGCTTTAACGAAATTTTTCTTTGCAGGAAATATGGGGGTAGCTGTAACTAGCACGAGCATTACCTCGCCTGTTGTTTGGGAGGTACGGATAAGGGTATGCTTAAGAAGACCCTGATCACTTTCCTCGTTATATGGCAGGATTCGGAAGTCAGCCATAAGCTCTTTAAGGGTAGCGACTATTTGCTGTGCTCTTATATCCTCCAAAAAGCAATCGTCAGTTATTACCATGCTATGGGTAGAGGACTGATATACTCCTGAGACGATACGCTTTGAGCTATTGACCTTATAGACAGTTTGGACTTTATTGCGATAATTATAGGGGTCATCCATAGTTATTATCTGCTGAGGTCTACAAAAGCGGCTCAACATTCTATCGGCTTTTGCCTGCTTCCATTCTATTTGCTGGGCGTAGGCCTTATCCAACTGACAGCCGCCGCAGCGTTTAAAGCAGCTACATTTTTTCTCGCCTGTTGACTTATCGATAGTGGTATGTTTATTCATCACATTTACTCTTTTCATTATGTATAAATTTTATTTTAAGTATACCATTTTATATGAATAATGTCAACAAAGGCGGTTATAACAATTAAATTTAGCAGTATGCTCATGGGGTATAGCTAAGATGTTTCGGTATAAATATTCAATTTTCAAGCTTCAGACGGAGTGCAGGAAGTGCTTTTCTGTGCGATCAGAACCTCTCATCGTGTTCACCTAACTCACGTTGACAAAATGTTTCCTCATACACTGTCGCTCCGCAAGGTTTCCGATTTGTGGTGAAACCTCTTCTACTTATACACGAAAAGTGGATATTTTGTTGCACAAAAAATGCAACAATTGCAGAAATGTTGCCAAATTAAATTATAAATCATTTGTTTGCACAAATTTCGGGGGTGTGAATTGGCGAATTTGACGGAAAACACATGAAAAATGTATAGTATTTGGGTATAAAAATACCGCCCGACCTTAGTCAAGCGGTTATTTGTATTATTCAATATCGATTATCGGCTCCCACCGATAATGTCCGTTGCACTCTTTGTTAGTGCAGACAAAGTAATGTGCCTTATCTGCTGTTGTATTCACAGGAACATAGTAGCCGTTATGGCAAACAGGACACTCAACTTTTTCGCCTTTTTTTAACTTTGTGAGAATATCATTTTCTTCTGCCATGAACATAGCCCCCTTTTCTCCAGTTAAATTCAGGATAAACGTCTTTTACTGCAAGCTTTGAACACCACACAGCACTTGCTGTGGTCTGAGCGGATAACGTAGACTTTAAGTCCTGCGTTGAAACGAAAATTGACTCACACGCTCACGTGGAGCGTGACGTTAAATTTACATATTTAGCAAAAGTTTAATTCTAAATAATCAGGCATTTCCAAACTGTAGGGTACATAGCCAGGATTTTCTGTGAATGTTTTATCCTTATCATATTCACCATTTACATATTTATTTAAGTTAATAGATTGCTCTAAATATTCAAAGTTCCACTCAAATTTACAAGCTTCCCAAATAGTCATATCTGAATATTCTGCAGAAGGACTACTCAAAAGTTCTTTAAGCAACTTTTTTTCTTTATGCGAAAGTTTCCAAAGCTTTTGGTCTTCTGCATTTTTATTTTCAACATAATCTGCTGAATTAAATAAAATTCTAACCACCTTAGCAGCATCTCCATAATAAACGTTATTATAAAATTTGAAATAAGGATGTCCCTGCCTTTCAGAATCGGGATTTACAGCGATACTTACATTATTCTTATTATCCCTACATACAGTTGACATTTCATCTAAGTATTCTTTCAAAAATAATTTAATCATTGCATGATACCTCTCTTTTTTTACATTATCATATTTCAACTCACACGCTCACGTGGAGCGTGACCTCTCGGAATGATCTGCCAACGGCATTCGCACACATTTCAACTCACACGCTCACGTGGAGCGTGACGCGGTGAAACCGCTGTTATAAAAATTTAATAAGAATTTCAACTCACACGCTCACGTGGAGCGTGACCACGGTCTGCGACCGTTTCAGACGGCGGAGCCGTCGATTTCAACTCACACGCTCACGTGGAGCGTGACCCGGGAATGAATAATGTGAATATCGATTTTAATTTATTTCAACTCACACGCTCACGTGGAGCGTGACCTTGGTTATATTGTTATTGTACTCAACATTCTGACATTTCAACTCACACGCTCACGTGGAGCGTGACATGTTTTATGTATTTCGTCTGCATTTCGTGCGGCATTTCAACTCACACGCTCACGTGGAGCGTGACAGACGTTGTACGCGCTGCAAAGTTATTTCGAGTATTTCAACTCACACGCTCACGTGGAGCGTGACTTCTTTCTTTATTCCATATGGCTATGCACTTTGTATTTCAACTCACACGCTCACGTGGAGCGTGACTTATTGCCTTTAGCTCCTCTTGACAAATGTCAAGATTTCAACTCACACGCTCACGTGGAGCGTGACTAGTTCTTTTGCCTTGTCGAAACTGTCAAATGCCATATTTCAACTCACACGCTCACGTGGAGCGTGACCCGAAAAATCGGACTAGAATAAAAAGACGTCAAAATTTCAACTCACACGCTCACGTGGAGCGTGACGTTTGAGCATACCGCATAACACAGGCGATGAGACCATTTCAACTCACACGCTCACGTGGAGCGTGACGGACAAGCGACAAGCAAACCGACAAACAACTGACATTTCAACTCACACGCTCACGTGGAGCGTGACTAACATGTGGCATTTATATGACGGATATTGGAATTTCAACTCACACGCTCACGTGGAGCGTGACCCGATAACATCACGGTTGTACTGGTTTGCCAGGTCAATTTCAACTCACACGCTCACGTGGAGCGTGACATATAAAATGACACCACGTGACGGCGTGGAAGTCAATTTCAACTCACACGCTCACGTGGAGCGTGACGTGTGGCATTTTTATTTTATGGGGGCGGCACTATGAATTTCAACTCACACGCTCACGTGGAGCGTGACGAAAATGCTTATCTCGCCTGGCTTGAAATTTTTATTTCAACTCACACGCTCACGTGGAGCGTGACCGTATCATCAAAATTATACAAATCATTGATGCCATTTCAACTCACACGCTCACGTGGAGCGTGACCAATGCCGAAGAAATACCTGTCACGGCTGTCAAAATTTCAACTCACACGCTCACGTGGAGCGTGACGTGTTTCCATTCGGATTGATATAGTTGTATGGAGATTTCAACTCACACGCTCACGTGGAGCGTGACCGACGGGGGCAAGTACAAAGCAAAAACTATTGGCATTTCAACTCACACGCTCACGTGGAGCGTGACCATATATCTCCGTCAACTGCGTCAACGTGGTGGATTTCAACTCACACGCTCACGTGGAGCGTGACGCGTATGGCTTCGGGTCGCTCACGCTGAATCTGCATATTTCAACTCACACGCTCACGTGGAGCGTGACTATACGTTCACGATTAACGGCTATCGACGAACTGAATTTCAACTCACACGCTCACGTGGAGCGTGACAGGCGGACGGACAATCCAGGCAGGACAGATTTTTATTTCAACTCACACGCTCACGTGGAGCGTGACTGAAATTTTGTTCTGAAAATATGCACAAAAGGCATTTCAACTCACACGCTCACGTGGAGCGTGACCACCCATATGTTCATGGGTGTCGGGTGGTAGCAAAATTTCAACTCACACGCTCACGTGGAGCGTGACTTCGTATGGGATTTTTCGTTCCTCGACGAAGATATTTCAACTCACACGCTCACGTGGAGCGTGACGTTGAGAAGCTTGCCTGTCTGATCGTCAATCTGATTTCAACTCACACGCTCACGTGGAGCGTGACCTCGGAACTATGTCATCTTTGGCATAAGAGTAGATTTCAACTCACACGCTCACGTGGAGCGTGACTTGTCTGTGCAAGTTGATTTCCAAGCTTGCACCAATTTCAACTCACACGCTCACGTGGAGCGTGACATATCATGTGCGGATAAGCTTTCGCCTTAAACGGATTTCAACTCACACGCTCACGTGGAGCGTGACCGCAAGATCCATGCCTGAAGCAGTGGCAAGATTATTTCAACTCACACGCTCACGTGGAGCGTGACGGTTGAAATAGGACGTATAAAGCTGACCGACAAAATTTCAACTCACACGCTCACGTGGAGCGTGACCGTGTGCTGAAATGTCCTGACAGCATGGACGAGCATTTCAACTCACACGCTCACGTGGAGCGTGACCTGTATGACGATGCCGAAATTTACCATTATAAGGTATTTCAACTCACACGCTCACGTGGAGCGTGACCAGGTGAAACCGACGCAGAGGACGTTGATCCGAATTTCAACTCACACGCTCACGTGGAGCGTGACGTAATCGTAGTTGGTGCCGCACCTCCACGGAGTATTTCAACTCACACGCTCACGTGGAGCGTGACGCGTGCTG
>ERZ832522.4743-NODE-4743-length-13062-cov-32.496579_pt1 | contig 13062 bp, 10 predicted proteins | sample MGYA00519951_ERZ832522 | MGnify/ENA primary metagenome ERZ832522 (study PRJEB31850, sample SAMEA3708728) | human gut metagenome | biome: human gut; feature: human-associated habitat; material: faeces | place: China | collected 2014 ... | reverse complement strand
TCCCCGCTGATATAGGACGCGTCCTCGCTCGCCAGGAAAAGACAGGTTCTTCCGATATCCTTCTCCGCGTCGCCAAACCGTCCCAGCGGCACGCCTTTGATCGTCTTGGCGTAAACGTCCGGATATTCTTCCTTCCATTTTTTCAGCTGCTCGGTTTCCACTAACGGACAAACAACGTTGACGTTAATCCCGTATTCGCCCCATTCTGTCGCCGCCACCCGCGATAACCCGCGGATGCCTTCTTTTGCCGCGGCATAGGAAGATTGACCCAGCCGGCCGGCTAACCCCGCGCCGGAAGCGAAATTAATGACGCTGCCCTGCGTTTCTTTCAGATAAGGAAACGCGGCGCGCATCATGAAGAACGTCGCGTACAAGCCGGAATTGATCGCCAGATCAAAGTCCGCCTTGGTGTGATCCGCAAGCATCACGCCGGATTTGGAGGCTTGCGCATTGTTGATCAGCACGTCCAGCCGGCCTGTCATTTCAATCGCCTTAGCGACGACTTTCGGTGCGGTTTCTTCCAGGCCGAGATCGCCGGCGACCTCTGGAACGGCGTTCACATTGTCGGAACACCTATTTTTGGTGTTGGCTTTGACGACCTGGGTTATAGCAAGGAACACGCTTATGCAGCAACCCTGGCCGACCGCTTTGAATTTGGCAAAGCTTCGTTATATGCAGCACTGCAATACCGCGATACAGAAACTGAAAGTGCTTCCGGCACCAAAGTCAGCAAAGATTCCCTTAATCCTACCTTTGCTATCGCTTATAAGCCTGTCGAAAATTTATCAGTATATGCCAGCTACGCCCAATCCTATACCAAACCGGTAGAGGTAAGTAAGTCTTACGATAATGCCGGTGAAATTTTTAAACCTATCAAAAACAAACAAACTGAGGTCGGCATCAAATACCGCGGCGGCGAAATTTTACACAGTTTGGCCTTCTTCGAATTAAATCAGGGCAGCTATATCAAAGAAGATAATCCCGGCGGAAAAATAGGAGAAATCTACACGCAAAACGGCGAAAATAAATTCAAAGGCGTCGAATACTCTCTGACCGGTAAAGTTGCTCCTAAATGGAATGTTATGGGAGGCCTGATGTACCTTGACGGTAAACGTGAAAAACTTGCTAAAGGCAGTGAGCATCTCGAAGGCCGTTATGCTACCGGTACTCCTAAATGGAACGCCGTTTTGGCTACGGAATACGAAGCGGACCAGAATAATTCCGCTATTTTACGTATGAACTACGTCGGCAAGTCCCACGTTAACGATAATGGCGTTATGGCCCCCGATTATATGACCTTCGATTTAGGTTATAAACATAAAACCAAAATCAATTCCACACCTGTTACTTTGACTGCTATGTGCTATAACGTTTTAGGCAAAGATTACTGGATCTCCCGCGGTACCTCCGTAGCTCTCGGCGCGCCGCGCACAATGATGCTGTCAGCACAGTTCGATATTTAGCAGAAAGCCACACTGCTTTTAGGAGTTAAGTCCAGATATACCATCAGCGTGCATAACTGGAAAATTTATTAATAAAATTATGAGGTGTTTACCAATGATAAATAAGCACAAGAAATTTTTAACAGCGGCTGTTTTCTGCGCCATTGCCAGCACTGGTTTTGTTCTGACGGCCAGTGCTGAAGAAACCATGACACACGACCTGGACGAAGTCGTTGTCGAAGCTGATAAAGACGCCCTGCCCGGCAGCTATGTAAAAACCAAAGGCAGTATCGGCATTTTAGGAGAGAAAAGTATCCTGGATGTACCCTTCAGCAATATGAACATCACGCAAAAAACCATTGAGACTTTCGGCGGCCCAAATCAGCCTTTACAAAGCATTTTAGCAAATAACCCAGCTGTGCGGATTCAAGGCACGACTTTGCACAACGATTTCTCTATTCGCGGCATCAAAGGCAACGGTACCAGTTCCTACCTAAACGGTATCCCCGGTTTAATGACTCAATTTGCCGCCCCGACCTTTATGATCGGCGACATTCAATTTATTTCCGGCCCTAACAGCGGCATTACCGGTATTCCCAGCACTTATGAAACCACGGCAGCCGGCGGTATAGTTAATTTTGTTTCCAAAAAAGCAACAGAGGCACCGCTTACACGTTACCGCCAAACTTTTTCAGGCAAAGGGTCTTTTGGTGAATACCTGGATGTCAGCCGTCGTTTCGGCAAAGACAAAGAATGGGGCGTACGTATCAACACAGAATTACTGAATGGCAATACGGCAATCAACAGCAATGATATGGAAGCCCAGGGTATTTTTGCCAACATCGACCACCGTGATAAAAAAAGCAACACCAATTTACTTGTTGGCTACCGGCATTTAAATATCGAAGGCGGCGCACGCTGGTTCTCATTAAAAGCAGCCGCGATCGGCAAAGAGATCACCAAAGTGCCAAGCGCTCCTGAAGCAAGCAAAAATTACGGTTTTGATGGATTGGCCAAAGAATCAGAAGGATACATCATTGCTTTAAATCATGAACAAAAAATGAATGCCGACTGGAAATGGTTTCTGAACGCCGGCATGAACAGCAACAAACTGCAAAGAAACATCATCGGCGCCAGCAGTAATTTCGTTATCATCAATGACAAAGGCGATATCAGTAATAATTTAATGTCCACACAAACTGTTACCAAAAATTATTATGCCCAGCTCGGTATCAACGGCAATATTAAAACCGGCGCAGTAAATCACGATGTAACCTTAGCCCTGGACAAAGCCTGGCACAGTATCGAAGGCGCCAAAAACATGTATAACAATGGCAGTATGGGCAGTGTCAGCGGCAATATTTACAGCGGCCTGCAGGGCAACAATGTCTGGTATCCCTCAATAGAAACCGGTTTGAGCAGTAAAGATCAGTATTGGGGTATCTCTTTAGCTGACACTGTAAAATATAAAAAAGCCCAGCTTTTACTTGGTGTGCACAAGCATAATGCTTCGGTCGACAGCTATAATAAAATTACCGGACGAGTAACTCAAACCGTTGGCAGCGATGCTTTATGCCCCACTTATGGTTTTGTTTATCAGCCCGATGAGCATACTTCTTTGTATGCCAGTCATTCTGAAAATTTTGATAAGGGCACTATTGTTGCCAGCAAATATGCTAATGCCGGTGAAGTCTTGAATCCTGCCAAAACCAAACAAAATGAAATCGGCTTTAAATATGCCAATGCCGGCTTCCTTACCAGCTTAGGTATTTTTAACATCAAGCAAGCCAACAACATCGACGTCTACAAAGGCAGCGATATGTATTTGCAGCAGGACGGCGAACAGGAATACCAGGGGATAGAATTGTCTGTGAATGGTAAACTCGCCGATAAGTGGAATTTCATGGGCGGTCTGATGTATTTGGATGCCACTCAAAACAAAACCCAAAACGGCACTAACGACGGTAAAACTGTCAATGGTGCGGCCAAATGGAATGCTGTGGCCGTACTGGAATATAATCCGGATGAAAAATTCAGTATTGTCGGACGGGCAATGTACACCGGTAAAGCCGATATTTATAATGAACAGCTGCAGACCCCTTCTTATATGACTTACGACTTGGGTGTCAATTATAAAACTGCTTTCAACAAAACTCCTGTTACCTTGACTGCAATGTGCTACAACCTTACTGATAAAAACTACTGGACTGCCTATGGTAATAATCTGATCTTATCCAGCCCGCGTACCCTGATGCTGTCCGCAACCTTCGACATTTAATTTTCACTTCCATTATCAAAGAGGGTATGTATGCCATCTTTGATTTTGTAATAGCAGGAGGCAGTTACCGCTATGCTTAATTTCACCGATATCGACTTCAACGCAGTCTGGCAGGAAACCTTTGGCTGGAACGCTGCCGGCGATACCGACAACCGCAAATTCAATGACCAGGCAGAAAATGATTTTTGGGTCCGGCTGGCGCCGCGATATACACAGGAATATAATCTCAATCACGATACCGGTCTGATTGCCGATAAACTGGCCGGCCTTCTGGGCAGGAATAAAACCATCTTGGAAATGGGCTGCGGCAGCGGTAATTTCACTTTGCTGATGGCACAATATTCTCAGCAGATCCTCGGTCTTGATTTTTCACCTGCCATGCTGGCTGTGCTTGAAGAGAGGCGGCTTGCCGAAGGTATCGGCAATATTCGCACGCAGGCAGGCAAATGGGAAGATTTTACAACTGACGCTGTATTCGACTACATCGTCAGTGTCAATTCACTCTACCGTATCCGCGACATAAAAAGCGCTTTATTGAAAATGCACGCTTACAGTACCCAGGGCTTTATCATCGTCAGAACTATCCAGCGGCCGTTCTTTTACAGCCTTTATCAGAAAAACGGCGTGTCCTGCCCTGAATGTCTTGATTATCAGCTGCTGCCGCTGCTTTTATGGCGGCTTGGTCTGCAGGCCAACGTAGAATTTCTAACTTACCCCAAAAAGAAGTATTTCCTCGACCTGGCTGATGTAAGTCAGGAAATGCAGGCTGATTTGACTGCGCAAATCTTTCATGAGCAGCAGGCAAAGCTTTTGCAGGCCTTTACCGGACAGGCAGCTTTTACAGACGGACGATATACGATCAGCCAACCGCGCACTACTGTTATTATTTCTGTAAAAAAATAAATCTGGGATGAAAATATGAAACATTTTTATAAGCCCCTGTTACTGCTGCTTACGACAGCCGTGCTTTTGCTTGGCGGCTGCGGCGTGCAGCAAACTACCTCAGAACAGGAAAAAAATATCACAGCTGAAAACAGCGCCGTTGTTTTAGCTGCCGGCAGACATTTGGCCCCAGGCGAAAAAGACGGTTACTATTGCAGCAAGATTTTAGGCGTTTGGGAACCACTGATCACCAAAGATGAAAACGGCCTGCCCAAACCCTGCCTGGCCACAGGCTGGGAGATGAAGGACGGCGGCAAAGAATGGATCTTCCATCTGCGCCGGGACGTACAGTTCCACAACGGCAGCCCTTTTAATGCCGATGCCGTTATCAAAAACTTTGAGCGGATGAAATTAGGCGTCAAACGTTCCTCTTTTTATGGTCTGGATATCAAAACCTTTTATCCGTCGCTGATTCGTTACGAAAAAATCGACGATTACACCTTAAAATTCCTTTTTGCCGAGCCCAACGTCAACCAGCTGTATAAAATGATCGACTTCGGCAGCCCTGTCTATGCCCCGGAATGCTTTGCTCCCGACGGCAATTTTCAGGGCTTCGCTATAGGTACAGGGCCTTATAAGATCACTGAAAACGTACTGAACAAATATGTCCGCCTTACCCGCAGCGATACTTATTACGGCACTAAAGCAAAGGTGCCCGAAATCGTAGTCAGGAATATTCCCAATCCCGACGTCCGTTATGCGGCCTTAAAGGCCGGCGAAATTTTAGGAGTTCTGGACATCAACGCCATTCCGCCCTTTTTGGCTGAGGAGATCAAACAGGATGACCGTTTTGCAATATCGACCAATAAATCGACGATGATCCGCTTTTTGGCCCTGAACGGCAGCAGATTTCCTTTTAACGATGTACGTATGCGTCAGGCCGTCAGCCTGGCGATCGACAGAAAAGATCTGGTCCATGCATTATATTTAAACTATGCCGAACCAACTGCCAATCTTTTGAACTACACCAGCCCTTATTATAAAGACTATCCGGTAGAATATGACCCCGAAAAGGCGCGAAAACTGGCCCGTGAAGTGTTAGGCGGACAACGCTGCGAAGTGGTCTACTGCATCAATGGCGGCGAACCGCTGCAGAAAGGCGAAGCAGAACTGATCTCATACTGGCTGCAAAGCATTGGCCTCGATGTGACGATCCAATCGCTGGAATATGCCACCATGGCCCGGCAGATGCGCCGAGGTGACTATGACATTGCCCGCGTACAGCAGGGCTTGCCTAACGGCGACCCCTACAGTATTTTTTATACTTTTATGATGCCGGACGGCAGCCGCAATAAGATCAGCTGCCTGGCTTACCAAAATCATGAGGTCGCAGCTTTACTGCAGGAGGCCAAGCATTGCACAGATGAAAATAAACGCCGTGCCATTTATGATCGGTTGCAGCTTATTTCCATCGAAGACCCGCCTGTAGTACCGTTATTCAACGACCGCAGCATCGTTGCTTACAGCAAACGTTTAAAAAATTATGACGCGCTGGTTTACGGCGTTAATTTAGCAGAAATTGAGTTGATAGACTGATGATTAGTTATTTCTGTAAAAGAATCCTGACTGCTGTGCCCGTATTGCTGGGCATCAGCCTGCTGGCTTTTATACTGGGCGTCTTATCGCCCGGCGATCCGGCTGAATTTGTCCTGAATCAGGACGGATTATATGCCCCCAGCGAAGAACAGCTCGAAGCGATGCGCGAAGAACTTGGTTTGAATAAACCACTGTGGCTGCGCTACGGTCTGTGGCTGATGGGAGTTCTGCAGGGCGATCTTGGCAGCAGCTATATCACCGGCCGCGACATTGCCGCCGAGATCGCGCAGCGCCTGCCTGTGACGCTGGAGCTGGCTGTACTCGCGCTGCTGATGGCAGGTGTGGGCGGTATCTTTTTTGGCAGCATCTGTGCAGTTTACCGCGGCAGCTTTTTTGATAACTTCGTCAAAAACCTTACTAATATCATGCTCTCGATTCCCGGTTTCTGGCTGGCTTTGATCCTGATCCTTATTTTCAGCGAACAGCTGCGCTGGCTTCCCACCAGCGGTACGGGCAGCCTGAAATATTTCCTGCTGCCGGCTTTCGTTCTGGCTTTTGCCACCATGGCCACTGTCTGCCGCTTTATGCGCGGCGCACTGCTGACAGAATTTGGCCGTCAGTATTTTCTGGTCGCCAAAGTACGTGGAATCAATAAATTCAACCTGCTCACACGCTATGCCCTGCCTAATGCCATTATCCCCGTCATCGCTCTGCTGGGCAATTATTTTGCCAGCGTTCTGGGCGGTTCTGTAATAGCCGAAAGCATTTTTGCTATCCCCGGTATCAGCAGCATGGCACTGGAAGCCATCCGCTACCGTGACTATCCGGTGCTGCAGGCTTATGTTCTGGTCAGCGGCTGTACGCTGATCCTGGTGATGGTAACGGTCGATCTGCTGATCGCTTATCTCAATCCCAAGGTAAAGCTGGGTGAGCGGTCATGAAAAAATCAAACCTGCAATTTTACTGTGCGGCCAGTGTGCTGCTGCTCATTATCGGCGCCAGTATCCTGGCACCGCTCCTGGTTACACACAATCCCTTTGAACCCAATATGGCAAACCGTCTGCAGCCGCCCTCCTGGCAGCATTTTTTTGGTACTGACGCTCTGGGACGCGATATGTTCAGCCGCATTCTTTACGGTGGCCGTGCTTCGATCCTGCTTTCACTGGCTTCGGCAATTCTGTCCCTTGGTGTCGGCCTGGTAATAGGTCTCTTCTGCGGCTTTTACGGCGGCAAATTGGATATGCTGTGCACTGTCGCCAGCAACATTTTCCAAGGCATTCCGGGCAGCTGCTTTATGATCGCCATTGCCGGCATTTTCGGTCCCAGCATCAAAAGTCTGGTGCTGGCGCTGGTCATTACCTCCTGGGCCGGATTTTCCCGTATCGTGCGCGCTGAAGTCATGCAGCTTAAAGAAGAACCTTTCATCGAAGGTCTGCGCTGTCTGGGATGCAGTGACAGTCGGCTGCTGCTGCATCACATCATTCCCAATATTGTCAACAAGCTGCTTATTCTGTTCACTATCCGTGTGGGACGCGGGATTCTGTCCATTGCTGGACTCAGCTTCCTCGGCCTTGGCGTTCAGCCGCCGACTCCCGACTGGAGCGTGATGGTCAGCGATGCTGTTTTGTATTATCGCAGTTCACCGCATCTGATTTTGATACCCGGAGCCTGCATCTTTTTTCTAATCTACGCTATCAATAATCTGGGCGAATTTATGCGTGACAAACTGGATGTACGCTTTAATGAGGTGCGTAAATGGTAACTTTAAACTCTGCAGCACTTGATCTGGTGCTGCATCAGCTTTACGTGCACTTTCCTGTCCCCGGTGGACTGGTTCGGGCAGTTGACGGTGTTGACATCTGCTTCCGTCACCAACAAATCACTGGTATCATCGGAGAAAGCGGCTGCGGTAAATCCGTTTTGGGGCAGGCTATTTTAGGCATTCTTCCCGATTATGTCGCTCGCAGCGGCAATATTTTCTACCGCAGTACAGATATTCTGGCAGACAACACTTCCCTGCCCGGTTTTTACGGACAGCAAATCGCCCTGATACCCCAAAATCCCGGCGACTCACTCAACCCGCTGCGCACAATAGGCAGGCAATTCGACGATATCCTGCAGACTGCCGGATTCAATGATAAAACCAACCAGCGCAAGCAACAGCTGCTGACCTTTTTCGGATTACCGGATGCAGAGCGCGTACTCGCCGCTTATCCGCATGAGCTTTCGGGCGGCATGCTGCAGCGCGTATTATGCGCGATGAGTATTTGCTGCTCGCCCCTGTGGCTTCTGGCCGACGAACCTACCAAAGGACTGGACGAAACAGCCTGCGGCGTTGTTTATGAAAATCTGCAGAAAATAAAAACCAGCCAGTCACTGGGTATGCTCATCATCACCCACGACTTACAGCTGGCACGTTCTATCTGCGCCGACATCGCCGTTATGTATGCCGGCCAGATCGTCGAATACGGTCCCCAAGTCCTTACCGGCCCACGCCATCCATATACCCAGGCTTTCTTGGCAGCACTGCCGGAAAACGGCTTTCAGCCGCTGCCTGGCCTGCCGCCATTACCGCAGGATCATTTGCCCGGCTGTCGGTTTGCGCCGCGCTGCCCCAGCTGTCAAAAACGCTGTCTGCAGGAAGTCCCTCCTGTCTATGACAGCGGCACCGCGAAAGTGAGGTGCTTCCTCTATGCTTGAAGCTGTCGAAGTTTCTAAAAAATATTGGGACCGCAGCAGCGGCAGGCAATACGATGTTTTACAAAGCTGCAGTCTGCAGATCGCTGCCGGAGAAGCAGTCGGTCTGATGGGACCCAGCGGCTGCGGCAAAAGTACTCTGGCACGTGTATTGCTGCGGCTTCTGCCGACAGACAGCGGCCGTATCATCTTTCAGACGCAGGACGTGACTCAGCTGTCTCAGAAACAGCTGAAACCCTTTCGCCAGCAAGTACAGTTCATATCGCAGCGTCCTGAAAGCTTTTTTGATCCGCTGCTGAAATTAGGCGCCAGCCTGCGTGAACCGCTGCATATCTTTGATCTGCCTGACAGCAGCGAGATTATCGAAGCCGCACTGGCCACAGTCAAACTGTCACCTGCCCTGCTGGACCGTTATCCGCATCAGGTCAGCGGCGGCGAAGTACAGCGCCTGAGTATCGCCCGTGCGCTTTTGCTTAAACCGAAACTGCTTATCCTGGACGAGCCGACATCAATGCTGGATATCTCCGTCCAGGCACAGATCCTACAGCTTTTTAAAAATATTCGCCGGCAGGAACAGATGGCGTTCCTCTTTATCTCCCATGACAAAGCCGTAATCAATTATATGTGCGACCGCCAGCTATATATGCAGGAAGGCAGGATCACCTGACAAAAAAACACCCAACGCTATGCGTTGGGTGTTTTACTTTAATAAGAACATCAGTACCGCTTCTCCTGCCGTTACAGCCATTGTCCCAGTACTTCCTGCAGCCGTTCGATACTGACCGGCTTGCTCAGATGCTCGTTCATCCCGGCATTGAGCGCCATCTTGATATCTGAAGAAAATGCGTCAGCCGTCATTGCCACAATTGGTATCTGCCGCGCATCTTCACGCGCCAGCCTGCGAATCTCCCTGGTCGCTTCATAACCGTTCATAACAGGCATCCGCACATCCATCAATATCATTTCATAATGACCGGGCGCAGATGCATTAAACATTTCCACTGCCCGCCGGCCATTTTCAGCACCCTCGCAGACTAACCCCAGGCTTTGCAGAAACTCCAGAGCGATCTCCATATTCAGGTCATTATCTTCAACTATCAGTACCCGATGTCCCGAAAAATCGCTCCTGCCCGCAGGCTTTACTGCCGGCAGCGGTTTTACTGCATCATCGCCCAGCCAGCGCAGCGGCAGCGTTAAGGTAAACTTTGCGCCGCCTTCCGGCCTGTTGGCGGCTTCGATAGTGCCGGCCATCAAATTTGTCAGGTTCTTGCAGATTGCCAGCCCCAGTCCCGTCCCCTCGATTTTACTTGTACGGCTGTCTTCACCGCGTTCAAACATATCAAAAATTTTCGGCAGCAGTTCTTCCGACAGCCCCGGACCGTTATCGCTGACAGTAAAAACATACTGCGAACGCTGCGGGATCACTGCGGAAAGCTCCTGCAGCCCCAAAACGATTTCTCCGCCTTCCGGAGTATATTTGACCGCATTACCTAAAACATTAAGCAAAATCTGCTTGAGATGCGTACTGTCAGTCATAACCTCCGCATGTTTCATCTCTTCAAGCTCCAGCCGCAGATTTTGCATTTTTTTACCGGCCATCGGGCGGATGATATTTAGTACATCCTCCAGCAGCTGCGGCAGGCTCAGCTCATCATCTGTTAAAATAACTTTACCGCTTTCGATCTTCGACATACTTAAAATACTGTTGATCAGCTCCAGCAAATGGGCGGAGCTGCTGCCAATTTTATTAAGACAATCCAGCGTTTTGACTTTATTCTCAATATTCTGCCTGGCGATAGTCGTCATTCCGATGATCGCATTCATGGGCGTACGGATATCATGGCTCATCTGCGACAAAAAAGCGCTTTTCGCCTCATTAGCAGTATGCGCCGCCACCAAAGCTTCCTTCAATTCCTGCTGCTGTTCCATCTCACGGCGGCGCTCATCATCAATAAAACGCGCCACCAGGACCGCCTGTTGTTTTTTCGAACCGCTGTAATCCGGCAGATATGAAACCATCAGACTGATCCATTTATAGACCCCGCCGTTTTTGCGACGCAGCTCCATTTCCAGCTTATCACCGGTTTTAGTCAAAACCCGGCGCATCTCCCGTAAATTAAAACGCTGCCTGAATTTATGCCAGTCCTCGCGCGGCACTACATCTCTGGTATAGGCCAGAAATTCCTCACACGTGCCGTTATACGGATAGTCCACGCATTTTTGCCCGGTCAGCTCAACAAAATGATAAGTACCTGCGTCCAGATCAAAATGCACTACGGCATAATAAATATCGCCCAGCACGTGATTGATCTCATAATTAAGGCTTTCGACCAGCTGCTTTTCCTGCTGCATCCGTTTCCAGGCATCGATATCGCGCATCGTACCCACAACGCGTACCGGCAGTCCCTGTTCATAAACAGTCGTTGCCTGCACTAAATACCACTTGTTATCTACCTGTTCGTCAATATAACGGCGCATCCTGATTTCCAGGGCTTCTTCGCTGCGTTCACCGCGCAACAGTCCCAGCCAAGCCTCCCGATCCGATGGATCGACAAGATTTTCTTTTATGACCACGGAAAGATAATCCGGGATATAACTGCGCCGTGTTTTTTCCTGAGAATTTTCAGAAGCTATATTGCTCCAGGAATGCATCACCTGTAATCTGATATCATATTCAAACAGCAGATCTATACTGGATTCCATCGCGACCCGGTAACGTTCTTTTTCCTCGTACAGCTGCCGTTCCATATCCCGGCGCTGGGTAACGTCGCGCATAAAACAGCCGCAGTAGCCGTACATCGGCTGATAGCAGTCGACCGACAGATATTTTTTTAAATTTTCGTTATAATCCTCGATATTTTGGGTCAGACCTTCCAACGCTGTTTTCGTATAGATATTCAGCCATTTGGCGCCGTTATCGCCCCAAATATCGCTGAAAGACATTCCCAAAAGATAATTTTTACCGTCGATACCCAAAAAAGAGGCACAGGCGCTGTTGGCATAAACAAAGATAAAATCCTGAGGCAGTCCGCTTGCATCGGCCTCTACCCTCAATACATATACTGGCAGCGGCAGCTTATCAAACTGCATCATCATACCACGCTGCATCGCGGCAAAATCTTTGTTGAATTGTTCTAATAAAAGCTTCTTTTCCAAGCTTTCTCACCCTTCCGCGGCCAAAGCCAAGGTTATCTTACAGCATGCCCGTACAAAAACCTGTCGACAATCAGATCCGCCAGTTCAGCATCGGTAAATTCAGGCTGACCCACATAGTGCAGCACCGACATCGTTACCCCGCCGAATAAATGGTGAGCCGTGATCGTAGGCTGCCCCTGCTTCATAAAGCCAGTCTCCATGCCTTCGCTGATGATCGTCACCAGACATAGGACCTGCTCCCTGATCAGATTGCGGTACCGCAGGATACGGTTATATTCATCTTCAGACAGAGTATCACCGTACAAAGAACTCATTTCCCAGGAACCATCGTTTAAAAATACCGGATGAAAGCCGCGCTGATTGCCGCTCACCTCATACCATAAAATCCGATACAGATCCTTATTGTCCCGCAGAAACGGCAGCAGCGCCAGCATATAGCTTCTGATTTTTTCGCTGGTGCTTTTACCTGAAGCAACCACCTCCTGCAGGCATTGCAGGAAAGGCTCTATCTTACTGGCGACAAGCGTATAAAATAAGTTATCCTTATTGCCGAAATATTTATAGACCGTGCCCTTACCTGTATCCGCAAGCGCAATGATCTCGTCTAAAGTCGCCTGCACATAGCCGCGGCGGCTGAAAACTTCCTCTGCTGCCAGCAATATTCTCTGATCTTTAGGTAAGGTTTTGTCTATTTCGCGCATAAATCAAACTTCCTTTCAATAAATATTTCTATTTCTCCATTATTATATATTATTATAAGTTTTTTAGACAAACTTTACAAATTTATCTTTCCAAACTTCACTTTGTTTCATCAAAAAATTTTGCTATTTTATTTTTTCACAATTTTAGGGCTTTATATCGCCGATGCTTTCCTATATAATAGAGTTGAAATCACAGAAAACTATTATTTATTTTTTCTAATTATTTTTGTTCCGCTTAAGGCGGATAGTTTTTGAGAAAGAAGGAGGTCGCGATTATGAGTCTGAAGGTCCATACAAATCGCTGCAAAGG
>ERZ832522.4738-NODE-4738-length-13067-cov-3.265370_pt1 | contig 13067 bp, 8 predicted proteins | sample MGYA00519951_ERZ832522 | MGnify/ENA primary metagenome ERZ832522 (study PRJEB31850, sample SAMEA3708728) | human gut metagenome | biome: human gut; feature: human-associated habitat; material: faeces | place: China | collected 2014 ... | reverse complement strand
CTTGTCAGAATATATGAAAATTTATGCATTTTTTCATTGAACCATGTCAAATCAGTCATTGACAACTCGCCCGTCCAGCGATATAATAAACACAAATATTGCACAAAGCGATGACAGAGGAAAGTAATCGTTCCACGTGCGGCTTTCAGGGAGTGTCCGGCATGACTGGAAACGGACGCAGACGCCGGTACGATGAAGTTCCCTCCTGAGCTGCGGCGCTGAACCCTATCGAATTAGGCGCTGACGGATTTCCTCCGTTACAGGGATAGGATATATTTGTATCCGAAAAAGTGCGGCATTGTTATGCCGAATGTGGGTGGTACCGCGGAACCGTTTGTCTTTCGTCCCTCTTTGTGGATGAAGGGCTTTTTTTATACCCATTCTGCCGTGACAAACAGCAAATACCACCTATATAAAGGAGATACACAACATGATCATCATTATGAAGCAGGGCACGACCCACGAACACGTCGAGGAACTGTCCCAGCATATCGAGCGCTGGAACGTAAAGGCAAACCCGATCTACGGCGAGGACACCATCGTTATCGGTCTGGTCGGTGACACCGGCGCTGTTGACAAGGACGCTCTCATGCTTGACCCGCAGGTTGAGAACATCATCAAGGTGCAGGAGCCGTTCAAGCTGGCAAACCGCAAGTTCCATCCGGACAACTCTGTCGTTGAGATTGCACCGGGCGTTGTTGTCGGCGGCAAGAAGCTGGTCGTTATGGCAGGTCCGTGCTCGGTTGAAAGCGAGGAGCAGATCATCGACGTTGCCAAGCACGTTCAGGCGGACGGCGCAACCGTTCTCCGCGGCGGCGCGTGGAAGCCGCGTTCTTCCCCGTACTCCTTCCAGGGTCTGAAGGCTGAGGGTCTGGAGCTGCTGCACAAGGCGCATGAGGCAACCGGTCTGCCGGTTGTCACCGAGATCACCAATCCGGCGCACATCGACATCTTCATGGACAAGTGCGACTGCTTCCAGGTCGGCGCACGCAATATGCAGAACTTCGAGCTGCTGAAAGAGCTCGGTCAGACCCGCAAGCCCATCCTGCTCAAGCGCGGCTTCGCGAACACCATGGAGGAGTTCCTGATGAGCGCCGAGTACATCATGGCGGGCGGCAACGAGAACGTTATCCTCTGCGAGCGCGGCATCCGCACCTACGAGAAGTACACCCGCAACACACTGGATATTTCCGCCGTTCCGGTGCTCAAGCGCATGAGCCATCTGCCGGTCATCGTTGACCCGTCCCATGCAGGCGGCATTTACTGGATGGTCGAGCCGCTGGCAAAGGCTGCTGTTGCAGCCGGTGCGGACGGCCTGATGATCGAGGTTCACAACGATCCTGCACACGCTCTGTCCGACGGTGCACAGTCGCTGACCTACGATTCGTTCCACCACACCATGAACGCACTGCGCGCTGTTGCAGCGGCAGTTGACAGAGAAATCTGATACGCATTATAATGTAAGATAGCCGGAGGTCGGTGTTCCACCGACCTCCTTCGCAAATATAAAGGATAACGGCAATTACTAATTCCTCATTCCTAATTACTAATTCAACCAAAAGGGTGTTGTAAAAATGGCAGAAACGCTGAGTCTGACGGGCGCGAACGGCGTGTCCGAAATTCATATCGAAACCGGATTGCTGGACCATGCGGGCACGGTAATCCTCGAAACCTTTTCGCCCAGCCGCGTGCATATCGTGTCGGATTCAACGGTAGCGCCGCTGTATCTCGAGAAGCTGGAAAAGCAGTTCTCCCTGCCGGTGACGCACACGGTCATTCCCGCCGGTGAGGAGCACAAGCAACTTTCCACGGTTGAGGGCATTTACCATGATCTGCTGGCCGCCGGCATGACCCGCAAGGATTTGATTATCGCGCTCGGCGGCGGTGTTGTCGGCGACATCACCGGCTTTGCCGCGGCGACCTTCCTGCGCGGTGTGTCGCTGTGCCAGATCCCGACCACGCTGCTCGCGCAGGTGGATTCCTCGGTCGGCGGCAAGACCGGCGTTGATCTGCCCGAGGGCAAAAACCTCGTCGGCGCGTTCTATCAGCCGCGGCTCGTGCTCATCGACCCGAACGTGCTCGCTTCCCTGCCGGACAGCACCTTTGCGGACGGCATGGCCGAGGTCGTTAAGTACGGCTACATTTCCAACCGGGAAATCCTGACGATGGTTTCTCAGCCGAACTACAAGTCCAACATTGAGAATATCATTTACGAGTGCGTTAAGATCAAGCGCGATGTAGTTGTCATCGACGAGCACGACACCGGACTGCGCATGATACTGAACTTCGGCCACACCATCGGCCACGCGGCAGAAAAACTGGGCAACTACACCGACCTCACCCACGGTCAGGCGGTGGCGATCGGCATGGTGGCCGCGATGCGGCTCTCTGCCCTGCTGGGCAACGAGGATCTGACCGCGCCGCTCATCGACATTCTGAAGCACATCGGTCTGCCGACCGAGCTGAACTACGACCGCGAGTCCATCTTTCATGCTCTGCTGTCGGACAAAAAGAAATTCGGCGCAACGGTCAACTTTATTCTCGTGCGAGAAGCCGGTCGGGCAGAAATTACCCCGATTGATGCAGAAAAGCTGCACGAATACGTTCTGAAGCTGTAAGGAGGGAGAAGCATGGGTTCTACCTGGGGCAATACAATCAAAATTTCCATTTTCGGTGAATCGCACGGCACGGGCATCGGCGTTGTGATCGACGGATTCCCGTCCGGTGTGGCGTATGACGAGGCGTTTGTCCTGCGCGAGATGGAGCGCCGCGCACCGGGCCGCAACAAGCAGTCCACCGCGCGCAAGGAGCCGGACAGGCCGGAAATTCAGTCCGGCATCTACAACGGCAAAACGACCGGCACGCCTATCTGTGTCGTCATCCGCAACACCGATCAGCGCTCGAACGACTACGCAGAGCTGGCGGCGCAGCCGCGTCCCGGCCACGCAGACTACACGGGTATGCTGCGCTACGATTCCTGCAACGACCCGCGCGGCGGCGGCCATTTCTCCGGCCGACTGACGGCTCCGCTGGTGTTTGCCGGTGCGCTGTGCAAGCTGTGGCTCAAGGAACAGGGCGTGACGGTCGGCTCGCACATCCAGTCCATCGCGCAGATTCAGGATATGCCGTTCGACGATGTAGAAGTCACCGCCGAGCAGCTGGATGCGCTGCGGAACGCCGAATATCCGGTGAACAATCCGCGTGCGCTCGAGGCCATGCTGGCCGCCATCGAGGAGGCCCGCGAGGAGCAGGATTCGGTCGGCGGTGTCATCGAGTGCGCCGCAGTCGGACTCCCCGCCGGTATCGGCAGCCCGATGCTCGACAGCGTGGAGAGCCGTCTGGCCTCCATCCTGTTCGGCGTGCCCGCTGTCAAGGGCGTGGAGTTCGGCGCAGGCTTTGCCTTTGCGGCGCTGCGCGGCTCGCACGCAAACGACCCGTTTTATGAGGAAAACGGGGTTGTCAAGACCGAAACCAACAACAACGGCGGCATCCTCGGCGGCATCACGAGCGGCATGCCGCTCATCGTACGCGCGTGCATCAAGCCTACGCCGTCCATCGGCATGGTGCAGGATACGCTCAACATCCGCACCGGCAAGGTCGAGCCGCTGTCCATCCACGGCCGCCACGACCCATGCATCGTCACCCGCGCCGCGCCGGTGGTCGAGGCCGCCTGTGCCGTTGCACTGGCAGATCTTCTGAGGGAGGCGAAGGGTTATCATGCGTGAACTTCCCGAAATCCGTCAGGACATCAACCGCGTTGACTCCGCTATCCGCGAGCTGTTCCTGCTGCGTATGTCGCTGGCGCTCGAGGTCGCAAAGACCAAGGCCCAGTCGGACGACAAAATCTACAAGCCCGACCGTGAAGCGGAAATCGTTGAAAAGCGCTCCGCCGGTATGGAGGAGGAGCTGCAGCTCAAGTACGTTTCCCTTCTGCAGAGCATGATCCGCGCGAGCCGTGAGTATCAGTACAGTGAGATTCTGCGTCAGGCGCCGGAAAAGTTCCCATTTAAGCCAAATGAATCGCTTATCGAGCCGAAAACCGTGTTCTATCAGGGGGTTCCGGGCGCATATCAGGAGCTGGCCGCGCGGGCGCTGTTCCCGAACTGCGAACCGCACAACGTCCCCACCTGGGAGCAGGTTTTCCAGTCCGTCCGCGACGACAAGGCCGACATCGGCGTCGTACCGGTCGAGAACACGACGGCAGGCACGGTCAGCGAGGTCTATGACCTTCTGCTCGACTACGACCTGTACATCAACCGCTCGTACATCAAGAAAATCTCGCACTGTCTGGCGGCGGTGCCCGGCACAAAGCTCGAGGATGTCAAGCGTGTCTGCTCGCATCCGCATGCGCTGCCGCAGTGCCACAGCTTCATTTCCGAGCACGATCTGGAGGCCATCGAGGTGGCGAACACCGCCATCGCGGCCCAGAACGTGCAGAAAAAGGGCGACAAGAGCCTTGCTGCCATCTGCTCGCAGGAGGCGGCTGTGCGCTACGGTCTCGACATTCTCGCCGAGGGCATCAACGACATGCAGCACAACGAAACACGCTTTATCGCCGTCAGCAGAACGCTGACCTGTCAGCCCGAGGATAACCGCATCGAGATCGCATTCCACATTCCCAATGCGTCCGGTACGCTCATCACCGTGCTGGACACCATCGCGCACTACGGCATCGACATGACCGAAATCCACTCGCGTCCGCTTAAGGACAGCCCGTGGTGCTATGTGTTCTATGTCGATTTCACCGGCAACATGCGCGACCATGCGGTGCAGTCCTTGCTGTATCAGCTTCATGAGGAGCTTCCCTATATCAAAGTAATCGGCAGCTATTGCGTGCCTAACGAATAAAAGGAGTACAAACCCATGCAAATTCAACCCTGCGGCCCTTTGCGCGGTGAAATTACCGTGCCGGGCGACAAATCCATCTCGCACCGTGCCGTTATGCTCGGCGCACTTGCCAACGGCACCACCCACATCACCGGCTTTCTGATGGGCGAGGACTGCCTGTCCACCATTGACTGCTTCCGCAAGATGGGTGTCGAGATCAACATCACCGATGACGAGGTTATCGTGGAAGGCGTTGGTCTGCACGGTCTCGAAGCGCCGTCAGAAGCGCTGTACACCGGCAACTCCGGCACGACCACCCGCCTGCTGTGCGGCATTCTGGCCGGTCAGCCGTTCACCGTTACCATGAGCGGCGACCCGTCCATCCAGAAGCGCCCGATGGGCCGCGTGATGAAGCCGCTGCGTGAAATGGGCGCGTCCATTGAGGGCAAGAACGACAATTTCTGCCCGCTGACCCTGTTCCCGAGCGAGCTGCACGGTATTGAATACCGTCTGCCGGTAGCATCCGCTCAGCTCAAGAGCGCCATCCTGCTGGCAGGTCTGTACGCCGAGGGCCAGACGACCGTTATCGAGCCGGCTCCCTCCCGCGACCACACCGAGCGCATGTTCCGCGCACTCGGCGTTGAGATTGAGACCAGCGGCAGCACCATCACGCTCGACCCGCCGGAGGATCTCCATGCGGTCGATATTGCGGTTCCGGGCGACATTTCCTCGGCGGCGTTCTTCCTCGTTGCGGGCGCTATCGTACCGGGCAGCGAGCTGACCATCAAGAATGTCGGCGTGAACCCGACCCGCACTGGCGTTCTGGACGTTCTGCGCGACATGGGTGCGGACATCACCGAGTCGAACTTCCGCGATGAGGCCGAGCCGATGTGCGACCTGACCGTCAAGTACAGCAAGCTGCACGGCGTGGAAATCGGCGGCGCTATCATCCCGCGCCTGATCGATGAGCTGCCCGTTATCGCGGTAGCCGCTGCATTCGCTGAGGGCGAAACCGTTATCCGCGACGCGCAGGAGCTCAAGGTCAAGGAGTCCAACCGCATTGCCGCTATGGTCGCAGAGCTGACCAAGGCCGGCGTAGATGTCGAGGAGACCGACGACGGCATGATCGTGCACGGCGGTGCAAAGCCGCACGGCGCATCGTTCGAGACCTATAAGGACCACCGCATTGCGATGAGCCTTGCCGTGCTCGGTCTGGCAGCCGAGGGCGCAAGCCGCATTGACGAGCCGGAGGTCGTTGCTATCTCCTACCCCGATTTCTTCAACACCCTCGAACGTCTGGGGGACTGAGTCATGCTGCTTTCCATGGACGAATTTCGCGCTTTCGAGCCGAAAAAGACCACCTATGCCCTGTTTGGCTGGCCGCTCGGTCACACCATGAGCCCGGAGCTGCACGCGCAGCTGTTCGAAGCCTCCGGTCAGGATGCGGACTACATCGGCGTTGCCGTTCCGCCCGAGGATTTACCCGAAGCGTTCGAACTGGCCAAGCGCAAGCTCGGCGGCATCAACTGCACGATTCCGCACAAAAAGGCCGTCATCCCGCTGCTCGATGAGATTGATACTGCCGCCCGCGACCTGCACTCGGTCAACACGGTCCGCTTTGCGGACGGCAAGGCGACCGGCTTCAACACGGATATCCTCGGCTTTGCGGAGTCGCTGAACCGTGACGGCGTATCGCTCCAGGGTAAAAAGGTGCTACTGCTCGGCTATGGCGGCGCGGCTTCCGTGATGGCATACCACTGCGTGACGCAGGGCGCGTACCTGACCATCACGGGACGCAATCTCGAGAAGGCAGAGGCGCTGCAGAAGCAGCTGACCGATGCCGTTCCGGGCGCACGCATTTCCGTGTTCAGCCGCCGGCACATTCCGCGCGATATTCATATCGTGCTCAATTCCACGCCGGTGGGCATGTACCCGAAGGAAAACGCGGCTCCGCTGCATTATCTGCCGCACAAGACCGAGTATGTGTTCGATGCGATCTACAATCCGCCGGTGACCTCGACCATGAAGCTCGCCAATCCGCGCAAGACCAAAACACGCGACGGACTGTTCATGCTGGTCATGCAGGCGGCGCATGCGCAGACCATCTGGACCGGCGTAACCTTCGAGCCGCAGGCGTGCGAAACCATTCTGCGCCGCACCTACGGCAAAATGGCGGTCAAGCGTCTGCACGAGAAGCATGGCAAGAAAAATCTGGTGCTGTGCGGCTTTATGGGCAGCGGCAAGACCACCATCGGCCGTAAGCTGGCGCGTCTGACCGGACTGGAATTTATTGATGCGGACATCTACCTTGAGGCGAAGGAAGGCAAGAAAATCTCCGAGATTTTCGCTGAAAAGGGCGAAGCCTACTTCCGCGACCGCGAGACCGCGTATATTAAAGAGCTGTCTCAGAGAGACGGCATTGTGCTTGCGCTCGGCGGCGGCTCTGTCCTCCGTCCGGAGAATGTGGCGGCTGTCAAGGAGACCGGTCTGCTCATCTTGCTTGACACGCCGTTCTACCGCATTATGAAAAACCTTTCCTATTCCACAAATCGCCCGCTGCTCGATAAGCCGGACAAGCAGGCGGAAACACGCCGCCTGTACAATGCACGCAAGGCGCTCTACCATCGAGTGGCCGATATCGCGGTGCGCAGTCCCAGGCTGTCCGAGGTTCTGGAAAAAGTAGTAAAGAGCGTGTAAAGCACTGGACAAATCCACCAGATGCGTTTACAATTAGGGACATACTGAAAAGTATGTCCCTTTTCACACCCGCAATAAAAGGAGGAACTCAAAGGATTATGAGAACATCAGCCAAACGTCCCTGCCGCCTGATTGCAGCCGCGCTTGCCGCTCTGCAGCTATGCGCAGGTGCTGCCGGAGCCGTTTTCGATAACAGCTTCAGCTACACCTACTCTCTCGGCAGCGGCCTGCAATACAGCCGCACCGAGGGCAAAAACAGCGCCGGTCTGCAGCGCGCGAACGTACTGACATACTCGCCGAACACCGGTGTAACGCCCATCATGGTCTACGCCGATGAGCAGCTGTACGGCAGCAAGGCCACTATCACAAACGCGGTGAAATATCTGCAGAATCAGGGTAAAACCGTGCTCGGCGGCACGAATGCAGACTTTTTCGTTATGTCCACCGGCATTCCGATCGGTCTGGTCATCGACAGCGGCGAGCTCATTTCGTCCGATGCCTGGCAGTATGCGGTCGGCTTCAAGAAGGATGGCACAGCTGTCCTCGGCCGCCCGACTATGGGCATCCGCGTGAGCGGCAAGAGCGGCACGGTCAACGTATCCTACTTCAACAAGACGCGCACGACGGCTGGCGCGTACCTGCTCGATCACAACTACGATGACTCGACGCACTTTGCGGCCAAGGGAACAAGCATTATCCTCGAGCGCGTGGATGATACACCGGTCAAGGTCAACGGCTCGGTCAAGCTCAAGGTCGTGAACAAGGGCACGGGCAGCAGTCCCATTACGATCACAAAAAACCAGATGGTGCTTACCAAGTCGGACGGCGCAAATGTGCCCTCGTGGGTGGATTTCGAGGTTGGCGAGGAAGTCACGCTGTCCATCGCATCGAATGACAGCAGCTGGAGCGACGTGCAGTATGCAGTCGGCGGCAAGCTGCTGATGGACAACAGTGCGATCACGACCGACGGCATCGACGCAGGCTCGACCCGCAGAGCACGCAGCGCAGTCGGTGTGAAGGCGGACGGCACGGTTGTTCTGTATGAAATCGACGGCAACCAGCCCTCGTACAGCATCGGTCTGACGGCGGCAGAACTCGGTCAGGAGCTGAAGGAGCTCGGCTGTGTCCGCGCCATCTGTCTGGATGGCGGCGGCTCCTCCGCAATGGCGGTCCGCAATCCCGGCGAGAGCACCGCAGCATTGATCTCCCAGCCGTCGGACGGCTCGCAGCGCGCGTGCGCCAACTACATTTTCTTTGTAAACAACATCGCGTCGGACGGCGTGACGGCTCATGCTGTGCTCACGCCCAGCCACCGCTATGTGCTCCCGGGCGGAAGTACCTGGTTCTCGGTCAAGGGTGCAGATGCGTCTTACGCCTCGGCAGACGCACCGACCGACCTCAGCTACACGGTGAATGATGAGCTGGGCACGGTCTCCGGCCAAACCTTCACCGCAGGCAGCAAGGCCGGTCGCGCGACCATTACCGGCTCAAACGGCGCGGTTTCCGGCTCGATGAACGTGTGCATCACCACCGGTGTAGACTCGATCGCACTGCAGAGCGGCGGCAAAGCGCTCAGCTCTATCTCGGTCAAACCGGGCCAGAGCATCAACGTGGATGCGCTCGCGTACCACCTCGGTCATACGATGGGCGCTGCGGATTCCTGCTTCAAGTGGAGCGTGTCCGGCGATGTCGGTGCGGTAAATGCGGACGGCGTGTTCACCGCAGGCAGTCAGATGGCCTCCGGCACGCTCACCTGCTCGTATGGCAGCGTAAGCAAGTCCATTTCGGTCAATGTCGGCATGGGCGACGCGCAGAGCGCTCATACCGTTGCGGATTTTGAAAGCGGTCTGAACAATCTGACCGCATCGGACGGCGTAACACTCTCGCGGGTGACGGATTACACCTCGGTGGCACGCGGCACCGGTTCGCTCCAGGCGATGTGGAACGGCACCGGTACGGACGGCTTTACGATTTTCGTTCCGACGGCTGATGCTTCGAGCATGAAGCACCTGACACTGTGGGCGCACAGCAGGAACACGGCAGGCACGCTCACGGCGGTGTTTGCCGACGCGGAAGGCAATGAGCTGACCGCTCCCCTGTCCGCTGCAACCGGCAACAGCTGGAAGCAGCTGACGACAAGCGTGCCGGACGGCGCACAGCAGTTCACCGGTCTGCGGTTTGACAAATCCGGCGCAGGCTCCGGCGGCTCGGCGCTGTACCTCGACCAGATCGTACTGAGCGCTGATCATGCGGTGACGAATACGGATGCGCCGTCGGTCAAGCTGAATACGACCTCGGCAACGGTCAGCATCGGCACAAATGCCGCGCTTTCCGGCACTGCCACCATGGAAAACGGCAAATATCCGGTCCGCGCAAGCAATATTGCGGTCAAGGTGGACGGCAAAGCCGCTTCCGGTGCAGCTGTGATGAGCGGCTCGACCATGACCATTACAACCGGCACGCTGTCTGCCGGTACGCATACCGTGACTGCCGACGTGTCCGATGATGCAGGCAACCGCACGCGCGTTTGTGCGACCGTAACCGCCGGTTCGGCATCCAACGTGTTCGCGGACACCGCATCGCATTGGGCAAACGGCTATGCTTCCCTGCTGAGCGCACGCGGCATCATGAAGGGCGAAACCGCGAACGGCAGCACCTATTTCCGCCCGAACCGCAACCTGACCCGTCAGGAGTTCGCGGTGACGATGGCGCGTCTGCTGAATCTGGATACCTCCAGCACCTCCGGCACGCTCGGCTTTGCTGATGAGGACAGTATTCCGAGCTGGGCGCGCGGCGCAGTTGCCGCAGTTTCGCGTGCGAACATTATGAACGGCTCGAGCAGCAACGGTAAGCTGTACTTCAACCCGCAGGCCACCATGACGCGTACTGAGGTTATGACGGTCATCGGCCGCTGCCTGCCGCGCGGCTATGCGGCGGTCAGCCTGAATTATACGGACGCGTCCGTGATTCCGTCGTGGGCGACCGAGCAAGTCAAGACCTGCGTTTCCGCCGGTGTCATCGGCGGTTACTCGGATGGTACCATCCGACCGAACGGCAATATCACCCGCGGTGAGATTGCGAAAATTCTGGCTCTGTTCTGATAGCTGCCGTGCAACCGCGGTTTTGCAACAAAAACACCCGTCAAGAAAATCTTGACGGGTGTTTTCTTATGCCTTTTCAGTTTTCTTCGGAAGCAGCGAGCCAATCAGCAGACCGACCGCAGCCGGCATCAGCCAGCCGAAGCCGAGTGCGTTCAGCGGCAGTGCCCGCAGCAGCGGCGACAAGACCGGAATCGGGAATGCCGCGGCAATGCTCTGCACCGCAGTAAAGGCAATGCAGAGGCGGTAAACCGCACCGTGTTTCTCCGGCTTCGGGAGAAACGACAGCACGATCAGCACGATAGCGACCGGATAAATCGCGTTCAGCACCGGCGTGGACAGACGGATAATACCCGCCAGACCGATATTCGAAATAATCATGCTGGCCGCAGCAAAAAACGCCGCAATGGCCGGATACGGAATACGCGGCAGCAGCTCATGGAAATACTGACCGACGCAGGCAATCAGGCCGACACAGGTATTGAAGCATGCAATAACGAAAATTGCGGCAAGCAGCACCTGCCCGACCGGGCCAAACAGACCTCTGGCAATATTGCTCAGCGTGTCCGCGCCAGTCGAGCCGCCCGGCCATGCCGCGCCGGACAGCGCGCCAACGTGCGTCAGCATCGCGTAAACCAGAAGCAGCATTGCGCCTGCAATCCAGCCTGCACGGATGGTGCTGCGGCGCACCTGCTGTTCGTCCTCGATACCGTAATCCCGAATATTCAGCGCGATAACCGCGCCGAAATTGAGTGCCGCCAGCGTATCCATTGTCTGGTAGCCATTCAGAATGCCCGTCAGGCCCGGCAGCGAAGCGTAGGCTGCGGTCGGCACGCCGTAATGCTCTGCCACCGGATGAAACAGGCAGCCGAAAAACAGCACGAAAATCAGTACGATCAGCGTCGGACACAGAATGCGTCCGAGCCAGCTTGTCAGCTTTTCCGGGTGCAGTGCAACAAAAAACGCTGCCGCAAAGAACACGATAGAGTAAATCAGCTGCCGCATTGCATCTCCGCCAATGAGCGGCGCGAGCATTTGGAACGATGTGCTCGCCGTGCGCGGGATGGCCAGACACGGACCGATCGACAGGTAAACCAGCAGCGCAAATACCTGTGCAAATCGCGGATGCACACGCCCGGCCAGCTCGGACAGCCCGCCTGCACGCGCGACAGCGATCACGCCAATAACCGGCAGACCGATCGCGCTGACCGCAAATCCGACAAAGGCCAGCCACGCGACAGTGCCCGCCTGTGCACCGAGATACGGCGGGAAAATCAGGTTTCCGGCGCCGAAAAACATAGAAAACAGTGTAAAACCTACCAGAAGCAGGCTTCTTCGGTTTAACTTTTGCATAGCAGTTCTCCTCTTCCTTATGAATAGTGAAAGCGCCATCATCGCGGGACAATGGCGCTCGGGTTTGCATCCGAGTCAGATGCGTTTGCTCATTTTTTCGCTGTATTCTGCGCGGTAAGCCTCGAATGTGCCGTTATCGAGTGCGTCGCGGATTTCCTGCATGAGGTGGTTGTAGAACCACAGATTGTGCATGACGAGCAGTCTCTGGGACAGCATTTCACCACTCTTGAGCAGGTGGCGCAGATAAGCGCGGCTGAACCGCTGACAGGTCGGGCACTGACAGCCTTCTTCAATCGGGCGGTCATCGGTCTGGTACTTGGCATTCATAATGTTCAAGATGCCGTTATGCGTGAACAGATGACCGTGACGCGCGTTGCGGGTCGGCATAACGCAGTCGAAGAAATCAATGCCGCGAGCGACACCTTCAATAATGTTGCTCGGTGTGCCGACACCCATCAGGTAGCGTGGCTTATGCTCGGGCGCATGCGGCAGAACAACATCGAGAATATGGTACATGACCTCGGTGCTTTCACCGACGGCAAGACCGCCGATGGCATAACCCGGCAGATCCAGCTCCGCAATTGCCTGCATATGCTCGATACGCAGGTCGTCATAAGTGCCGCCCTGATTGATACCGAACAGCATCTGGTGCGGGTTTACCGTATCCGGAAGCGTGTTCAGACGGTCAAGCTCGGTTTTACAGCGTTTGAGCCAGCGCGTGGTACGGTCAATGGAGTTTTTGACATACTCACGCGGCGCCGGATTCTCGATACACTCGTCGAACGCCATCGCAATGTCCGAGCCGAGGTTGGACTGGATGCGCATGCTCTCCTCCGGTCCCATGAAGATCTTTTTTCCGTCCACGTGGGATTGGAAATACACCCCTTCTTCCTTAATCGTGCGCAGTTTTGCCAGGGAAAAAACCTGGAACCCACCGCTGTCGGTGAGGATGGGGCGCTGCCAGCCCATGAATTTGTGCAGGCCGCCCAACTGCCGGATTTTGTCATCCCCCGGCCGGATGTGGAGGTGATAGGTATTGCACAGCTCCACTTGGCATTTCAGGTCAACTAGGTCGTAGGAGGAGATACCTCC
>ERZ832522.4728-NODE-4728-length-13087-cov-11.935236_pt1 | contig 13087 bp, 10 predicted proteins | sample MGYA00519951_ERZ832522 | MGnify/ENA primary metagenome ERZ832522 (study PRJEB31850, sample SAMEA3708728) | human gut metagenome | biome: human gut; feature: human-associated habitat; material: faeces | place: China | collected 2014 ... | reverse complement strand
TGCGTGACTTGAATGAAGTTTTTGCGTCTGCTATGGAGCATGGAGAAACAGAGCAGCAGATTATCCAGCGTTTGGGGACGCCAAAAGAATTTGCAGACAGCACCGCAGAACAGTTTGGTATTGATAACACCAAATCGAAAAAAAGGAACGGCATCATTTCTACTCTTGCTACGCTTGTTATCGCGGTTGCTGCCTTTTCGGTATATGCTGTTACGCAATCAGGAAAAGTACCAGAAGGAGCAATCGGACAAGCCGACGCGACAACAAATATACAGATTGAGGGCGCGTTTGCCTTTGATATTTCGCAAATCCTTTTGGCTATTGGGTTTGCAGCAACAGCTATTGCTATTTTGTTAATTATCCGAACCATACACAAAAACAGGAGGTAACCAATGAAGAAGTATATTTCTGTATTCACAATCATGGTTATGATTTTTTTGGCTGCGTGTTCTAATCAAAATACATCATCTACACCGACAAGCAATGAGAACAATACGCAATCTAATAGTGTTACAAAATTGGACGAGGGTGTTTGGCCTGCGAATGAGTACACAGAGGGGCTTCCTGTTGCGCCTGGTACGGTTGCATGGGCTACACTTGATACAGAACATGAGAATTGCAATATCAACCTTACCGGCATTAGCGAAAACGACTATAACGAGTATATGGAGCTTTTGAACCAAGAAGGCTTTTCCGTAATTGAAAATGTGTCAGAGGAAATCGAGGGAGAAAACTATGTTTCTATCGGGACACTTTTATCAAACGACGAAAAGTGGTTAAGTATCAGCTACATACCCAATAGTCTAACTATCTACATTTCCTTTGACAATAACTGAAAGAGATAACGGAATAGCAAAGCCAGCCGAGCCAGTCAACGGTCAAGATGAACGGCGCAAGCGCCGCCGTTGACAGCCCCGCCCGCCTTTGCAGATAGGCAATCAAGGGGCGACAGCAAGGAGTGCTGCCGCCCACAGTATTATCAGAGAGGGAGAATTCTATGAGAAATCGGATTGTAAAAGTGACAGAAGTTGTAGTCAGAAGCGCTTTTTACATCATCTCAAACTATGTATTTGTTAGCATGGGACTATCATTTCATACTCAATGGATTTCAATTCTATTTTTGCTTTCAATGGTATGGTCTACTATTGATTACGGAAAGTCCATAAATGAAATAATCGAAAAAAAGGTAATTGCTGAAATACTATGTATATGTTGCATTGCACTGAGTATAGCGATGGCATATTTTGTGGGATATATTCAAGGAGCATTCGTTTCCCTCTGAAAATACAGGGCCACAACTTTCCGCTTAATATATCAGTATGGAACAAGTTATCAAAAAGTCATGAATGCTCGTAGCTCACCGGCCCGGCCAGCAAAAGCAGTAAATCTGAAATTGATTTACTGCTTTTTTGCTCAATAGACTCTTAAATCATCTGAAAATATTTCAACGCATCCCTGATCGCCGCTTCCTTCTCCGGCGGACATTTTGGCACTTTGGCATCTTCCTTCTTTGACAGGTTATAATTTTGCCCCACATCCAGCCCGCACTTGCGCTTTATCTGTGAGATGTACAGGGAAGATACCTTCAAACCGGTATGCTCCAACACATACGCCTTGATCTGCTCATAAGTCGCGCCCTTCTGGAAGCCGGACATATCCATATCTTCCAGCGAGAACTCCACCCGCACCTTCTTTGAGTCGATTTCTCCCTTGGAAAGCAAAACAACCGTCTCAACATGAAACGTCGAAGGAAACATATCGACACAACAGACCTTCTTCACTTCATATCCTCTCGCCTGTAAAACTTCCAGATCTCTTGCCAGACTGGTCGGCTTGCAGGAAATATAAACCATCTGAGGCACATTGTAACGGATGATTTTTTCCAAAGCTTTTGGATTGATTCCGTCCCTTGGTGGATCAAGTACAATATAATCCGGCTTTTCTTCAATGCTGTCAATGACTTTGAGCACATCCCCTGCGATAAACTCGCAGTTATGTAAACCATTTAACTGTGCATTCTCTTTGGCAGCTTCCACTGCTTCCTCAATGATCTCCACACCGATCACTTTTTTAGCTACCGGAGAAAGCATTTGTGCGATCGTTCCAGTTCCGGAATACAGATCAAATACAATTTTACCATGTTCCGCAATATCTGCGTCTGTTCCGCTTGGAAGTGCATCTCCGATAAACTCTCTGGCAGTCTGATATAGCACCTCTGCACCCAGGGAATTTGTCTGGAAAAAGGAAAATGGTGTAATCTTAAAGCGAAGCCCTAGCAATTCCTCGTAAAAGAAATCCTGTCCATATAAAACATCCGTGCCTTCATTCGTCACGGTATCTGCCACATTGTCATTTCTCGTATGCAGAATACCTGTCATGGTACCTTTGTAATCTGCTGCAAGAAGAGCAGCTTTCCAGCCCTCTAATAATTCCTCTTCCGTTCCTGCAAATGCGTTTTCCTGTGTATTGTTCAACGTACTTTCAACTTCATCCATCTGTGCTCCGGCAATTCCCGGAAAATCCGTCTGCGTTGTAGTCACCAGATCTACTAATATTTCCCCTGTTTTGACTGCCTTACGGACAAGCAGATGTCTTAAATATCCGGTGTGACGCAGTTTATGGTAATAGGTGATATTTTTTTCACGAAAATAAGCAAGTGTGACAGACAGGATTTTTCTGAAATCCTCATCCACGATCTGGCAGTTTTCCACCGTCACAATATCATAAAAGCTTCCACGCTTATGCATTCCAAGTGCTAACGGTCCATCCTTAAATTCATCCCCAAAGGAAAATTCCATTTTATTGCGGTATCCGGTCTGCCTTGGGCTTTCCTTGATTCCCAGAAACTGGTAATCCCGGTTTTCCTGATCGATCACATCATCCATTAATTTTTTTACCTGTTCTGCTTTCATCTCAAGCTGCCTGTCGTATGGAAGTGTCTGATAAGTACATCCTCCACATTCCCCGGCATGGACACATCCTGTTTTGTCCCCTTCCAGCGGTGACTTTTCCAATACCTCTAAAAGTCTGCCCTCTGCTTTTCCTTTGCGGATTTTATTGATGGAAGCAGACACTTTCTGTCCCGGTATCGTATTTTTTACAATAACCTGTCTGCCATCCTCTGTTCTGATAATTCCCTTATTTGGAAAGTCTACGCACTCGATCACGCCTTCTATGATTTGTCCTTTTTTCATAAATTCCTCGCATTTTTATTTCATCAACTATAAAATAGTCCATGATTCCATTGACATTTTATTAACTTCACAGTTTTCTATTTCTTTTATCTGTTACACAAGAAAAAAGGGCTGCATCCGCAGCCCTCCAGATTATTTTTATTCTTCTTCTTTTTTCTCTGCTGGTTTTGCCGGCTCTTCTTCGTCCTCTTCATCTTCGAAGAAATCGTCATCATAATCATCTTCAAAATCGTCTTCAAAATCTTCCAGATAATCTGGTGTAAAGAAACGATATACGCCATATACTGCTGCTGCAACTGCTGCAATAATACCGATGATTGCAAAAATCCATACAACCTTTGATGTTTTCTTTTCTTCTGCTTCTTTTTTGTTTAATAATTCATTCAACTTTGTCATATTGATCAGCTCCTCTTTCTTATTGAGTAAGTCGTTTAACTTTGTCGTATTGATGAAATCTTCCACCTTGTTCATAGTGTTCCGCTCCTTCTCTAATTTATACTTTTTAGGATATGCAAAACCTAAACGCAATACACACCAGAAAAATCTACGTGCACCGCTCATTGCTTACGCTCATTATATCATATCCTTTACTTTTCGAATATAAAAAATTTACATTTTTCAAAAATTTTATATATTTTTTAGAGTTTCGGATACACAAACGTCCCTGCTTACAAATAGAATCAGATACGCTTTAATTTTGCAAAAGAGGCAAACATTTTTTTCACACCATATCCTTCGAAATCCACGGTCACCTCGTAATCTCTTCCGCCATCCATGATGTTTTTCACAACTCCTTTGCCAAACTTGATATGCGATACGGCGTCCCCGATGCCATAGTCAAGCTCTGACTTTACAACACCCTTTGTGACAAGTGCCTTTGCCTGCATGCTCTGTCCGGAAGGCTGCTGGCGCAGTGTTGTTCTTTTCGGTCTTGCTGTTGTCTGGTTCTGTAAAAAAGATGGGAAACTGCTCTCTTTTCCAAAAGAAGATTCTCTTGCAGATGCCGGCTTTCTCAGTTCACTGTCCAACAGTTCAGACGGAATCTCCCGAACAAACCGCGATACTTTATTATATTGCGTTTCGCCACGAATCATACGTTGTCTTGCACAGGTAATTGTAAGTTCTTCTTTGGCTCTCGTGATCCCCACATAAGCCAAGCGTCGCTCCTCTTCGAGATCCTCAGAAGAACTGTCCGAAGTGATGGACATATAACTTGGGAACAATCCATCCTCCATTCCGGCAAGGTAAACTTTCGGGAACTCCAGACCTTTTGCACTATGTAATGTCATTAAAACAACATAATCACTGCCCTCATCGAGACTGTCGATGTCTGCAACCAGTGCCACTTCCTCTAAAAAGCCGCTGAGTGTCGGATGTTCCTCGCCTTCCTCGTAAGCAACCACTTTACTGATCAGCTCATCGATATTTTCAATACGCGCCTTTGCCTCCTCGGTATCTTCCGCTTCCAATTCTTTCACATACCCGGTTTCGTCTATAATCTCCTGCAAAAGTTCAGAAACGCTGATAATCTCTACTTTACTGCGCATCACCTGAATAAAATTCACAAATGGCTTGATCTTTGCAGCACTCTTGCCGAGTGTCGGAATATCGTCTGCCATTTTCAATGCATTATAAAAACTGATATCTGCCGTCGCCGCATAATCTGCCACACGGTTTAAGGTTGTTGCACCGATTCCACGTTTTGGCACATTGATAATTCTGCGGACAGCAAGATCATCTCTTGCATTATCGATCGTTTTTAAATAGGCAAGCAGGTCTTTGATCTCTTTTCTTGCATAGAAGTTCACGCCGCCGACAATCTTATACGGAATATTGGATACGATAAATTTTTCCTCAAAAAGACGGGACTGTGCGTTTGTGCGGTAGAGAACAGCGCAGTCACCGTAATGATATCTGCCGTCCTTCACACAGGCATTGATATCCTTTGCGACATACTCTGCCTCTTCATAGCCTGTCTCAAACTGCTTGAAACCGATCTTTTTCCCCGCTTCATTGTCTGTCCAGAGTGTCTTTCTTTTTCGCCCCATATTGTTGGAGATCACCCCATTTGCAGCATTTAAAATATTCTGTGTAGAACGGTAATTCTGTTCCAGTTTTATCGTCACTGCCTCCGGAAAATGTTTTTCAAAGTTCAGGATATTATAAATATTCGCACCGCGGAACTTATAGATAGACTGGTCATCATCACCAACGACACATAGATTCTTATACTTTCTGGCAAGAATACTGATCAGTTCAAACTGTGCCGTATTCGTATCCTGATACTCGTCCACCATAATATAGCGAAAGCGTTCCTGATAGTAGTCTAACACCTGGGCATCCGTTTTAAACAATTCAACCGTCTTTACGATCAGATCGTCAAAATCAAGTGCATTATTCCGCCGCAGTGCATCCTGATACTCCCTGTAAATCTCTGCCTGTTTCCGTTTTGCGAAATCCCCGGAAGCAGCCGCCCGGAGAGAAAATTCCTGTGGATCTACCAGTTCATCTTTTGCTTTGGAAATCGCAGCAAGCAGACTCCGCTCTTTGTAAATCTTGGTATCCACATTCAGACGCTTACAGATATCCTTCATCAGTGTTTTCTGGTCATCGGAATCATAGATTGTGAAATTAGTGTCAAACCCGATACGGTCAATATGACGTCTTAAAATACGCACACAGGTAGAATGGAACGTTGATACCCAGATGCTCTCAGAGCCATATCCCACAAGCTGGTCGATCCTCTCACGCATCTCACCTGCCGCTTTGTTCGTAAAAGTGATCGCCATAATATTGTATGGATTCACGCCCTTTTCTTCAATTAAATAAGCGGTGCGATGTGTCAGGACACGTGTTTTTCCGGAACCCGCACCCGCTAAGATCAGAACCGGTCCCTCCGTGTGAAATACCGCTTCTCTCTGCTGTTCGTTCAATGTATCATAAATGCTCATAGACATCTCCATTTCCGTTGTTGTTTGTAATATTCAATCCCTTTTTTATTACAATATCATATTCCCATCTATTGTAACACATTATCCCTGCTTATGAACAGTAAAATCGAACATATTTTCTTTTTAATAATAATATTATTGCTATTTTGGTGTTAATTTATTATTATTGATTTATTAACCGCATTTCATCAATAGAATACACTTAATAGGGAAGCCGGGGAACGGTTGCATCTACTCCGAGCCTGTGAAGGGGGATGATGCCGATGGTTACATATTCTGATCTATTCACATTTGTGATAATGATATGTGCTGTTGTTACGCTTGTTAATGATTTCAGACATAAAAAATAACCGTCCTGCTCCTGGTAAGAACTGACGGTTATTTCATAACTTGATTTTTCGCCGGAGTAGATAGCTCACACCTATCTATCGGCTTTCCTGTTAAGTGCATTATATGACAAACATATATTTTTGTCAAATACACCCGTCTCTTTTTTTACCTTTGCGTCAGAAAAAATCTACGACCGTCCACATTCAAATTCATACAATTAATTTCAATTGTCTATTGTCATCTAGTTTTCAATACTATATAATCTCATATAGAGAATACGATTGAACCAGTAAGAGTAAAAGCAGGTAAAAAAATGAATACAAAACAATTTTTAAGTGATATATTAGATGAATTTAACAAAATCGACTATGTAAAACCGGAAGATATCCCGAATATCGATCTTTACATGGATCAGGTGACAACATTTATGGATTCCCAGCTTGCCACATCCAAGCGGCATGAGGATGATAAGATTCTGACAAAGACCATGATCAACAATTATGCAAAAAACGATCTTCTTCCTCCTCCAGAAAAGAAAAAATATTCCAAAGAACATGTGCTGACTTTGATTTTTATCTACTATTTTAAGAGTATCTTAAGTATCAGTGACATCCAGAGTATTTTAAATCCGATCACGGACAAGTATTTTGGAAAAGGCAGTTCTGAGATGAGTCTTGAGAATATCTATAAAGAAGTATTCGGTTTAGAGCATCAGGAAACCTTAAATATCATGAAAGACCTTGCAAAAAAGTTTAACACCTCCATGAAAACTTTTGAGGGAATGGAAGGTGAAGACGCAGAGCTTTTACGGACATTCAGTTTTATCTGCATGTTAAGCTATGATGTCTACCTGAAAAAAACAATTATCGAGCGCATTGTCGATCAGATGCTGCACGAAGAAAAAGATCCTTCCAAAAAAGAAAAATAAAACCCGGTGCTGAATGGAACACTGTCTATACCAGACATGATCCGTGCAGCTCCGGGTTTTTCTTTCTGCTCCGTTTTTACGCTTCGTTTGTCTCTGATGCTGCCATTCTGGCAAATACCATGTCATATCCGTCATTTCCATAATTTAAAGAACGGTTTACACGGCTGATGGTCGCTGTGGAAGCACCTGTTTTCTCTGCAATATCAAGATATGTTTTCTGGTCACGTAACATCTTGGCAACCTCAAATCTCTGTGATAAGGAAAGCAGCTCATTCACAGTGCAGACATCTTCAAAAAAAGTATAACATTCTTCTCTGTTTTCCAGGCTTAAAATCGCATCAAAAAGATGGTCTACTGCCTCAGTCCTTAGTTTCTTGCTCATTTTACTTTCTCCTTTTCATAAATCAAAATGATATCATTCTCTTTTTTATTGTCAGAAATTTCAAATCTATACATATTTTAACATAGTAAAGTTTTAAAGTAAATACCTGTTTTACACACTAAAGCGTTACAGACGCGAATTCTATAATAGTCGAATCGTGACGAAAAAGCAATACTTTTTTTCATATTGGTTATAACTATAATTTATACCTGACAGTATTCTGTTATTCCTTCAAATAATCTGTCAGAAAAGCAATCAGGTGCTCCATCTCCTGCTGTGTACCAATGCTGATGCGCAGATAATTATCAATTCTCGGCTTTGAAAAATAACGCACGAAAATGTTATGCTCCCGGAGTGCTTCAAATATTTCTTTTGCAGGAACTCTTTCATGTGTTGCAAAAATAAAGTTGCTCATGGAGTCCCCAAAGGAAAATCCAAGCTTTTTCAGTTCGCACTTCGTCCATTCCCTTGTAGTGATGACTTTCGCACAGGTTTCCTCAAAATACTCCCTGTCCCTGATTGCCTGCACACCAAGTACAAGCACTGTCTGATTGAGCGTGTAGGAATTGAAAGAATATTTCACATCATTGATATACCGGATCAGCTTTTCATTTCCCATCGCAAACCCAAGCCGCATACCTGCCAGGGAACGCGATTTTGAAAAGGTCTGTACCACGAGAAGATTGTCATATTTTTCGATCAAAGGCAGCGCAGACTCCCCGCCAAAATCAATGTATGCCTCATCCACAACTACGATCACATTGCGGTTGTGTGCAATGATATCCTCGATCTCTGAAAGCGGCATGAGGATTCCGGTCGGTGCATTCGGATTTGGGAACACCACGCCGCCGTTTTCCCCATAATAGTCCTCTTTTCTGATCTGGAAATCATCATCTAACGCTTTTGTCTCAAACGGAATCCGAAGCATATTTGCCCACACATCATAAAAAGAATAGGTGATATCCGGAAACAGGATCGGCTTTTTGCTGTTAAAAAATGTCATAAATATCATGGCAAGCACATCATCCGAACCGACACCGGTAAATACCTGACTGCTCCTGATCCCGTAATAATCTGCGATCGCATCAACTAACACTTTGCAGGTCGGTTCCGGATAAAGCCGCAGCTTGTCTGTTTCAAAGTTCTTCAGTGCCTCTACCACTCCCGGTGCGGGCGGATATGGATTTTCGTTGGTATTCAATTTGATCATGTCCGGCTGGTTTGGCTGTTCTCCCGGAACGTACGGTTCCACCGTTCTTACATACTCTTCCCAGTTACTCATAAATTTTACGCTCTCCACTCTCTCAATTTTCCTGTTATATTTCACAAATTCATTACAATCTGCTCATTTCCGAGTCATTTCATTCAGTATACAATCCGTAATCTTCTGCCAGTTTTTCAAACGCAGTCAGGGCATTTTTCACCGTCTCATGGGAAACACAGTAAGCAAGACGGACATAGCCTGCACATCCGAATGCGCTGCCCTTTACCATGATGATATTGTATTTTTTACCTGCTGCAACAAATTTTTCTTCGTCTGCATCCGGAGATTTTACCCACATATAAAAAGCGCCTTCCGGTTTGATGCAGTGAAAACCTAGCTTTTGCAGTCCTTCGTATAACATCTTTCTGTTTTCATCATAAAATGCCAGATTGGTTTTCTCATCCAGACATTTTGCAACTGCTTTCTGAAGCAGGGATGGCGCATTCACAAAGCCGAGGGTACGATTGGATACAACAATGCCGTCAATGACCTGATCTGCATTTTCCACCTCATCCGGAACAACCACATATCCAATACGCTCACCCGGAAGGGAAAGGGATTTGCTGAAGGAATAACCTACAATTGTATTCCTATAGTATTTCGTCAGGAAATCCTCTTGATTTCCATCGTAGACAAGTTCACGGTAAGGCTCATCGGAAATCAGATAAATTTCGTGTCCAATCTCTTTTTCCTTCTTTTCCAGAATCTCAGCCATCTTTTTCATGGTTTCTTCATGATAGATCACACCTGTCGGATTGTTTGGTGTGTTCACGATCACTGCCTTGGTCTTTTCATTGATCGCTTTTTCAAATGCCATCAGATCTGGCTGGAATGTTTCAAAATCCGGTGCCACTTCCACGACTTCCGCATCAAAATTGGCTGCATAACTCTTGTACTCTCCGAAATATGGGGCAAACACGATCACCTCGTCACCCGGATCTAAGATTGTTTTAAAAATAATGTTCAATCCTCCCGCTGCTCCCACTGTCATCACAATATTATGGGAAGTAAATGCAGTTCCAAAACGCTTGTTTAAGTTCTCTGCAACCGCCTGACGAACATCCGGGTAACCGGCGTTGTCCATATATCCATGTAAAACCAGCGGATTGGTCTCATCCACCAGTTGCTTAATTGCCTCGTTCAATGCTGCCGGAGCCGGTGTTGCAGGATTCCCCAATGAAAAATCATACACGTTCTCTCTTCCCACCCTGGCGGCAAGTTCATTTCCCTCTACAAACATTGCACGGATTGCAGAACTTCCCTGCAATGCCTTCTGTATTTTCTGTGAAATCATATTCTCTTCCTCACTGTTTTCTTACTCTCGAATGTTTTTCCTGCGGTCTGCACCGTAAATGTACAGATCTACGGAACAATTATTACTTTACAACAATACTGTACGAAAGTAAATAGACAAAAAAAGAAAACTGCCACTGGACATTTTCCTTACGGATACTGCCCGGACAGTTTCTCTTCTATTTAAAAATACTCCCCTGTATTTTTATGCATTAACGGTATCTACAAACTTACGGAATGCCTTTCTGCCTTCCTCTGTGCACTTGTAAACACCTGCGTCCAATAAAACTTCCTTGAACACAAGACCGATTTCTGTCTGAATGATCTCATGTAATTTTTCCGGTGTGATCTCACCTTCCAGACCACTTCCTGCTGTAAATCCATACTTAGGCAGAAATTCCTCCACCCAGTCTGCATGTTTTGCAAGTACTTCATCCTCACGGATTTCTGCGCCGTCTAAGATTGCCTGTTCTAATGCTGCCATCTCATCTTTTAATCTGGCTGGAAGCACTGCAAGTCCCATAACCTCGATCAGACCAATGTTTTCTTTTTTGATATGATGAAGTTTTGCATGTGGATGGTAAACACCCAGCGGATGCTCCTCTGTCGTGATATTATTGCGGAGTACAAGATCTAACTCATAATCATTGCCGCGTTTTCTTGCGATAGGAGTGATCGTGTTGTGTGGTTCGCCCTCTGTCTCTGCAAAAATAAATGCATCTTCATCCGTATAACCTCTCCATGCAAGTAAAATCTTATCTGCGAGCTCGATCAGGCGCTCTTTTTGTGGTGCGCTGATACGGATCACGGACATTGGCCATTTTACGATTCCGGCTTTCACATCCTCAAATTCCTTGAAGACCAGCTCTTTTTCCACCGGTGCTTTTGCCATAGCGAACTCATAATGTCCACCCTGAAAATGATCGTGGCTCAAAATAGATCCACCAACAATCGGAAGGTCAGCATTCGATCCGACAAAGTAATGTGGGAACTGCTCTACAAAATCCAACAGTTTTCCAAAGGTTGCTTTCTCGATTTTCATCGGTGTATGCTCTGCGTTAAAAACGATACAGTGCTCATTGTAGTAAACATATGGTGAATACTGGAAAAACCAGTCACTGTGGTTGATCGTTACCGGAATGATCCTGTGGTTCTGTCTTGCCGGATGGTTCACACGTCCTGCATATCCCTCGTTTTCTTTGCACAGAAGGCATTTTGGATAACCGCTCTGTTTTGCAAGCTTGGCTGCTGCGATCGCCTTCGGATCTTTTTCCGGTTTGGAGAGATTGATGGTGATATCCAATGTTCCAAACTCGGTATCTGCAGTCCATTTCTGGTCTTTTTTGATACGATATCTACGAATGTAGTTTGTATCCCTGCTTAATTTGTAAAAATAGTCAGTTGCCTCCTTTGGGCTGATCTGATAGAGTGTCTGGAATTTTTTGATCACTTCACTTGGTCTTGGCACAAGCATGCCCATGATCTTTGTATCAAATAAATCTCTGTATGTGATCGTGTCTTCCGGCATCAGTCCATCTTCTGCCGCATAATCGAGCATCTCATTTAAGATGTCTTCCAATGCTGCCTCTGCACTCTCCTGCGTCATCGGTGTTCTCTTTGCATAGGCTGCTGCCACCTCATCGTCTAATTCATCCAGATGAAAAAGTTCTAACAGGCGGTTAATGGTAAATCTCCTGTCTTCCGGCTCTACCAGCCTGGTCACAAGACCATATTCTGTCAATTCTAAAATTCTTTCCTGAATCATTGTGTTATCCTCTTTATTTAAGAATTATTTAGATAATTGCGAAACTCTGATTTAGGTTGTAACAATTGTGAAGAATTAACAAAATTTTCGAAGACACGCTTCCGCTACGTGTCGCTCGCAACGGTACTAAGAACTCATCTCCTGTATTTCAATTCTGATAAATCAGAATGAAATACAGAATCTGACTTCTAAGAACCGGCGGCTCCCCAGTGTCTTCTCAAGCTTTTGTTAATTTTTCACAATTTAAATCTACTTATTTATGAGTTTCGCAATTATCGATAAGAATTATTAATCCAATTTTACAGGACCGTCACCGATCTCCACTACATAGAAATCAGCTGCATAGCCAATCTTATCTTTGTAAGCAGCGCCCACTTTTTCAATAAAGGAATCCACTGCCTCATCTTTTACAATGCTGACGGTACATCCGCCGAATCCTGCACCTGTCATGCGGGAACCGATCACTCCGTCTACTTTCCATGCTTCTTCCACCAATGTGTCAAGCTCGATACCGGTTACTTCGTAATCATCACGAAGGGAAACATGGGAGGCGTTCATTAATTCGCCAAATAAAGCAACATCATTATTCTTCAATGCCTCCACTGCCTTGATGGTTCTCTGGTTCTCATATACAGCATGTTTTGCGCGTTTTACTCTGACAGGATCCTTGATTGCATCTTTGTACTGTTCAAACTGTTCCTCCGTGAGATCACCGAGGGAATCAATTTTAACAACTTTCTGGAGTTCTGCCAGTGCAGTCTCGCACTCACTTCTTCTCTCGTTGTATTTGGAATCGCCAAGTCCACGTTTTTTGTTGCTGCAGGAGATCACAATCTTTGCATTTTCCAGCTTGATCGGTGCATACTCATATTTTAAAGTTGCTGTATCAAGGAAAATCGCATGACCAGCTTTTCCCATTGCGATTGCAAACTGATCCATGATACCACAGTTTACGCCGTTGAATTTATTTTCAGAGAACT
>ERZ832522.4724-NODE-4724-length-13101-cov-23.898590_pt1 | contig 13101 bp, 9 predicted proteins | sample MGYA00519951_ERZ832522 | MGnify/ENA primary metagenome ERZ832522 (study PRJEB31850, sample SAMEA3708728) | human gut metagenome | biome: human gut; feature: human-associated habitat; material: faeces | place: China | collected 2014 ... | reverse complement strand
CTACCGATGCGAAAAGCGTCGGGACACGGCTACAGGAGATTGCCAAGAACGCCACAACGGGCGGTGAATACCTGCCTATCGGTGAGTTGTACGGTTTTCCTATACTTGTGAAAACGGAAAGCTCCATCCGTGAGGGCGTGGAGGTGAAACAGAACCGCTTCTTTATTGAGGGGGCGTACAAGTACACCTACAATAACGGACAGTTGGCAATGTCCGACCACAAGGCCGCAGCAACGAATTTCCTCAATGCGCTTGACCGCATTCCCAAACTGATGGAGCAGTACAGGACGGAGAACGAGAAATTGGAGAAGGATTTGCCCACACTTCGGGAAGTAGCCGGCGGTACGTGGAAAAAGGAGGATGAGCTGAAGAAGCTCAAATCCGAAGTGGCGGTGTTGGAACGGAAGATTCAATTGGAACTCGTACCGCCTACACCAGAAGTAATCGAAAGAGGAAATGACGGGCAACGGATCAAGCTGGTAGCAAATGCCGACAATACAAATCCACTACGCACCGAAGATGTTCCGCAAGTACGTAGTCCAGTAAATGAACGAAGTGTCGCAGGCAATTTCATTACAGATCATATCATCATCGGGCGTCCGGGATTTCATGTCAAGGATAAAAACGAGTTGAAGGGTATAAAACTGTAAAATATGTGACTTTATTAAATCATTCGCCTTTATATGTTAGTAATGGCGGATGATTTAATATTTACAAGAAATGCTATACTATGTTTTAATAAAGAACGATTATTTTGAGATTACAAGTATCTATTTTGATAATTCATGAGTTCTTCGATCCTCTCACCAAGTCGCTGTACTCAACATTACCAGAGCCTAATTTTTCTTGTAAATAATCAAAAGCAGCCCATGCATTAACATTTGTTCCGCACGTAAACAGATCGACAGCCGCATAACGACACTCTGGCCAAGTGTGTATGGTCAGATGAGATTCTTGAATAACAATAACACCACTCACTCCCATAGGAGCAAACTTGTGAAAATTCTCTTGAACAATTGTAGCTCCGGCTTTTATAGCTGCTTCATGCATATAAATACGCACTTGTACTACATCATCAAGTAATTCGTTGCTACAATCATAAAAATCGGCAAGAATATGATGTCCCAAAGAGTGGTATTTGGAAACTATCGGATTCTTTTTTTTATGCTGTCGTTGAAAAATGTGGCACTTACACATCAGACAACCATGTTCTTTCAAATCCTTAATAGTTTGGAAATCTTTGTCACTCCCTACTAAATATGTTTGTCCGCATTGCTTGCAACGATAACTATTTTGTTTAGGATGCCTATCTCTCGTGTATATATCGTTACGCCCTTTCTTCTCGACAGGAAAAACTGCTCTGGTACGATTCGTTGTTTCCAGTACGAATAATTGGCCTTTGTTGCCTAATGAAGAGGCTCCTTCGTATTCATTGAATTGCACGAGAATATCTTTGATTGATAAACCGTGCAATTGGAAACTTTTCTGCAATAAGTAGCCTTCGTCAATCGACTTATTCCCAAACGAAAAGAAAATCTTTAGGCCTTGCTCTTCTTTTAATGTACTGATGGCACGTGAAAGGAATAAAGATGCTCCTTCCTGAGTATATGGCGGATCAGTAAATAGACAATCAAAACGACCTAACAAATGTGTAGGAAGAGGCATTCGTAAATCACCTTGCTCACACTTTATCGGTAATGCATACAGTTTCGCTTGTTTCTGTAGAAAGTCAATATAACGTCTGTCCACATCAATCACATGGATATTTGTCGGATAGACATTTTGAGTAGGGTAAAGTTCTTTTAATAAGAAACCAATGGCAAGACTAACAAAATCATCATCACCTAAACAGAGTATATGTTTACCTACTAAGACCACATGAGTCAGACAAAGTAAAGCACGGCGGAATGCTGTTCGGATAGTACATTGGGCTTGATCCAGAGTCACGTCAGCAGATGGACGTTCATCAAAAGCAACTCCATATTTCTCACAAAGGATATTCGCGTATGTTACCCTTGCCTCTTCACTTGTCATCAATTTTCGATACAAACCAATATCTATATTTTCGTAACCAAGCACCTGCTCACTATAGCTTTTTCCGGCAAGAGTTAGCTTTATTCCACCACCACATTGTTCCCATGTTCCGAGTCTGATACCTTCTTTCTTTAATGCAGTTACCATTGGTATTGGAAGCATTATTCTTTGAGATAATTCCTTGCTCGATAATGGTGCATTAAAATATAACTCCTGAAAAAAACGCTCAATAACTCCCGTTCCTTCTTTAATTGAACAACTCTTTTGTATATCTTCTATATAATTCATGTCTTTATAATACTTTTATTTTGAGGGTGCAAAGGTAAAGGGTATATATCAAATACTTGATAGCCGAATCCGGCATGTTTGGGTACTTTTCAATACTATCTCTGTTGTTTTGCAACTGTAATTTTGAATGAACAAACACTTTTGTATTGAAAAGTACCCAAAATGGCCTTTTTTGATAATCAGCTTAACCCTTTTAATTTCATAATTTTGCAACCGAAAAATAAAATTATATGATGTATGAACCATTTTAAATTGATGTTATCAATTATTTCTGTATTGTTTTTCTGCGCTTGCGAAAACAATACTTCGGGAGAGTATGGACAAGCGTTCTCCACGCTTACGTTGCAAACGGATTCAACCGAAATCCATGAAAGCTATTCCGCTTCCATTAAAGGGCGGCAAGATGTGGATATTTACCCGCAGGTTTCGGGTGTCATAACTAAAGTATGTGTACAAGAGGGGGAAAACGTATCAAAAGGCAAGGTGCTTTTTGTCATCGACCAAGTGCCATATCAGGCGGCTTTACGGACAGCTACGGCCAATGTACACGCTGCCGGGGCGCAGGTGGAAACGGCACGGCTGGATTACGAGAGCAAACAAGCATTGCTACGTGAGAATGTAATTTCAGAATACGACCTTTTGATGGCGAAAAATACACTGGCAGTAGCCGAAGCCGGATTGGAACAAATGAAGGCAGAGGAAATAAATGCCCGCAACAGTCTTTCATATACCGAGGTGAAAAGTCCGTCGAACGGTACGGTCGGTACGTTGCCGTACCGTGTCGGTGCATTGGTAGGTCCTTCAATGGCGCAACCGCTGACCACCGTTTCGGATAATGCAGAAATGTATGTTTATCTCTCGATGACGGAAAACCAGCTCCGTGCCTTGATTCGGGAGTACGGTTCACCCGATGAAACCATCCGGCAGATGCCTTCCGTCCGTTTACAGCTTAACGACGGAACTGTCTATGACCAAGCTGGGCGCATCGAGACCATCAGCGGAGTAATCAATCCGCAGACGGGAACGGTGTCCGTGCGTAGCGTGTTCCCGAACGACCAACGGTTACTGTTCAGCGGTGGAATCGGAAAAGTGATAATTCCTCGTTCCATTCCGAAGGCCCTTATCATTCCCCAATCGGTGACCTACGAGTTGCAGGACAAACTGTTTGCCTACAAAGTGGTAGATGGTAAGGCTGTCGCCACGCAGCTTAACGTCGAGAAGATTCATAACGGAAAGCAGTATATTGTCCGTAGCGGACTTCAAAAAGGAGATTGCATCGTCAGCGAGGGTGTCGGTCTTGTGCAGGATGGTATGGAGATAATCGTAAAAACAGAATCCGGAGGATATCAATCAAAACCCGGAGCCAATAATTAATTAAGAATGAAAGGAGAAAAATAGCCTATATGAATTTAAGATACTTTATCGACCGACCTATCCTGTCGGCCGTTATTTCGGTCGCCATCGTGCTGATGGGTATGCTGGCACTTGTATCGTTGCCGGTAGAACAATATCCGGACATCGCACCACCCACGATACAGGTATATACCAATTATCCGGGAGCTAATGCCGAGACAGTGCAGAAAGCCGTGATTGTTCCGCTCGAAGAGGCCATCAACGGTGTGGAGGACATGAATTACATCACCTCGTCGGCATCGAACACGGGCGATGCAACAATCAACGTCTATTTCAAACAGGGAAGCGATGCGGATATGGCTGCGGTGAACGTGCAGAACCGTGTGTCCACGGCGTTGAGCTTGCTGCCCGCCGAGGTGACACGCATCGGTGTGACTACCATGAAACAGCAGAATGCCGAGTTGAAGACGCTCGCCCTGTGTTCGCCGGACGACAAATATGACGAGCAGTTTCTGAACAACTACATGAAAATCAATATCGAGCCCCGGCTGAAACGTATCGCTGGTGTTGGCAATGTGATGCCGCTCGGCTCCAACTACAGTATGCGTATCTGGATGAAGCCGGACAAGATGGCACAGTACAAGCTCGTGCCCTCGGACATCACCGCCGTACTGGAGAAGCAAAACATTGAAGCGGCTACGGGAGCTTTCGGCGAGAACCATGACAACACCTATCAGTACACGATGAAATACCGTGGACGCTTCTCCACACCGGAGGAGTTCGGAAACCTTGTCATCCGTTCGCTGCCGGGAGGCGAAGTGCTGCGGTTGAGGGAAGTCGCGGATGTAGAGCTTGGGGACGAAACGTATAATTACACCTCCGTACTGAACGGGCATAATGCTTCAATGGCGTTGGTTTTCCAGACGGCAGGATCAAATGCTTCGGAGGTTATCGACGAGATAGACAAGACGCTGGAAGAAATTGCCGAAGAGATGCCAAAGGGATTGGAAATCGTGACGCTGAACGATGCGAGCCGCTTTCTGAAAGCCTCTATACACGAGGTTATCATCACCTTGATAATTGCCATCGTATTAGTGGTATTGGTGGTGTATTTCTTCTTGCAGGATATCCGCTCAACGTTGATACCTACCATCTCCATCTTCGTGTCCATCATCGGCACCTTTGCATTTATGTCCGTGGCAGGTTTCTCTATAAATTTGCTGACGCTCTTCGCCTTGGTGCTTGCCATCGGTACAGTGGTGGACGATGCAATCGTAGTGGTTGAAGCGGTGCAGGCACGCTTCAACGTGGGCTATCAGTCGGCATATATGGCTACGAACCATGCCATGAAGGGTATATCATCGGCCATACTCACCTCCACATTCATTTTCATGGCGGTGTTCATTCCCGTGGCGATGATGGGCGGAACATCGAGTATGTTCTACACGCAGTTCGGTATCACGATGGCGGTGGCAGTCGGTCTTTCGGCAATTAACGCTTTCACCATCTCGCCTGCGCTCTGCGCCCTCTTGCTGAAACCTTACAGGGATGAGCATGGCAATGAGAAGAATAATTTCGCTGCCTGTTTCCGTAAGGCGTTCAACGCCGTGTTTGACGCTATGGTGAGTAAGTATGTGCGTGGTGTGTTGTTCTTTATTCGCAAACGGTGGCTGATGTGGGGCACACTCGCGGCGGCGTTGGCACTGCTCGTAGTGATGGTGCGTTATACGAAGACCGGACTTGTACCACAGGAAGATATGGGTATGGTTTATGTAAGCATGAACAGCCGTCCGGGTACGTCGTTACAACGTAACGTGGAAGTGATGGAACAGCTCGACAAGCGTTTCTCCATGATTCCGGGTATCGAACATAGTAGCTATACCTCCGGTTTCTCTTTCTTCGGTTCCGGTCCCTCAATGGGCATGTTCTTTCTCACACTCAAGCCGTGGGAAGAGCGCACGGACTTTATGCAGTCGGCTGACGGCGTGATGGCACAGGTTTATGGCATCGCTTCCGATGTACCCGAAGCCTCTATATTCGCCGTAGCACCGCCGATGATTCCGGGTTACGGCATGGGCAGCGGCTTTGAGTTGTACATGCAGGACAAGCGTGGTGGCGACGTGAACGAGTTTAAGAAGGTGACGGACGATTTTGTGGCGGCTCTCTCCGAGCGTCCCGAAATAGGTGAAGTTTACTCTTCATTCGAGACCAACTACCCGCAGTATTGGGTGGACATCGACGCGGCACAGTGCGAGCAGGCTGGCATCTCTCCGAGCGAGATATTGGAAACACTTGCCGGATATTACGGTGGAGGGTACGTGTCTAACTTCAACCGCTTCTCCAAACTCTACCGTGTGATGATACAGGCGGAACCGTCGAGCCGTGTCACGCCGGAATCGTTGAACCACATCTACACCCGTGTTGGGGAAGAGATGACACCGCTCTCGCAGTTCGTGAAGCTGTCCAAGACCTACGGACCGCAAGACCTTTCGCGTTTCAACCTCTACAACTCCATCGCTGTGAATGGTATGGCTGCCGAAGGATACAGTTCAGGCGATGCGCTGAACGCTATTCATGAAACTGCCGCGCAGGTGCTGCCACACAACTACAGTTACGAGTTCGGCGGTATTGCCCGTGAGGAGAACACGACGACGAACAACGTGGCGATAATCTTCGCCGTGTGTATCGTACTGGTTTATCTTATCCTATGCGGACTCTATGAGAGCCTCTTCATTCCGCTTGCGGTCATTCTTGCTGTGCCATGCGGACTGTTGGGTAGCTTCCTCTTTGCGCAGGTATTCGGATTGGAGAATAATATCTATCTTCAGACGGGTATTATCATGCTTATTGGTCTCCTTGCCAAGACCGCCATCCTGCTCACCGAGTATGCAGTGGAGAGGCGCAAGGCGGGTATGTCTCTCACGCAAGCCGCCGTTGGAGCCGCTAAGGTACGTCTGCGCCCGATTCTGATGACGGCACTGACGATGGTCTTCGGAATGTTGCCGCTGATGTTCGCCAGTGGCGTGGGGGCCAATGGCAGCCGCTCGCTGGCATCAGGAGCTGTCGGCGGTATGCTCGTGGGAACGCTGGCACTACTATTCCTCGTGCCGGGACTTTTTATCGTTTTCCAGTATTTGCAGGAGAAGGTCTTCCCTGTGCAGGCATCTCGTCAAGATGCGGACTGGTCGATTCAAGCGGAAATAGAACAATTGGAAACAAAAACGACGAAAGAATGAAAATATGAAGAAACTGATTATATCTTCTCTCGCAGCCTGCCTGTTGGCGGGTTGCGGGATATATAAACCCTATTCACGTCCGGAGGTCAAAACCGAAGGTCTGTACCGGGAGATTCCGAAGGAAGATACCGTAACAATTGCCTCGCTGTCATGGCACGAGTTGTTTACCGATGGGCATCTGCAAACGCTTATCGAGAAAGGTCTGGAGCAAAATACCGACCTACGGATCGCCCGGTTGCGGATTGGAGAGGCGGAAGCGGTTCTGAAAAACGCCCGTCTTTCCTATCTTCCGTCCGCGTCGTTGAATCCTGAAGGGGGTATCAACCGTTACGATGGAGTTACAGCGAAAACTTACAACCTTGGGGCATCAGCCAGTTGGGAAATAGATGTTTTCGGCAAGGTGACCAATGCCAAGCGGGGAGCATGGGCAGCCCTCGAAAGTAGCAGGGCTTATGAACAAGCCGTACAGACACAACTCGTGGCAACTGTTGCGAACAGTTATTATACACTGTTGATGCTCGACCGACAACTGGCTATCAACTGCCGAACGCTCGTTACATGGGAAAAATCCGTAAAGGTACTCGAAGCCTTGAAACAATCCGGGAAATCGAACGATGCAGCCGTATTGCAAGCGCGGGCGAACCGGATGGCTCTCGAATCGTCGGTACTCTCGCTGCGACAGAACGTCCACGAAACAGAGAATGCCCTCTCTGCCTTGCTCGCCATGCCAGTACAAGCCATTGAACGTGGAACGCTGGATGGACAGCGGTTTCCGGAAGAGTTGTCTGTTGGGGTTCCGTTGCAGTTATTGGCGAATCGTCCCGATGTAAGACTGGCGGAATACAATCTGGCGCAAGCGTTTTATGCCACCAATGCCGCACGTGCCGCATTCTATCCGAGCCTTACACTTTCGGGTACACTCGGTTGGACGAACAATGGCGGCGGGGCAATTCTCAATCCGGGGAAATGGTTGCTCGGGGCTATCGGTACGATGGTGCAACCACTGTTCAACAAGGGAATCAACCGTGCCAATCTGAAAATTGCCAAAGCACAGCAGGAAGAGGCAACCTTGCTGTTCCGACAATCGCTGCTTGATGCGGGAAAAGAGGTAAACGATGCCTTGACGGGCTGGCAGACCGCACGGCAACGGGTCAAAATCGATAATAATCAGATAGCACTCCTACAGGAAGCCGTACGAAAAAATGAGATTCTGATGCGCCACTCTCCGATGACCTATTTGGAGGTTTTAACGGCACAGCAATCGCTGCTGGCAGCCGAACTGACCGAAGCACAGGATCGTTTCGACGAGATACAAAGCGTAATCCTGCTTTATCACGCTTTAGGTGGAGGCAAATAAGATTATTTACCGGAAAAATGAGTAGATACAAAAGTAACACCCCACAGTCATTGTCGTCTGTGGGGTGTACATTTATCTACCTCGATAGTCTAATGGCGACATCCCGGTCATTCGCCGAAAAAATCGGGCTAAGTATGAAGAATCCTCGAAATTAAATGTCCTCGCAATGTCCTTTATAGACAATTCTGTATCAGATAGATATTGCTTTATTTCGTTAGCGACAATATTGTCTATTATTTCTTTGGGCGTCCGATGTTCTACTTTATTGCATATCTTATAAAGATAATCCTTTGTAATACAAAGGCGATCTGCATAATATGCCACTTCCCGAACCTCGTGGCAATTTTTTACCAACAATGTCATAAATTTCCCAAATAACATTCTGCCCCTGTCTTTCTCTTTATTTTGTAGAATCGAAGGAAAGTTACGTCGCATTTCACTATCAAGGAGTATAAAAAGATTATATATATTGCTTCGAAGTGTGGATGTTTTATTCGCTTCGTCACAATTAAGCATAATCCATTCCATTTGTTTAAACCATCCTTGCAGCAAATCATATTGTTCCTCCGATAAACGAAATACAGGGTTGTCATATATCAATTTCCAAAAGGTTTCTGATGTCAAGTCATAGTATATTTTTTCCATCAGGCTATGTGAAAAATGCAAATAGTTTACACAAAATGCAGGAGACAAATGCACGGGTGAAAGCAATACATCTGAAAACAATATGACCAAATCACCTTTTCGTATAGCTTGTTTACGGGAGTTCATTGTAATGATAGCCCTCCCTTCCGTACATAACAGCAATACACACTCGTTTGGTATATAGGTTCTGCCAATTAATTCGCGCAAGTCCGTTTTACCGGCGGAATAATCGTTTTTCTGAAATGAAATAAAGTTCTCCATGTATGCCATAATATATTGATTTTTCTGCAAAAGTAAGCATTTAAGTGCAAAAACAGATATAATTGTATTGAAAAGTACCGATAATGTCATAGTTTTGATTCGAGGACTACCTTGAAATGTCATAATTTTGCATCTTTAAAAAATCGGTTTATAAATTGGAAAATATACGCCAACCAATCAACACTACTGACAGCAATCACAGACTATACCGGGCTGATGCAGAAAGAGTATGCCATCGTGATTATTATAGTGATTGCCACTGTAATTACACCGGCTTCCGATGTCTTTACCTTGTCGTTGGTTGTGCTACCGGTGTGGATATTACATGAAGTAAGTATCATGATTGTAAACAAGACGTATTATTCAATGAAAGAAAATAGATGAGAAATAAACATAAGCCCCCGTTCTGTAATGAAAATCCGATTGACTGCCACTTTGAAGTGAAAAGCCATCTGGTAGGCGAAACGGTTCGCAACGATGATACGAATATCAACTACCTGATATTTTGCCGCACAGGACACGCACGGATTAGTAGTATGCTGTTCCATGACGAGATACTGTGTGCCGGAGAAGTGATGTTCGTCCCCCGTGGGAGCGAGTACAGAGGCATCGCCCTGAGTGATGTCACACTGCTGGTACATAAGTTCAATAACACGGTCTGCCAGAATGAAAAGTGCATCCTTGCCTACCTCTACTCGCACCGATATCTTCGGTCTAAAATTTATTGCAGCAAATTGACTGTCCCAAAGTCCTTGCAAATCCTTATAAGCGGCATCGTGTCCTATCTCACGGACGAAACACACGATGCCAACCTGTGGAAACTGAAACACAAGGAACTGATATGGGCTTTCACACGTTATTATGGGACGGAAGAATTGCAGTCTTTCTTCCATCCGATGACCGATGAGCAAGTGCCATTCCGAAATCTTGTGATGACACACTATCGCAAAGCCAACAATACGGAGGAATTGGCGGAGCTTTGTGGTTACGGAGTGCATACATTCCGCCGGATATTCAAGAATGAATTCGGTGTACCCGTTCATCGGTGGTTGATAAAAAAGCGTGCGGAAAATGTAAATTTCCGACTCTCCCAAGTATATATCCCCTTTTCAGATATTATTGATGAATTTAATTTTTCTTCTCCACAGGAATTGAACCGTTTTTGCAAAGCTAATATCGGAGATACACCGAGCAACATCCGGCAAAAGTATATTCAATCATCTGATAAAGAATAGTTGTCTGCTTAAAAATGCTAACAGAATGGTCTGTTTTCAATAAGTAGCTATCCGCTTGATATTCGTAACTTTGCGCCCGAAATCAAAGAGAACGTTTAATGCAGATAAAATGTGAAGAAATGATACGGGAGGTGGATAACCGGATAGCTGCCATCGACTTGAACGGGAATCATATTATCAAGGATTGCAAGACAATGCTTATTTTCCTGAAAGAAAAGCTGACCGAATTGAAAGTGTTTGTCCAATCCGAACCTTTCGAGAGCGATACCGACGAAATCGCTTTTTTCAAACAGTACAAGCCCCGGATTCTGGGACCGCTGTTTTATTTCCACCATATATTGCGTATTGAGAGCCAACGTCCTCCGGGCGAGGAAGAGTTGGACGATTATTACGAAAAGCAGCAGGAAGAACAGAAACTGTTCTTTGACCGCCATGTGGCGTTTTTCCAGTATTACCGTAGCGGAGCCACTTATCTGGACAACTATTATTTCCTGCGTGGAAGACAAGGAAACGTGATTGATGTGGATGTTTGCCATCTGGACGATGAAGCGGAGTTCAGTACGGGATACGACTACCTTGTTGCCCGCATTATGGCAATGGAGATGCTGTACGCCTTTTTGTCAGTGAAACGTACTTACCTGCAAAATGGCAATGAAGATGTGTCCACCGAACTGTTGAAGGTGAAAGGCTCCTATCAATGGACCGGAAGTGCCATTGAATTGATGGAAATAGTGTACGGACTCAGTGAAATGGGCAGTATCAACAACGGGGAAACCCCGATACATGAGTTAGCCGCCTTTGTGGGTACTCTCCTGAACATCGACATCCGTGATTGTTACAGTACCTATACGGATATGAAACGACGCAAGAACGAAAGCCGCACTTATTTTCTGGACAAGATGCGGGAACGGCTGAACAAACGGATGGAACAGGATGATGAGAAAGAACGGAAGCGCAAGTAAGATTAAGTGCCAAAAAACTTAGGGTTGCCCCTCTTTTTTTCAGTATATTTGCTAGCATATAAAAATTTATATGCTCTAAATAAAAGTGCGTGGAAATAATAATAGTAAAATAATGTGAATAGAAATTTAGTAATAATGGCGGTAGCATTATCGCTGCTTACAAGTTGTGGAGAACAAAGTAAATACGAAAAGGCTATTGCCGATTTTGTGCAAACGGACAAAAAAGGGACGTGGACTGATTTACAATTCAAAGTAATCGAGATGGGCGATCCGACGGACATCACAGTCAAGGATAGTGTTGCCTTACTGACGGAGAAGTTTGATTCTGAAAAGTCAAAACGCCTTGCCACGCTCAATGAAAGTATCGCACGGCATAAGGTGGCTATGGAGAAGGAGCATTTGAATACAATGAAAAAAATCTATCAGAATTTGATAGACAAGAATCAGGCACTTGTGGATTCGCTTGCGAAAACCTCGGTGAAATTGCCCGATGCGTATAAAAATGCAGCGGAGACAACCGTACTGGCAAAGGAAATTACTTGTAAATTCTCCATTGCCAATCCGATGCTTAACAATGCCAAACAGGAAATTACGGAAAATTTCATACTTAATGCTGCCGGAGACAAATGCTACAGAAGGCACAGCAAGAGAAAATAATCTTTCGGACACAACTCTTATATAAAGGACAACGGCAGCAACTTTCAAAAAGTTACTGCCGTTAGTGTTTCTACCTTATATATAAGGTACGATAAGTTATCCTTTCTACTGCAACAGGTGCGAGAGTTCCGGCTCGTCAGCGATACGTTTAGGTGGCTTCCTCCCGTTTCACTTTATCGGCATCTACTTACAAGCGCCGCATGAAAAATTTACGTTCTATGCATTAATGTTATCTATTACCGAACCAACATTTCATAGAAACCTCTATTTTTTTCACTATCCTCAAAATACAATTCAATCGCAATAATACACGATCTATGTATATTATCGCGGTTAATATTGCAATAGAGTTTGTGTTTAAGAACATAAAAACCAAACAAAAGTCAAATTATCCGCGATAATGCACGAAAAATGTATATCTTCGCAACCGAAACGTAATTTTAATAGAATGGAAAGAGAGCAAAAAATAAGAAACTGGATTTTAGACTTACCTAAGAAAGGGAAAATAACCTTTTCTTTGGATGAAATCAATACTCAATTTCCTCGAACGACAGCTAACAATAAGCGGGTTTCTCTATGGAGATTGGTGGAAGCCGGAAAAATACAATCTGTGTGGAAAGGTTTTTATGTGATTGTTCCTGTGGAATATGAATTAAAAGGTTCTGTTCCCCCTACTGTTTATATAGACCAATTAATGACCTATCTTAATAGAGAATATTATATCGGGTTGTTAAATGCTGCTGCCTTTTATGGAGCTTCTCATCAACAACCCCAAGAATTGACGATAATTGGAAAATCCAGTGTAAGCTGCCCCCTAAAACCAAGCGATTCTGCCCCCTTGTGCTAAAATAATCCTACCCCCTTGATTCCAATATAAAAATACCCCTGCTTAGCAATGCCCGGCAGGGGATTTTTCGTAGATTTGATTCCCGTCTTGACCGGTGGGATAAAATCATTTCTACTATGACAACAAAGATAGCAAACATCCTCCAATGTTACGCATTGGGGATGGGGATAAAGCAGATAAGCAGGAGCTTTGAGCTTTCCCGCAACACGGTGCGCAGATATGTGCG
>ERZ832522.4717-NODE-4717-length-13117-cov-5.206783_pt1 | contig 13117 bp, 10 predicted proteins | sample MGYA00519951_ERZ832522 | MGnify/ENA primary metagenome ERZ832522 (study PRJEB31850, sample SAMEA3708728) | human gut metagenome | biome: human gut; feature: human-associated habitat; material: faeces | place: China | collected 2014 ... | reverse complement strand
CGTTAGCTCCTGTAGCAGGGTCACGTGTGAAGGCAACACCTGTACCACAGTCATCACCCATGTTACCGAATGCCATCATCTGTACGTTAACAGCTGTACCCCAGGAATACGGGATATCGTTGTCACGACGATATACGTTCGCACGTGGGTTGTCCCAGGAACGGAATACGGCTTTGATAGCACCCATTAACTGTTCCTTAGGATCAGTTGGGAAATCAGCACCGATTTTTGCTTTATATTCAGCTTTGAACTGTTCTGCTAACTCATGAAGGTCTTCTGCTGTAAGTTCAACGTCCAGCTTAACACCTCTGTCAGCTTTCATCTTATCGATAAGTTCTTCGAAATATTTCTTTCCGACTTCCATAACTACGTCAGAGTACATCTGGATGAATCTTCTGTAGCAGTCCCATGCCCAACGAGCATTGCCGGATTTTTCAGCAAGTACGTTAACAACGTCTTCATTTAAACCAAGGTTCAGGATAGTATCCATCATACCTGGCATAGAAGCTCTCGCACCAGAACGAACGGAAACAAGCAGAGGATTTTCTTTGTCACCGAATTTCTTTCCGGTAACTCCTTCCATTTTGGTGATTGCTTCCATGATCTGAGCCATAATCTCATCATTGATCTGTCTTCCGTCTTCATAGTACTGAGTACAAGCTTCTGTTGTGATTGTGAAGCCCTGAGGTACAGGAAGACCAAGGTTTGTCATTTCAGCAAGGTTGGCACCTTTACCACCCAGAAGGTTTCTCATATTAGCGTTACCTTCTGTAAACATGTAAACCCATTTTGCCATTTTACATTTTCCTCCTAAATTATTGTTCTTTTGTAACTATTCAGCATTCTGTTGTGAAGTAACTGAACAGCCACACCTTTCGCACATAAGTAAATATATGTTTCTTATACGCACATAATCATTTTATAGAGTTTGTGTCATTTCGTCAAGGTTATTCTGCTAAAATTAGCTAAAATTTTTATACATTCTGCATAAAGTGATTTATTTTATTATTCTTATTATTGTTAAGGTTTTCTCAGTCCTTTATTCTGGTCTTTATCTATATTTTTCTCTCACATCTCATATATTATATAACAGGAAAAAACGGGAAGCAAAACAGATAAGTTGATCTGCCCGGCTGCCCGTTTATAATTTTTATCAATTATTTCTTTCTGCCTTTTTTCATGTTCAGTACCAGATGTCTCGGCATACCATTTACCATAATAGGCTGATAATCTCCCTGGATCAGAGGTTTAATATAGTCTACAAAATCCTTAGTTACGTTTGTAGCATCTTTATTCATCCATTCTCTCGGAACAAGTTTCTCCTCATTTGCGATTCTGTGTACATCGTAGATACCTGTAGCTGCCATGTAGGGATCATCGGAAACACGGTCGATAACAACCATCTTACCTGTGTCACCTTCATCTGCAGCTTTAACTGCAGCACCACCTACCATGAATGCTTCATCAATATCCACTCTGGATGCCATATGGGAAGCACTTCTTTGTAATGTGGAAAGTTCAACAGCTCTTGTCTTGCATCCGCACTCCGCTGCCAAGAAGTTTGCCAGATAAGTGGCTGTTCCCTGAAGCTGTTTGTGTCCAAATGCATCCACATAGTCTCCCACGCTTCCAAGCTCACATACATATCTTCCGTCTGCCAGCTTGATTCCCTCGGAAACTGCGATTACAATAGATGCTTTTTTATTCAGAAGATCTTTTACTTTTGCAAGGAATTTCTCAACATCAAAAGGAACTTCCGGCAGATAGATCAAATCCGGTCCGTCGCAATCCTCAGATTTTGCCAGTGCTGTGGCACCTGTAAGCCATCCGGCATTACGTCCCATGATCTCCATGATCGTAATCATATTTTTCTTATAAGTAAGTCCCAGTGCATCGCGGATCACTTCTTTTGTGGATGCGCCGATATATTTTGCAGCACTTCCAAATCCGGGTGTATGGTCTGTCAGCGCCAGGTCATTGTCGATTGTTTTCGGAACACCAAGGAACTTCTGAGTCTGTCCTGTAAGAATCGCATAATCAGACAGTTTCTTGATCGTATCCATGGAATCATTTCCGCCAATGTAGATAAATGCATAGATATCCAGTTTATTTAAGATCTCAAAAATTTTCTCATAAATTGCTTTATCTTCGTGAATCTCAGGAAGCTTGTAACGACAGGAACCTAAAAATGCAGATGGTGTTCTCTTGAGTAATTCGATATCCAGTTCTGAATGAATCTGTGTTGACAGATCAATATACTGTTCATCCAACAGTCCCTGAATGCCGTGAAGCATTCCGTATACTTTGTCAAATCCTCGTTCAATGGCATTCTTATAAACTCCGGCAAGACTGGAATTGATTACTGCAGTAGGTCCTCCTGATTGTCCAACAATGATATTTCTTTTTTTCGCCATAGCAATGACCTCCTTGTTTTCACGTTTTGTTCATTATGTCTTAGAGTGTGTCTGAAAAATGCTTTACGCAAGATGTACGTCACAATTTTTCAGACACGCTCTGGTCCCGCAGGACTCGTTGAGGTAAATTGTAACAAATATTTTTTTATTCGTCAATTATTTATTGTGGTTTTTACACATATAATTTCTGTATTTCGTCACTATATCCGTGTATTTTTCGTTTTATCGCAATATTTCAAGTTTGTTTTTATGTATTTATAACTATATTTAATCCTGTCCATGTGTTATACTTATAAACAGATTGATTCCGGCATCAAGTTATAGTAATCCTCTAAAATAATGCATTTAAGAGGATTGCTATAAATCAAAACCTTTTTGAAAATTGCCGGACATCAATATCCGTGACTATTCGGTACCTTCGCAGTTACGAACCAAAATGCATTTCAAATCACCTTCGGTGATTTGCAGAATACTGCCAGCTGAACAGTTACACAATATTTATCGATCAAGGAGGATTCATTTATGATCCATACAATTGAAAACGACTATCTTAGAGTATCTGTAGACGATCATGGTGCTGAGCTTTGCAGCATTTTTGATAAAGTACATAACAGAGAAGTGATCTGGCAGGCAGATCCGGCTTACTGGAAACGCCACGCACCGGTTCTTTTCCCTAATGTGGGACGTCATTTTGAGGATCACTATCGTATTAATGGAGTCGAATATCCCTCCAGTCAGCATGGGTTTGCCAGGGACAGCGAATTTACCTGCGTGGATATGACTGCTGATTCCATCACCCATAAGCTGAAATCCTCTGATGCCACAAGAGAAAATTATCCATATGATTTTGAGCTGAAGATCAAGCATGTTCTGGAGAAGAACCAGGTCAGTGTATGCTGGGAAGTGATCAGCCTTAATGATGAAACCATGTATTTTACAATTGGCGGCCATCCTGCATTCAATGTACCTGCCGGAGGAATTGGCTCCCAGGAGCAATATCATCTTACTTTCGACGGCCGGGATTCCCTCTCCTATCTGCTGATCGACATGTCATCAGGCACCGCGGTCGCAGATAAAGCTTATACACTGGAGCTTGAGAATGGTTCCTGCCTTATTGATGCTCACATGTTTGACAAAGATGCCCTTATTTTTGATGACCAGATTGAAAAGGCCGGCATCGCTTTCCCTGACGGAACTCCTTATGTGGAACTGATCTGTCATGGATTTCCAAGCTTTGGCATCTGGTCCGTCCCGGGTTCTCCTTTTGTATGTCTGGAACCATGGATGGGACGCTGTGATGATTTTGGATTTAAGGGCGAGCTTCCGGAAAAGAAATATATCAACACTCTGGACAAGGATGAAATTTTTACTGCATCATATGAAATAAAAATTTATTAATTTTCTCCATTTATCCTGAAAGCTGTGCTATAATGTCACAGTATATGAAAGTCATCCTGTCCGGTATCCACGAATTTACCCATGCAGACATGACTGATTCATGGCAGCCACTCAGGACTTTCATAGAAAAACACAGGAGGAAATTTCCATGACTAGAGAAGAATTTCAGAAGCTGACACAGGATGTTGTACTGCTCGACGGTGCTACCGGTTCCAATCTTATGGCCGCCGGAATGCCAAGAGGAATCTGTACAGAAGCATGGATCATGGAGCACAAAGAAGTTCTGCAGAATCTGCAGAAGGCTTATGTTGAAGCAGGAAGCCAGATCGTATACGCACCTACTTTCGGCGGAAACCGTTACAGTCTGGGGCTTCACGGACTACAGGATAAGCTTGCGGAAATGAACCATGCACTTGTAAATATTTCCAGAGAGGCAGTGGGACATAAGGTCTATGTTGCCGGTGATATTACCACAACAGGCAAGATGATGGAGCCTGCCGGTGATCTCACCTATGAGATGGCATATGAAACATACTGTGAACAGATTAAGGTTCTTGAGGATGCAGGTGTTGATCTGATCGCTGCGGAAACCATGATCAATATCGAGGAAACACTTGCTGCACTGGATGCTGCTGCATCCGTAAGTTCTCTTCCTGTAATGTGTACAATGACCGTAGAAGCTGACGGAAGCATTTTCAGCGGAGGAAATGCTGTGGAGGCTGCAATCGCCCTTGAGGGTGCAGGTGCTGTGGCAGTTGGGATCAACTGTTCTGTAGGACCTGACCAGCTGGTATCCGTTGTCCGCAATATCAAAGAGAACGTATCCATTCCTGTCATCGCCAAACCTAATGCCGGTATGCCGACGATTGATGATCAGGGAAATGCCATTTACAGTATGGACGCCAAAAGCTTTGCTGAACATATGAAGGTTCTGATTGAAAATGGTGCGTCTGTTGTCGGAGGATGCTGTGGTACTACTCCGGAATTCATCCGCGAGATAAGCAGAAGCCTCGGAAGATAGATTTTGTATCTTCGACAGCCATAGTCAGACGAATAACGAATATTCGCAGCCAAAGCAGGGAACTTTCCTGATTCGGTTAAAGAGGGATATGACTCAAAAAAGCACATAACTTAGGATAAAATCCGTCTCAATCCGAGATATTCTCATCCTCTGTTATGTGCTTTTTGGTAATTGTCCGGCTTTCCTCTGTCCTGATCCTGCGAAAATACCATGGCAATTCTATAAACAGTTGCGCTTTTTATTATCTGCTTTTCATCTACTTCACTTTGATTGCTTTTTTCGGGCACATCTCCTGGCAACAGAAACAGCGGATACACTTTCTGTAATCATATACCGGCGGCTTTCCTTTGCCTTTTCTGAAATCCACAGCTTTCCCTGGAACCGGACAGCTCTGCACACAGATCCCGCAGCGGACACATTTACCAGCTTCTATATATGGTTTTTTCTGAAAAATGTTTAACGCTCCCGCCATTCTTGTCCAGATATTCTTTCGCACTTCTGTACGGTCTACATTAAAAGCCGGATTTCCGTATTTTTTCACTGCCTCTGCCATGGAAATCTCCCCGTCTGGTATCAGAAGGGTAATCTCCTCTTCTTTCCATGTACCAAGTCCCATTTTCTCGCCATGATAGTTCGTCGGAACCATCTCCGGTTTCAGATAAACCAGACGGCTGAATACACTGTCCAGTGCAACCGGATCGGTGGACATCAGCAGTACATTCATAGGAACCGGATCTCCCGAACCCGGTCCGTTGCCCTCCATGGCCACAATCCCATCCATCACATACAGCTTCGGTGCCACACATTTATTCAGATCAATAAGCATTCTGGCAAAGCTGTCCGCACTCGGGTACTGCGTGTGCCCCTTCGCTTTATGGAATCCATATATAAACCCATAGCTGTTCTTAACCGCACCGGTGATACGTTCTAATGCATGTGTTTTCATCTTGCTCAGGGAAATCACACAGTCCTGCTCCAACAGTTCTTTTGGCAGGATAAATTCCTTTGCCTGGACTCCCTGCGGATAAGCAGTTTTCACGCCCTCAGAATAATCAACAGCCGGAATATGATATTTCTCCAGATAAGTATCCATTCCTGTTCCGCGGATCACTGCCTGAGTGGTTCCATGACCGCAGGAATCTGCAAGCACAATATTCTCATACCCACTTTCACGCAGGATTCCCGCAAAGGCTCCTACTACAACCGGATGTGTGATCACTGCTTTCTCTACCTCTGCTTTTTTCAGCAGATTCGGCTTCAGCAGGATCTTCGCATCCTTTGGAATCAGAGTCTCCACTCCACCCAGAAAATCCAGCCCCTGTTTCAGCAGCATATAGATTTTTTCTTCATCATATTCCCGGCAGGGAAGTAATACCACTTTACTTTTCACCAAATTCACGCACCTTTATCATCTCCGGACAGATCCACCTGTCTCAGTGCTTTTCTTACCGGCAAAATACATGCCGGCACTACAGAGAGACAGTCCACACCCATCCTCAGAAATTCTTCTGTCAGGGCAGTATCTGCAGCAAGTTCCCCACAGATACAGACACGTCTGTTTTCTGCATGTCCCGCTTCGATCACCATTTGAATCATACGCAGTACTGCCGGGTGATGGTCATTATATTTCTTGCGCAGAAGCGGATTCTGTCTGTCCATCGCCAGTGTATACTGACTCAGGTCATTGGTTCCAAGACTCAGGAAATCCACTCTTCTGGCAAGCTCCCGGCTGATCATGACTGCTGCCGGAGTTTCGATCATGATTCCTGTCTTAATATGTTTATACGGAATTCCTTTTTCATCCAGCCCGATCTTTACTTCCCGGATAATTTCTTCGATCTCATCCATTTCCTCTTCTGAGCTGATCATCGGATACATCAGCGCCAGGTTTCCATATGCACTCGCCCTGAAAATTGCCCGAAGCTGTGCCTTGAACATTCTTTTTCTGTCAAGGCAGAGACGGATTCCTCTGTTCCCCATGATCGGATTTGTCTCGTCCGGGATATTCAGATATTCTGCCTGCTTGTCTGCTCCAAGATCTGCCGTACGAATCACAGTGAGCTTTTCTCCCATGGTCTCCGCAATCTTTTTGTATGCAAGAAACAGCTCATTTTCACGAGGATAATTTTCTCTTCCAAGATACTGGAATTCACTGCGCAGAAGACCAATCCCGGCAGCTCCGTAATACAGCACACTGTTCAGGTCATCCATATTTCCGATATTGGCATAGATTTCAATTTTCCTGCCATCTTTTGTGATATCCGGTTCTCTCCTTAATTTCAGAAGTTCTTCCCTTTCTTCTTTATCAGCCTGCCTGCGGATCTCATATTCTTTTTTTACCTCTTCATCCGGATCAATATACAAAGTTCCGGTATATCCGTCCACAATAGCCTGCCGTCCGTCCCACTCCGAATCTGTGTCGATTTCCAGCAGAGCCGGTATATTCATTGTTTTTGCCATAATGGCCGCATGAGACATGTCGGAACCATGGTGGGTAACAATAGCCATCAGTTTATCCTTATCCATCTCCATCAGTTCTGTTGGAGTGATACTCTCCGTCACAACGATCACAGGTTCATCCCCAAGATCTATCCTGGGAGAGATACCTCCCAGTTCACTGATCAGGCGGTCGGAAATCTCCCGCATATTATCCAGCCGTTCTTTAATCGCAGGCTCTTCCAGAGTTCTGAAAGTCTGAAGCATCTCATCCCTTGTGGTCATTACCGCATAGGCAGAATTTACTTTTTCACTCTGTATGACACTCTCAATGGCACGCTGAAAGCTTTTTCCATCCAGCAGGTTCTTCTGTCTGAGAAAAATCTCTGCCTGAGTTCCCTGAGTTATGCAGTTTTTTTCATATAACTCCTCCAGCTGCTCCATGACTCTGGTGCGCGCCTGCCGGAAAATATTCAGTTCTACTTTCACATCTGTGATTTCGTACTGGCGCATCTGATATTCACTTTTATGATAATACAGTATTTTACCGATGGCAATTCCGGAAAAGGCACCGGTTCCCTTGTAAACATCCATATTAACTCCTTAGTTGATTAACCCCTTAGTCGCAGGCAGCCTTAAATTCAGTCCAGTTCTTCTGATACTGTGCGTCTGCGTCCTGGCTTACATTCTGGACGATCTCGCCCTTTGTAACGTCATCCGGAACAACAAGATCCGGATTTACCAGTTCATCTGCTGCTTTATTTGTACTGTAATATCCGATATAATCTGTGCATTTTGCCGCAACTTCCGGCTGCATGATGTAATCCATAAAAGAATATGCCGCATCTTTATCCGGCGCTTCACTTGGAATAAACATACCCATAATACCAAATCCAAGTCCTTCTTCCGGATATACCACCTTCAGATCAGGATTCTCAGCCAGAGCAGCTGTTACCTGAGAGGTATAAAGAAATGCAACACTTGCTTCTCCGTTGAGAAGTGCATTCTGTGTATTGTCATCCTGGATCAGACGTACATTCGGAGCAAGTTCCAGAAGCTTCTCTCCTGTCTTCTTGATCACGTCAACGTCCTCTTCATTCATGCTCTCGCCCATGGAAAGCTGGGTGATACCATTGATCACACGATAGTTTGCAGTCAGTGCAATGCTGTCCTCAAGAGACGGATCCCAGAGGTCTTTATATCCTTTGATATCAATATCCACCTGCTCCGGATCGTAAACGATCAGCGGAATACCTGCTCCGTAAGGAACTGTGTATTCGTCATCCGGATCATAGAACTGTCCCTGATATAATGGGTTGATATTTCCGATATTCTCCAGAGAATCCTTGTCAAGCTTCTCTGCAAGTCCTTCCTGGATCGCAGTTTCCAGAATATAGTCATCTGCGATTACAATATCATAGTCGCCGCCCTTTGCCATGGAAAGCTTCTCAAGCATGGTTTCATCTGTATCGAAGTTTGAATAAACAACTTTAACTCCTGTCTCTTTTTCAAAATCATCCAGAACTTCCTGCGGGAACATTCCCTCCCAGGTAAAAAGAACAAGTTCTTTATCATCTCCTGCATCTTTGAATCCGGTGAATGCCATTCCTGCCATTAATGCACACATTACTACTGCAAGTACTCTTTTTTTCATAAACAGTCTCCCTTCTTATGCCCTGCATTGTTGTCTGTAGCAGCCCCAATCCACCTTCCACTGTATCGGCAGACAGCGGCTATCCTTTTTTACTTTGCTTTTACTTTTGTCCAGAGTTCTGCAAATTTCTGCTTGATCTTCGGTTGCTGGTAAGCAAAGATTTCGTTATTCGGGTTGGTTGTATCCGGAATATAAGAACTGATTCCGGCATAGTCCCCCTCTTTCATTGTTTCAAAAGCACTCTTCACTGTAGAAGTATACCCTACTTCTTCCGTATTGGAAAGAGCAGATTTATCACTGATCATAAAATCAATAAATTCATGGGCAAGCTGTACTTCGCTGCAGTCCTTTGTGATAACCATCGCATCATACCATCTGTTGGTTCCCTGTTCCGGTGTAAAGTAGTCCAGATTCGGGTTTTCGCTGATAATGTAAGATGCGTCTCCGGAGTACACAACTGCCAACGCTTTGTTTCCTGAAATCATGTTGTCGATCACATCATCCCCTGCATAGATCGGATCCATAGTGTCACGCTGATCAATCAGCCACTGATAAGCCTCCTCAATCTCAGCTTCATTTGTAGTATTCATAGAATACCCAAGTGCTTTTAATGCTATCATAAAGGAATCTCTCTCAGAATCATACATGTAAATATTTCCTTTATATTCAGGATTACACAGAAGATTCCATCCATCTTTCAGGTCAGCCTCATTTACTACTGTCTTATCATAAAGGATTCCTACTGTTCCCCAGAAATATGGACAGGAATAACGGTTGCCCGGATCATAGCTCTGGTTCATGACATCATTTAGCAGATTTTTCTTATTCGGAATCTCTTTCCAGTCAAGTGCCTGCAGATATTCTTCTTTGATCAGTCTCTCAATCATGTAATCAGACGGAATCAGCACATCATAAGTCTCACCGCTTGAAAGCTTGGTATACATCATCTCATTTGACTCAAAAGTCTCGTATACAATGGTACAATCATACTCTTTCTCGAAATCTTCGAGCAGGGAAAGATCCATGTACTCTCCTGCATTGTAGACTTTCAGCACATGAGTGGACTGTGCCACGAATCCCCATTTGATCAGCCCTGCCGTAACAGCAACAACCAGAACTACAGAAACAGTTTTTACTGCTTTCCTGTTCAGCTTCCTGGCTTTATTCTTAAACTTCGGAAGCAGATTGGCTAAAAGCAGTACCACGATGATGACTACGATCACAATGGTTGACAAAGCATTGATCGTTGGATTGATACGCTTTGTCATATTATATACAACAATAGAGATATTCTTTACACCATTTCCTGATACGAAATAGGAGATAACGAAATCATCAAATGACATGGTGAATGCAAGCAGTGCGCCTGCAAAAATACCCTCTTTGATCATCGGCACGATAACCTTTGTCAGAGCCTGAAAAGGAGTTGCCCCAAGGTCCATGGCAGCATTTGCCATATTCGGATCCAGAGCTCTTACCTTCGGATAAACGCTGGTAATTACATACGGGGTACAGAATGCAATATGTGCCAGCAGCATAGTCAGATATCCTTTTCGAAATCCCAGAGAAGAGAACAAGAGCATCAGGCTGATGGCAGTTACGATCTCAGGATTCAGGATCGGGATATTATTAATATTTAAAAGCAGTTCCTTGATTACCTTCTTTGATTTGGATAAACCGATCGCTGTAATGGTTCCAAGTATTGTAGAAACAATGGTCGCAATGATCGCAATGGTAACAGATACATAAACTGCCTTAATTACTTCCCCATTACCGAGAAGTTCCTGATACCAGCGCAGGGAAAAGCCTGTAAATCTGGTCAGTGACTTGGATGAGTTAAAGGAAAAGATCATCGTCACCAGGATTGGCAGGTAAAAGAAAGCAAGGCAGAGTACTACATATAACATTGAGAAAAATTTATTATTACGTTTCATGCCGTCCTCCCTTATTCATCTTTATCCATCTTCTTCATCAGGCTCATAAAAATCAGAATGAGCACAGCCAGAATCAGAGAAATCGCACTTCCGAAATTCCAGTCACCAACAGAGATAAACTGAGACTCGATCAGGTTACCGATCAGCATGTACTGTCCGCCTCCGAGAAGTTTCGGAATAACGAATGTGGAAATAGACAGCAGGAATACCATCATGATTCCATTGAGCACGCCGGGGATGGACAATTTCCAGATAACCTTTGTGAAGGTCTGGAATTTATTTGCCCCCAGGTCATAGGCCGCCTCGATAAAGGATTTATCCATTTTGCTCAGGGATGTATGGATCGGGATAATCATAAACGGCATAAAGTTACAGACCAGACCAACCACTACGGAAAAGTCCGTATACATCATTGTCACCGGAGAAATCCCCAGTAATCCAAGCAAATGGTTGATGATACCATTGTCTGACAGCAGGTTCATCCATGCATAAGTACGCAGAAGCATATTGATCCATTCCGGAATAGTTACCAGCAGGATCAGAAGACTCTGGGATTTCTCCGGACATTTGGAAATAATATATGCCAGAGGATAGCCAAGTCCCAGACAGATGACCGTCGTCAGGATTCCAAGCTTAAAAGACTTGAAAATAACGCTCATATACGTAGCTTCCAGGAATTTGCGGAAATTCTCCAGAGTAAAGGAGAACGTCAGCACTTCGTTTCCATCTTCTGTAAATGCATATAATGCGATCAGTATCAGCGGGATGACAATGACCACAAATGCCCACACAAGATATGGTTTGATAAGATTTCTGTACTGTTTCATCAGTAGCTTCCCATCTTACACATAACATGGATGTCTTCAGGCCCGAATTTCAGTCCCACTTCCCTTCCGACTTCCGCATAATCTGTGGTATGAACCATATAAGTACGAAGCTCTGTTTCGATCAGGATTTCATAATGCACGCCCTTGAATGTAATATTGCGCACAATTCCCCTGATCTTTGCCTGACCGGGATCTACGATATCCAGATCCTCAGGTCTTAACACAACTTCGATCTCTTCATTATCCTCAAATCCCTTATCCACACATTCAAACTCAAATCCGTCAAAAGCAACCAGATAATCGCGGATCATGGTTCCCTCGATAATATTGGATTCACCGATAAAGCCTGCAACAAAACGGTTTTCCGGCTCATTGTAGATATCTGTAGGAGAACCGATCTGCTGAATCTCACCGTTATTCATAACAACAACCGTATCTGACATGGACAGGGCTTCTTCCTGGTCATGGGTAACATAGATGAAAGTGATGCCTACTTCCTGCTGAATCTTCTTTAATTCTACCTGCATCTGTTTACGGATCTTTGCATCCAGTGCACCCAGGGGCTCATCTAAAAGCAGGACCTTCGGCTCATTTACCAGAGCTCTGGCAATGGCCACTCGCTGCTGCTGGCCACCGGAGAGCAGAGTTACATCTCTTTTCCCAAAGCCTTCCAGACCAACCATCTTCAGCATACGCTCCACCTTCTGGGCGATGACAGTTTTATCGACCTTCTTCAGGTTCAGCCCGAAACCGATGTTCTCTGCCACATTTAAATGAGGAAAAAGAGCATACTTCTGAAACACAGTATTAACCTCTCTCTTGTACGGGGGAAGCTTGGAGATCTCAATTCCGTTAAACAGTACTTCTCCGTCACTTGGTTCTTCAAAGCCTGCAATGATTCGAAGGGTGGTTGTCTTTCCACATCCGCTGGGTCCCAAAAGTGTCAGGAATTCCTTTTCATAAATATCCAGATTGATGCCGCGCAAAACCTGCTGATCATCAAAATTCTTGGTCAGATTTTTTAACTCAATCAGTTTGTTCATCATCTTTTCCTTCCTCTGAATGTATTCTGTTTTTTCTCTGTTTTTTATAATCCGGCTGTTCCAAAAGCATCTGCCGGCTGTTCAGAATGTTCCTAAAAGCTATAACAATTACTTTTTCTTCTTTGTTATCAGTGAATAAACAATAAAAATAACCAGTGTAGCTGCCAGCAATATGGTACATAACGCATTGATTTCCGGCGTCACTCCTGTTTTCAGCTGTGTGTACACCTTGATCGGCAACGTAGACAGACGCGGTCCGTTTACAAAGATACTTATTACCACATCATCCATGGACATGGCAAACGCAAGCAGCGAACCTGAAATTACAGCCGGCATAATTAAGGGCTATGCGCTGCATTGTCCGCCGTTGGTGTTGTTTTCATTGATCAC
>ERZ832522.4716-NODE-4716-length-13118-cov-3.118273_pt1 | contig 13118 bp, 9 predicted proteins | sample MGYA00519951_ERZ832522 | MGnify/ENA primary metagenome ERZ832522 (study PRJEB31850, sample SAMEA3708728) | human gut metagenome | biome: human gut; feature: human-associated habitat; material: faeces | place: China | collected 2014 ... | reverse complement strand
ATGATCTTTACTTTGCGTTGTGTAATTTTCAGATGTTTTGCCACCTTTTTAATACTTATATGGGTTGCCAACGCATGGAATACGAATTTTTTATTCTCAGAGTTAAGCAAGTTGCGCATTTCCGTTATAATAAACAGATATTCCGGAGTGAGCTTTTTAAATGATTCATATACAACATCTTTTTCGGTCACATATTTTTTGGGGGGTACAGGTTGTGGCTGTGCTTCTACGTGTTGTTGCTCAGGCACGGAAGGTTGTTCTTCGGGTGTTGGAGAGACAATAAGAACTTCTTCCTGCAACGTTGCGTCAGGAGCTGTAAATGCGTTATTTACAAGACAAAGCTTCTGTTCTCGGGTAAAAAGAAGTTTTGCATAATCGCGTAATCTAGTTAACATACTCATCATAACATAAATAGTTTAGTTAAGTCAAAATATAAAGAATGTGATATTACTATATCAGCCGAAATTAGAACCGGGGATAATTTATGTAAACTGAAATAAAACTTTAAAATACCTTTTTTCCATAATTATAACGGAAGGAAGTCAACGCCATGGCTTCTAAAACATTCCCCACAGGAACAAAGGTAACAGATATGATTAAAAAAACAACAGATTACGGTAAGAAAATCAATGCTAAAGATTAAAACTGCCCTATCCTCGCGAACCAGACAGCTATTTACATATTTGAATATATTGTATATTATTTCAAATATGAATAGTTGGGAGCTTATAAAAAAGCCCTAACCCCCTTTTAATGTTTACTAATCCTATCTCCTTTCGCATCTTCTACATATATGAATCCAAAACCTGTTATCTTCTTTTTACAAAGAAAGCCAGAATATCCCATGCCCCAATATTCATGGCTAGGTAAAATACATAAACATCTGAATATTTTACATAACATGGAGGAAAAGAAAAAAGCAGGACAGATTGTTATTTCCCATATGATAAGTAAGGACTTTATCGTTTTGTCCTTATATTTGTCTCAAATAAAATAAGTTCGATATGGAAAGAGAAACAGAAGAAAAAACCGGAAAGAACGTTCACCAAGGTGCGAACGTCCGCAGATTACGTAATATAATGGGTGTCAAACAAAGCTCATTGGCGGAAATGCTCGGTACCACGCAGCAAAAGGTTTCACGCATCGAAAGCCAACGGGTGATCGAACAAAATATGTTGATCCAAATCGCGAATATCCTCCATGTTTCTCCCAAGATTATTGAAGAACTGGATGAAAATCCGCTGTCAGTTGTTATTGAAAATAATAATTTTGAAAGCGGAAGCTATAATACAGGAATAATAGAAAATGATCAATACAATCAAAATACTATCCATCCTCTGGATAAAATCATGGAATTGAACAAACAGGCCACCGACCTTTTTGAACGCATGCTGGCTGTTGAAAAAGAAAAGTCCGCCTTGCTGGAACAATTGTTGAAGGAAAAAGGGAAATAATATATAACTCAGATCAGGCAGATGACCGCAGATAATTAATTTATTATCAATACATATATCTGTAGTCATCTACCTGATTTATCTTATCTGTATTAATCAGTACCAACCTCCTTTTCGAATATTTTACTTATCACTCGGCTTCGGTATTTCCAGGCTGAATTGGTCATAAGATTCCGTGCGATGGGCCAGATGCCTGGTCAAAGCAGATATTCCGAACAAAGGAGAATAAGTTTTCACTTTTATTGTTTTGCCGTCAGGCATAAACTCCAGGATTCGCAACCAGCCATCACCTCCATTACCTTCGGGGCCACCCCCAACGTACTGCACATTAAACATCATCTGATGCACATCCTCACCCGCAGCGTTCTTATCTACCCGGTAACCGACATTATCTTCATATTTGCCGTTTCCATTACCCGTATGTCCACAGATCAGGAGTAATATATTCGAAGAAGGACGGATCAGCTTTTCCCATATCTGCTTCCCTGCATTTTTAGGTGTGATAGCATAATTTTCATGATCACGTACTTTCCCTCTTTCCGGAGCAGTACCAGGATCCATATAACCGTGTGTCATAAATATCACCCGGCTGTCTTTATACCTATCACTAGAAGCCAGTTTCTTAGCCCACTCCAACACTTCATCGCGGGGAGCAAATTCACTTGTGATGACTAATAATTTCCCCCAATTAGGATCGTTGAATTCGAATGCCGCATTTTCCAGCGACGGTATATTATTTCTGTTGGGAAGAGCACTGACACAAATATCCCTCCAGGCAGAATTTCTCTCAAAAGGGAAATATTCAGGGAAACGGGTCATACCGTTCTCTGAATGCTGAAAGCCGTATTCATGGTTACCCGGAGAAATAATATATGTAATTTTATTGTCCAATCGTTTGAAGGCATTGGACCCGGCTTCCCACATTTCCCGACTTGTCTGATTGAGCATCTTACGGTTACGTACGATATTCTCATTCTGTTCCACCACATCACCGGTGCAAAGCACCGCTTTTATCTTCAAGTTATCGATGTTATCGGCTATCCATGCCGTACACAAATCGAATAAAGGCTGATTGATATCATATTTTGTATATCCCTGTGGATCTCCCAGCAAGATCATTGAAAATGAATTGGGGTTTTCCAGATGTTGCTGGTCTGCCCGATCCTGGGCAGAAAGAGAAAATATCTCTCCTATAACCAAGCCTATTACAATCAGTAATTTAGTTTTCATACACTTTTCTTAAAATTTAAACAATAGTATTTCTCACATATTTCTATTCAAAGACAGGAGCTTCCGCAGAAATAGAAGCGGTATTGCCTTTCATATACGGCCCCCAATCATTCCAATAAACCCTGTCGAGCATTAACAATCGACCAGCAGTGTCATCAAACTTTTGATAAGCATGGTAGATCATCCAGTCATTGCCTTCGTCGTCCTGGACAAATTCAGCATTATGTCCTGTTCCACTCCATATATTATTACCCTGTAACAATAAATCTCCAGCTCCGTTAAGCATAGACTCACCGTCCTGTGTTACATAAGGACCCAGCACATTCTCCGACCTACCGAAGATCAAATGATAGGTACTGGATTTTCCTTCGCAACAAGTTCCGGCAGAACCTATCAGATAAAAATATCCACCATGTTGTGCAATATAGGAACCTTCCATTTGATTACCGGCCAGTTGCACTTTTCGGCTTCCATCCTTTACAGCCAACCCGTCATCGGTCAGTTCAACGGCATAGATGCCATAAAAACTACCCCAGACTAAATATTTATGTCCATTGTCTTCGATGTAGAACTGATCTATCGAATTATTTACGCCTTGCGAAGTATAATCTAACACTTTACCATGATCAGTAAATGGCCCTTCGGGTTGATCTGCTGTTGCAACTCCGATCGCTGAATCATAAGTTCCCGCCCAAACACCCATAGAGTAATAGAGAACATATTTCCCGCCGATATAATTTATATCCGGCGCCCATAGTTTTGCATTCGGGACCCATGTCGGATGATTATCATTATCAAAAACAGTACCTACATAATCCCAATGAACTAAATCTTTCGACTTATGTATGGGAATATAACGAATATTACCCAGCAAATTATTCTGTGTAGTATACACATAAAAATAATCATCGCTTGCCCTGATAATCGATGGATCGGGACAATTCTCATTTATAACGGGATTTTCATAGGTAACAGAAGCCGGAAGGTCTTCATCCTCTTTTTCACTCTCTTTTTTATCGTTACCACTATCGCATCCGCAGGATAGCAGAACTAAAAAGATAATATTAAAATATAAGAATATTCTTTTCATATCGAACTCTATCTATAAAAGAGGGGAAATACAGGAAACGTATCTCTCTTATATTTCCCCCTGAACCATAATCATTTTAATAATTAATCATTCCAACCGGCATTTTGTACCAAGTTCGAATTCTTTTCGCGTTCAGAAGCAGGTATAGGCCAGGTCCAGCATTGATCGCCCAACCAATACCAGGTATAGGTAGTGGTTCCCCATATTTGTGACAAACCGTTCTTATTATTACGGAACTTCTTGTCTTTCCATGTTTTCCAGCGAAGTTCATTCCAATACATCACATTTTCACCTCCGAGTTCCCAATAATACTCATTACGGATTCGTTCGCGCATATCATCTTTACCTTTCACCGTTGTAGGCGTATTACTATTCAGTAATTGAGCTCCACAACGTGAACGGATCTTATTTATTTGTTCTACCGCCTTATCGGTTTCACCCATCTCATTTAAAGCCTCAGCATACCCAAGCAATACCTGCGCATAACGGATCAGATGAACATCCAGATCATACGTATCACGATACGGCCATTCATTTCCTTCGGGAACAAATTTCCTCCACAAATAATAGAAATAATTATTTGCATCCGTACGAATATCGAAAGGCTCACGACCATCGAATCCACGATACGGCCAGCGTAACGTATAAGTATGTTCCGTTCCTCCGGATGAACCTAAATAGGTCGCATACGGGGTAATGACAGTCATCATAAGCCGTGGATCACGATCTTCATAGGCTTTACGAATACGGGCTTCATTACCATCAGGCAGATATTTACCCATATCGGCACCATAAGTAGTCATTTGAGCAATTTCAGAATCGGTCATACCGTCACGAAGAAAGAATACGGAACGTTGTACCGGAGTCATCGAATTATATCCGGGACAATAATTATCCCAATTAAATGTACTGCCATCCTTTACTTCATAAGACTCGACGAAATGAGGATTGGGTAAATAATTATTCCACATCGAACCTCCCGTACAACGATTACCATAATTAACGTTCAATGGATTTGCAACAGAGTATTGTTCACACTGAATAGAAAATACCATCTCGTCGCATTGTTCATTTGTTGTTTTAAGCATGTTTTTAAAAGCAATAGCACCTCCCGTTGTAAAAAGCGAATAACCGCAATTACCGACAGCCTCAAAGTCGCGGGCTGCGTCCTGCCATTTCTCCAACCACAAATAGACCTGTCCGCGGAAAGCATAAGCAGCTCCTTTAGTCACATGGCCGTAGTTTGCATCCGAAGCCTTATATTTATCCGGTAAATCCGTTTCCGAGATCACATCTGTCAGATCTTTCACCACCTGATCCCAGATCTCCGCTTCGCTGGCACGAGGAGTCTTTGCCTGTTCTTCATTGACAATCGGTTCCGTAATGAGGGGAACGCCTTTGAAAAGGATATTCAAGCGATTATATGCCCAGGCACGCAAGAATTTACACTCGGCAATATAACGTGCCTTGTCGGAATCACTCATATCAGGTACATCGTTAATATTAGATATGACATCGTTTGCACGATTGATCATTGTATAGCAACGAGTATAAATACTACTGAATTGGCCACTGGAAGGTGTAGCAGTTCCTCTCACAATAGCATTCTGTGATATCCAGTTCAAGTCAATATCCATAACGGAAGAATAGGCATCCCATATACGTTCGGCATTATTGGCATAACCGGCACAATACCAGCCGACAAAAGTATTGTAGACACCGGCCACGGCTTGTTCAGCCAGAATCGAGCTCGTCCAGATATTCGAACTGCTAACTGCATTACGGGGAGCCGTATCCAGAAAATCAGCACCACACCCCATCAATGTAAATGTAGAAATCAATCCTAATAAAATATGTTTCATCTTTTTCATAATTCTTTTCCCTTCAATTAAAATGTAACATTCAGACCAAATGCAAACTGGCGGTAAGTCAAATAACCAATCGAAGAACGCATTTCCGGATCAATGCCCGGATAACCGGTAATAGTCAGCAGATTCTCACCCGAGAAAAAAACACGGGCATTCTGTATATAAGCTTTTTGAACAAGATGCTTAGGAATGGTGTATCCAAAAGTCAGGTTCTTGAGTTTCAAAAAATCACCTTTATACAACCACTTCGTATTCGTCGATTCACTCTGGCTACTTCCGGAATTGTTACTCAAACGAGGATTCTCCGAATGCAGGTTCGTACGAGGATCAGTCAGGTTATCCGGATCATAAAAATAATGATCGTCAGCAACGTCACGACCTATAGCATACCCCTTAATAGTCGTACTGGCATTATGACCGGTACGGTAGAAATAGAGTTTATTTCCTGCAACACCATACCAGTTCATCGACAAATCGAATCCCTTCCAACTTGCGGTTAATTGTGCACCGAAATTCCATTTAGGCATGGAAGAACTACCGACAAAATCATTGTCATACGTATTACCATAAATACCGTCATTATTAAGATCAGCATAAATATAGTCACCATACCAGATACCCGATTTACCTACTGCCTGGTTCGGATAAAATTTATAGCCTTCATCTATCATGGCATTCAACCATTTCATATCATCTTCCGTACGAATCATACCCGTTTTAGGGCCGCCTACCGGATTGACAGAACCATCCTGATTGAAATAAGTCTGGTTTCCTTGATAAGGTTGCAGCATATAATATTCATTGATCATATGGCCTTCCAATACACGATTTGTCCCACCTGTAGAAACATCCCCCAGATTAGTCACATACGTCTTTCCATTTTCATCTGTTTCCCAGCCACGGACAAGTTTACCTTTATATTTACTGACTTCATTCTTATTATACGAGAAATTCCCACTGATACTATAATGGAAATCATGGATCTGGTCACTCCAGGTCAACTGAACTTCCAGTCCCTTATTCGTCACTTCGGCAATATTCTGACGGGCCGCCGTTATATTACCGTATATCATCATAATGGATGGCCTATAAAGAATACCTGATGTCTCTCTGTTATAATAATCTACTGTTCCTGACAATCTATTATTCAATATACCAAAATCAAAGCCGACGTCCGTTGTTGTAGATTTCTCCCATTGCAGGGTGACATTGGCTTGGGCAGTAGGCGCAAGACCTAAATTAGTATTACTGTTAAACGGATAATTTACCAATCCGTATGTTTGTTGCCATTCGTAATTACCAATGCTGTTATTTCCCAGTTTACCCCAGGATGCACGTAATTTGAGATTGTCGAGCCACTCTCTGGTATTTGCCATAAACGCCTCTTCCGAAATCCTCCAACCGGCTGATGCAGCCGGGAAAGTACCCCAACGATTTTCAGGAGCAAATTTCGAAGAGCCATCCCTGCGAATATCTACTTCAAACAAATAGCGCTGATCATAAGCGTAAGTGGCTCTCCCGAACCAGGAGCGGGAAGTATATTCGTTATTGGCCCCATAAGAGGATTTAAATTCAGTCCCTACATCAATATCATCAATGTTAGGATCTATCAGTCCTTGCATTGTCACATTCGAAGTCCGTGTCCAGGTACGTTCTTCCTCAAACCCGGCCAGAACAGAAACATCATGTTTGCCAAAACTCTGATTATAATTAAAAATATGATTAAACTTCCAATAATTATCGCGGTTATATGTTTGTCCGGTCGTTGCCGTTTTTAGGTCAATGGCATTTGCTGTAATTTCATTCAGGCTAAAACTCCATTTAGGAAAAGCATTCGATGCATATTTGCCATCATAAATGTAATGTTTGTACCAGAATCCAAAATCATAGCTGAAATGTTTCAGGAATTTTATTGAAGTATAGAAGTTGGTAAATATCTGCGTATATTTCATATCACCATGTTCATGATTCATATCCCACAACGGATTATGTGATTGGGGATCTTCTTCATTCGATTCCGGAGCCCCATACTTTCCATCATAATACGGATAAGTGCCCGGAACAACTTTTGTCATATCAATGCCGGTTAAAGAACCAGTAGACACACGGTCACGATCGGTATTATACCCCCATATACGGCTACCGACACGTAGCCATTTGGCTATGTCTGCATAGATATTACTACGGACAAAGAAACGTTTGAAACCCGAATTCTTCAATATACCCGGGTTATCGGTATATCCAAAAGAAAAATTATATCCGGACTTGTCGCTCGAACCCGATACTTGTACCGTATATTCCTGCATCCAATTACTGTCATAGATAGCATCGTACCAATCGGTATTCGGATAAGCCACATAATTAGGATACCCGGACTCGGCAATACCGTTCGGATCTTTTGCCTTCTCGCGCCATAAATTGATCGTTTCATCGGTGAAAGCAGACGAACGTCCCAAATTCGTATAAGACTCATTGATCAATTCCATGTAATCAGCATAGTTGTTCACGAGCTTCGGAACCCTCATCGGAGAGTTCAAAGACAATTTGGAAGAAACATCTATACTCACTTTATCTTTCTTTCCCGCAGTTTTTGTCGTGATCAAAATTACACCATTAGCTCCGCGGTTACCATAAATAGCACAGGAAGCTGCATCTTTCAAAACAGATATCGATTCAATATCAATCGGATTTACATTACTAAGGGATTGCTCCATGCCATCGACCAATATCAACGGATTTGAATCATTCAGGGTACCTACACCACGAATATTCATAGAATAGCTCTCGCCATAAGGATTACCTGACCCCTGCATTACCTGCAAACCCGGCGCCACACCTCCCAAAGCCTGGGTTGCATCAACTAAAGGGCGGGACGCCGCTGATTTCGAATAATTCACCGATGATACGGAACCTGTCAGATTTACCTTCTTTTGTGTACCGTATCCTACAACTACCACCTCTTCCAGCGATTGGGTATCTTCTGTCAGGATTATATCGAGTACAGAATGGTTTTTTATCGCGATCTCTTCTTTATTGTACCCGATATAAGATACGATCAACAGGGAATTGGCAGGAACAGATAGAGAATATCTACCGTTCATATCCGTAATGGTTCCATTGGTCGTACTCCCTTTTTCCACGATATTGGCACCCGGAATCGGTTCCCCGTCCTTATCGGTTACCATACCGGTAATTTTCCGGGTTTGCTGTACCACCTGAACACCATTTACTTTATATAAAGCAATATGTTTATCATTGATAACATAATAAATATTCTCTTTAGCAAACAATTCATCCAGTACTTCAGTCACCGTTTTATTCTTAAAATGGACCGATACTTTCCGGGTGGCATTGATTTGCCTCAGGTTATAAGTAAAATAAAAATCACATTTCTGCTCAATCATAGAAAGGACATCCTGCACGGTGGTGTTTTCCATATTCAACGACAATTTCACCGATTGTGAGTAGCTCAGGCTGGCGAATGTCTGCAAGGTTCCCAGTAATATGAATAATACAATACATCTCATAATATTCAGACTTTTTCGAAGCCATGACGATTTATGCATACGACATGGCATGCTTTTCACATTAAAATCCATACATTTGTAAATGATTAGTTAGTAATAAATTTAGGTCTTCTCTAATGCGTTACTCGCTAAATCCGAACCGGGGATGTTTGCGGCATCTTCGGTTCTTCATTTTTTTACATTCAGGTTTACTTCATAGGCAGATCATTTTAACGGTTTGTAAATCTCTATTTGTGTCCCCCGGATCTTATAATCCAGTTTACGTGTCTCTTTCAATAATGTCAACACCTGGTCGATAGTCGCACTTTCTTTAAAACGACAGGTGAATATTTCCGAGGAAAGTTCCCGGTCCCGGATATCGATATGTACATCAAACTTCCGCTCCAGATCATCCGTTATTTCATCCAGGCGCTTATTCTGATAAGCAGCTTCACCCAATATCCATGATTTGACCACATCCGTATTGATATCTTTATCGACCGCTAACCCGTATTCCTTCGAATAAGAAACCTGCTGATTGGGCTTCATGGTGACCTTTTGCTCGTCATCGTCGGTAATAACTTCAACTTTTCCTTCTGCTAAAGTCACAAAGGAGGTCTCTTCTTTATAAGCCTTTACGTTGAACTTGGTACCCAATACCTTAATGCGAAGCAAGTCAACATGAACAGTAAAAGGTGATTTGGGATTGTGGGCAACTTCGAAGAATCCCTCTCCTTCCAGTCTGACATCGCGCTCTTCCGAGGAAAACTGCGCCGGATAAACAAACTTACTATTAGAATTAAGCCAAACTTTTGTCCCGTCGGAAAGAGTTAAAGCAACACGTTGTCCTCTGGGAACCTCTACAATATTTGTCAAACCGGTGTCCTTATCAAGCAGGAAAAACAGATTCGTACCCAATAGCCCGATCAATACGATAGCTGCAGCATATTTGATCCATGAGGGGAGAACAACCGAACGACGGACTTTTTTTCCTGTCCCGGTATCCTGAAGACCGGATATAAAGCGACTGTACGCATCTTCTATTTCCTTCTTATCCGAAAAACGCAGTTCATCTTTCAGACTCCAGATACGTTCCATCTCGAAAAGCCAATCCGCATTCGCTTTATCCTCTGCCACCCATTCATCCACTTTCCGGATCTCATCCGAGGTACAGCGACGGGTCAGAAATCGTATTAATAGTTCTTCGCTCATTCTCCTTTATTATTTGTTTGTATAAAGAAGACAACCGGGAGAAACGGAACTACGTAGTAAAAAGCAGAAAAAAACTAATTCAAATGATAAAAGGCTATATATAAGATCAAAAGATCACGCAGGTCTTTCCGCAGAAAGAGAATGGCATTCCTGATATGTGTTTCTACAGTACGGAGCGAAATACACATTACTTCGGCTATTTCTTTATGGGGCAGGTCATGGTAATAACAAAGGCGGAATGCTTCCGCTGTTTTGGGTGGTAATTTCATGACCGATGTTTCTATCAGCTCACGAAGATCATGGTCGATCACTTGTTTCAAGACATCGTTCGTATCTGTTTTATCATTGAGAAAAGCGATACGGGCTTCAGCGATTCGTATCCTGGCTTCATACTCTTCCACGACCATCTGATGTTTCAGGTAATTCAGGCATCTGTTCTGCAACCACTTAAATAAGAATGACCGTATATTATCGGCATCGATCATTTTCTTTTGCTCCCAATAAGACGTAAAGACATCCTGCACCAGATCTTTTGCGACCTGCTCATTTACAAAGCGACAAGCCAAAGCCATCATCTTGGGATAGAAACACTCGAAAAAAGACTTGAAAGCGGCACGATCCCCCTCTTTTACTTTTTGTATATCTACAGGTAATTGCATAACATGTGATTCTTCGTTCGCAAAATAAGTATTTATATTTAATTTATACTTATGATTCCAACATTATTATTCATAGATACAAATATAATAAGAATACATATACGCTTAGCTATTATCTAAAAGAAATCTTTCTTTATCTAAAAAAAGAAAATGACGGAAATAGAAGACTTCGTAATACAGAGAGTAAAACAGCTACGAATTGAAAAAGGGATGTCACAAAGGGTATTTGCTGATAATATAAATCTTAGCCAAGGTTTTATCCGCGATTGTGAAAGTCCCCACAAAAGAGCAAAATATAATATAAATCACCTAAATGAAATTGCAAAAGTATTCGAATGTAGCTTCAGTTACTTTTTCCGGATAAACCTTTCTAATGAACCGGATCATAGAAAAAGGGTGATCGATTCATCGAAACACCCTTTCTGCTAATTGTCCGTGATCAAACGAATCATTCGGTCAGTTCATTGAAATACCGAATGCACTCTTTTATATCCGGCACGGAATTTTCCCAGTTGTATTCGTATTCAATAGAGAAAACACCTTTAAAATGCTGCCGTTTCAACTCATGCAACATTCCTTTCACGTCGAGGATACCGGTTCCCCAGATTACGTCGTGTTGCTCTTTTTCTCCTTCCTGTTTTGCTGCAATGTCTTTGAAATGGAGAGAAATGAGGCGTCCTTCGAGTTTTTTCAGGCAATCCAGCTGGTTCAGACCCTCACGACGCCAATGGCCGACGTCCGCACAGGAACCGATCAGCTTGCTACGGCCGGCGATCGCTTGCAACAGATTATCCGGATTCCAATAGTCGGATGGTTGCGGGTGGTTGTGCACAGAGATTTTTATGCCGTACTGCTCAGCCAGTTTTTCTACGAGGTCCCAGTCGTTTAAGGCAGGCTCGCAGGTGATAAACTCCATGTCCATATCTTTTGCAAATCTGAACATCTTCTCCCAGTCTTCCGACTTATCGGCCACATACACACCCGTAGCTATAATTTTTATACCTTTGGAAGCAGCCAATTCTTTCAGCTCTTTCCGGGTCTGGGTATCCAGGTCGAAACCAAAGACTTTATCGCCCCATTTTCCGCCCAGCTTATGGCCCGGATATACTTCTATATACTTCACTCCCAGTTCCTGAGTTTTATCCAACGCTTCCGTCAGCGGAAAGAGATGGAATGTATAAGACTGTATGGCTATCCTCCAATCTTGTTTTTCCGCTTTCGCCTGTTTGCAGGCAGACAAAAAGCATGCAAACAACAAAAGACAAACAACGGGGAATAATACTTTCTTTATTTGTTTCATAACATTATTCTATTAATTATTCAGGCATATCGGGTAACGAGAAGCCATTTTCGTAGGTATGCCTGATCCATTCGGATGCCATATCTGCCGCACTGAAGTCGGCATAACGCCGGTCGAAACGGGGATCTCCGTCAATTACCTTGAAATCGTCTACCGTTACAATCTTTATCTTATCATTGGGGGAAATATTCGTAAAACGCATATTCTCGCCATCCCATTGGAGTTCACGATGGAGACCGTATAAACCGGAGAGACGGACAGCCAGAACGCCCATCACAACCATCTCATTGAAAGGTCCGGAGAACTGGAAGTTGGACGATGCCTCCGTTCTACTACCCGCCGGTTCCTTACACGCACGAATCCAGTCCTGTTCATGTGCATTCGTATTCCAGATATCGCCGTTACCTCCTTTGACACGAGGTATAGTCGGTTTAGGCTGGTTGAAATTCTCCATGGCAGAGAACGGCAACAAAGTAGGATTCATACCATAACAACCGGTCATGATCTTCCCTTTCGTTCCGACGAAGATAATGCCTCCGTTCTCATCTCCCATCATCTCCCCGTCTTTCAACTCTTCCGGCCGGGGCGGCATCAGGCCACCGTCATACCAATATACTTTCACCTCCGGCATCTTCACGTTTCCTTTTGGCGGACGTGCCGGGAAGGTATAAGTCACCACTTGGGCATGAGGAGGGGAATACAGGTTGCTAAGGGTAGAGCTGCCGATCACACTTGTCGGATACTTCAGGTCGAGCGCCCAATAAAGCGGGTCCATGATATGACAGGCCATATCGCCCAG
>ERZ832522.4703-NODE-4703-length-13136-cov-33.977295_pt1 | contig 13136 bp, 8 predicted proteins | sample MGYA00519951_ERZ832522 | MGnify/ENA primary metagenome ERZ832522 (study PRJEB31850, sample SAMEA3708728) | human gut metagenome | biome: human gut; feature: human-associated habitat; material: faeces | place: China | collected 2014 ... | reverse complement strand
CCGATGACTTCTTCCAAAGTATCATAAGGCTTGCCTACGGGGGACAGCAGCTCGTCTCCGGGTCTTAAGTTGCTCATCAGAGCCAGTGCCAGTGCATGGGTACCACAGGTGATCTGGGGACGCACCAGAGCATCCTCTGTGTGGAACGTTGCCGCATAAACCGCCTCTAAGGTATCCCTTCCCAGGTCGTTATATCCGTAGCCGGTAGTACCCAGCAGGCAGGCTTCACTTACCTGATGCTGTTGCATGGCTTTTACCACCTTTAACTGATTATACTCCGCATTCCGATCCACCTCGTCAAAACGCTCCCGCAGACTTTTCTCTATGACACATCCATAGTCATATACCGTCTTGCTGATCCCCATGGAAAGATACATTTCTTCATTACTGTTATTGCTGTTTTTCATAGATCCCTTTTTCTCCTAATTCCTTTATCATATATTCTAAAATTTTCTCTTCGTCATAGTCAAATTGCTGTTTATCCAGCCAGGTAACTGCGTTCTCCCTACGGAACCAGGTCAACTGTCTCTTGGCAAAATGCCTGGTGTCCCGCTTCAGAGTATACACCGCTTCCTCCAGGCTGCATTCTCCGTCCAGGTACTCCAGGATCTCTTTATAGCCCAGCCCCTGCATGGATACCATTCCTCTGTGACAGCCCATTTTTTTCAGACTTCTGACTTCCTCCACCAGTCCTCCCGACAGCATTTCATCGATACGGGTTTCGATCCGCGCATACAGATTTTCTCTGTCATCCGTCAGGACAAAATAGCTGAAATTGTATGGGCTCGTGCGCTCTTTTTCCCTTTCATTATGCGCAGAGATGGGTTCTCCGGTCAGTTCATAATATTCCAGTGCACGGATGGTTCTCTTGATATTGTTTGCATGAATGTTCTCTGCTGAAACCGGATCAATTTTTCTGAGCATCTCATGTAATACTTCCGGTCCCTTTTCTTTCGCAAGCTGTTCCATTTTTTCCCGGTATTCGGTGTTCTCTTCGTTCTCCGTAAAATCAATACCCCGAAGCACCGCCTGAATATAGAACCCGGTGCCTCCCACCAGGATTGGGATATGCCCTCTGTCATAGATCTGTTCCATGCTTTCCAGACACCGTTTCTGAAATACCACCACATTAAATTCTTCCCACGGCTCCAGAATGTCGATCAGATGATGGGGCACTCCCTGCATTTCCTCAGGGCGGATCTTGGCGGATCCGATATCCATATGTTTATATACCTGCATGGAATCGGCTGACAGGATCTCCCCACCTATAGCTTTCGCCAGGGCAATGGACAGTTTCGTCTTACCAACTGCGGTGGGACCGGTCAGTACGACTAACGGTCTTTTTATAGATTGTGTTACCGACATACTTTTTCTTCCTTACACATTATCCATTATTCTGGGTGCAGTTTGCAGCATCGATAGCAATGACTAACATCAGTCCTTCCAGTTCGTCCTTAGGATCAACAAAGTTAATCGTGTAGGTATCTCCCCAATGGAACAGTTCCTTGGAGATATGAATGATACTGCTGCATCCGTTGTATACATCATAATCCCATCCCAGAAAATCTCCTTCCACGCGCCAGCCGTTATAATCAATCTCGTATCTGGGTTTGAAAAAAGAAAACTGTTTGCGGATCTCGCCTTTCACCTGCCCGTTGATTTCGATTTCAAATGCCGGAAGCAGGGTAAACAGCCGCTGCCTGATAACTCCCAGTTCACGATCATTTCTGTCATATATGTGTAACTGGTGTCCCAGGGAGAAAAATTCCGCCTTTACAAAGTATTTTGCATTTTCGTTCTCATCATAGACATCATAAGAATCTGTCCAGGAAAACACTCGTTGTTTGATCAGTAAACGCATTATACGATCCTCTTAAATTTCTTCTCCAGGTCAGTCTCCGTCATAGTAATGATGGTGGGTCTGCCGTGGGGACAATTATAGGGGTTATCCAGTGTCAGAAGTTCATCGATCAGCTGTTCCGCCTCCTGAAGGCTTAATCGGTTGTTACCTTTAACAGCTGCCTTACAGGACATGGATGCGATCTTCTCCTCGATGACCTGGAAGCTGCCGCGGTTGCCGGTCTCCTGGGACAGTTCATCAAGCACCGCTAAAAACAGTTCTCTCTCACTGCATCCATAGAGATCTACCGGGACACTGCGCAGGGCATATTCGTTGCCGCCGAAGGCTTCGATCTCGAATCCGAGCTGTGTAAAAGCGTCCTCATAAGTATGAAGAATACTTTCCTCCTGCCCCGTCAGGCTGACAATGATGGGAGGCATCAGGCGCTGGGAGACCACGCTCTTTTCGTGGAACTGTTTCATCAGGCGCTCGTATTTAACCTTCTCATGGGCGGCATGCTGGTCAATGATGAACAGCTTATCCTCGAACTGGATCAGCCAGTAGGTATCGAAGACCTGTCCGATGATACGGTAGCGGCTGCGATTCTGCACAGATAACAGTTTCTCTTCAAACAGATTCATCTGCTGTACATCCTTCACCATTACCTCAGCAGTCTCCGGGCAGATAACAGGCTCTGATGAAGTCTCATCCCTTGGCTCCAGCGGTTCTGCCTCTACGAAGAAATCGTCCTCTTTCGGTTCCGGTGCTGCCACAGGTGCAGCAGGCTGTACCTCTGTCTGCTCACTTACCGGTTCCGGTTTACGGAGACTCGTCTGTATGCCCGCATGTGCCTCCTGCCAGATCGGCTTCTGTATAAATTCCCTCCGGTCTTTCGGTACCGCCTCATATTTGGCAGCCTCCATGACGCGGTAGCTTTCTTCTCTTTTTTTCTCGAACACCTCCGGCGTGTGTTCCTTCCAGGAAGCTTTTCTGTCTTCCTGCTCCTTTTTCTGAATGGATTTTTCATCCTCTAAGGAAGCATCCGGGATCATTTCCCGGTTCCGCAGGGTTGTTGCTATCTTCTCGCTCAGCATTCTGGCAAATGCCATGCCGTCAGAGAACCTCACATCCATTTTGGAGGGATGTACGTTCACATCCACGGTCTCCGTATCCATCGTAATATGCAGCACGCACAACGGAAATTTATGCTGCATCAGATACTGTTTATAACCTTCTTCAATGGCTTTGGCGATCACACCGCTGCGGATAAAACGACCGTTGATAAAATAGATTTCAAAATTGCGGTTGGAACGCACCAGTACCGGTTTGCCCAGATACCCCTCTACCTTAATGCCGTTTTCTTCCATCTGGATCGGTACCAGCTGTGCGGCGATCTCTCTGCCGTAGATCCGGTAGATGACTTCCCGCAGGTCACCGTTTCCGGAGGTATGGAATCTGGTCTGATTCCCCAGTACGAATTTGAAAGAGATATCCGGTCTGGACAGTGCCAGATGTTCCATCAGATCCGTGATATAACTACCCTCCGTGGCAGGCTGTTTTAAAAATTTCCGGCGTACCGGCGTGTTGAAGAACAGATTCCTCATGAGGAATGTGGTACCGTCCGGCGCGCCGATCTCATCGATGGACTGTTCCTTTGCCCCCTCTAACACCATGCGGGTTCCGGTGAGGTTCTCTTTTCTCTTGGTGATGATCTCCACACGGGATACCGCAGCGATACTGGATAGAGCCTCACCGCGGAAGCCAAGGCTTGCAATATGGTTCAAGTCATCCGCATCTTCGATTTTGCTCGTGGCATGACGCAGAAACGCCGTGGGAAGCTGTTCCCGTTCAATGCCGCAGCCGTTATCCGTCACACGGATGAACTCAATACCGCCTTCCTTTGCCTCTACCGTAATCGCCGTGGAACCGGCATCTATGGCATTTTCCACCAGCTCCTTCACCACGCTGGCAGGTCGTTCTACCACCTCACCGGCAGCGATCCTGTCGATCGTCCGGGAGTCCAGTACATGTATTCCCATATATCTACCTATGCCTTTCCCTTATATCTAACCGTTCCAACGGTTCTTCAGCTTATTCTGTAACCGGTACAGAGTGTTCAGTGCATCTAATGGGGTCAGCGTCGTCACCTCGATCTCCATCAGTTCCTTCAGAATATCCTCATCCGTCACAGTGTCGAACAGAGACATCTGTGCCAGATCCACCTCATCGTATTTGGGCTGTTTTTTTGCCTTACCATCGTTTTTATTATCGATAGCAATGCTCTGCACCTTTTCCGTAATATCATTGTCCGACAGTTGTTCCACGATCTCCTTGGCACGGTCGATGACCATGTCCGGCACTCCCGCTAACTTCGCTACCTGGATGCCGTAGCTCTTGTCCGCACCACCTTTTACGATCTTACGTAAGAACACGATATCGTCGCCACATTCCTTCACAGCAATGCAATAGTTGTTCACATTATTCATTTTGCCTTCCAGCTCGGTCAGCTCATGGTAATGGGTGGCGAACAGCGTCTTGGCTCCTAAAAGCTTGCGGTTGCTGATATGTTCGATCACTGCCCATGCAATGCTCAATCCGTCAAAAGTGGAAGTACCTCTTCCGATCTCGTCTAAAATCAGAAGGCTCTTGGATGTGGCATTTCGTAAGATATTCGCCACTTCATTCATCTCCACCATAAAAGTGGACTGACCGCTGGCCAGATCATCCGAAGCTCCCACGCGGGTAAAGATCCGGTCTACAATACCGATATTAGCGGTTCTGGCCGGGACGAAGCACCCGATCTGTGCCATCAGTACGATCAGTGCCGTCTGACGCATGTATGTGGACTTACCTGCCATATTGGGGCCGGTAATGACACTGATACAGTGGCTTCCATTATCCAGATAAGTGTCATTGGCAATAAACATATCATTGGTGATCATCTGTTCCACCACAGGGTGTCTTCCGTCCTTGATGTCAATAACACCCTTTTCATTTAACTTCGGACGTACATAATGATTGCGCTCCGAAACCAACGACAAAGACGCATACACATCCAGCTTTGCGATCGCTTTCGCGGTGTTCTGGATGCGGACCAGTTCCTGTGCAATGGTATCCCGGATTTTGCAGAAGACATCGTATTCCAGTGTCTGTAACTTGTCCTCCGCATTTAAAATAGTGTCTTCCAGTTCCTTTAACCGCGGTGTGGTATATCGTTCCGCATTTGCCAGGGTCTGCTTGCGGATATAGTCCTCCGGCACCAGATTCTTATAGGAATTGGTCACTTCAAAATAATAGCCGAATACTTTGTTATATTTGATCTTCAGATTCTTGATTCCGGTACGTTCTCTGTCCTCTTCCTCCAGCTGGGCAAGCCATTGTTTTCCGTCATGCTTGGCGCTGCGCAGTCTGTCTATGGTCTCATCGAACTGATCCTTGATCATCCCGCCTTCCCGAATGGACAGGGGCGGTTCGTCAATGATCGCTTCATCGATCAGCTGATAAATGTCCTCCAGGCCGTCAATCTGCTCCCTGATTTCCGTCAGTTCTTCTTTTTCAAAGGCAGACAGCACTGTCTTAATCGGCGGCAGCATCTGCAGGGAATTCCGAAATGCGATCAGATCTCTGGGATTTGCCGTCTTATAAGTCACCTTACTGAGCAGTCGTTCCAGATCGTAGATGGGATTTAAGTATTCGCGGATCTCATCCCTGGAGATGGAATCCTGATTCAGCTCCTGAATGGCATCCAGACGCTTCTCCATCTCATCCTTTTCGATCAACGGCTGTTCGATGTAATTGCGCAGAAGTCTGGCGCCCATGGCGGTCTTCGTCTTATCTAACACCCACAGAAGAGAGCCTCTCTTCTGCTTCTCTCTGAGAGTCTCCGTCAGTTCCAGATTTCTTCTGGTGGAACTGTCCAGCAGCATATATTTGCTGGTAAGATAGGGATAAATATGGGTAAAATGCTCCAGATCTGTCTTCTGGGTATCATACAGATACTGTAACAGTGCTCCCGCCGCTAAAAGTCCCGTAGGGAATTCTTCGACACCAAGTCCGATCAGCGTATTTACCTTAAAATGTTTCATCAGGATCCGTCTGCAGCCGTCATCATCGAACATATGGGATTCCAACGCATTGACGGAGATATGTAAGCGGGACTTTAAATCATTCACATCAAAGCCACTGACTAAAAATGCCTCGTTGCAGATGATCTCCGAAGGTTCGTACTTCATCAGTTCATCATTTAATTTTTTCAGATCTTCGACTTCGGTCACATAATAATCACCGGTAGTTACATCTGCCGCAGAGATACCGATGCCATCCGGAGTATAGGCAATGCTCAGCAGATAATTATTTTTGCCGGCTTCCAGAGATTGTACGTTTAAGTTGGTACCGGGTGTCACCACACGGATCACTTCCCTCTTCACCAATCCCTTGGCAAGCTTCGGATCCTCCACCTGTTCGCAGATAGCCACTTTATAACCGCGGCTTACCAGCTTGGACAGATAGCCTTCCACGGCATGATAAGGAATGCCGCACATGGGCGCACGTTCCTCCAGGCCACAGCTTTTTCCCGTCAGTGTGATCTCCAGTTCCTTGGAAGCCACCAGCGCATCGTCGAAAAACATTTCATAGAAATCTCCCAGACGATAAAAAAGGATGCAGTCCTTATACTGCTCCTTGGTCTCCATATATTTTTGCATCATTGGTGTCAATTCAGCCATGATCTTCTCCTGTTCTGTAAAAGGATCCACGACAAAGCGGACACGCAAAAGCTTGCGTATCCGCATCTATCTTAGCACAAAATATTGAGGTTGTAAATTAAAGAACCCCTATGAAAAATGATAGTTTTTCACACTTACTGCAGCTTTGCTGCGCGTTCCAGTGCATCATCAATATGGGCACAGACATTTTCTCTGCCCACCTTATCTAAGAAACCGCTCTTCTCCATGACATGCATGGGCTGTTCCCCTACATGGGACAGAATGATCTGGATGTTTTTCTTCTTACAATCCGCATATAACTGCTCCAGATTGTGCATGGCTGTGGCGTCGATGGCGCTTACGCTGCGCATACGCAGTACCAGGCAGTTCATTTTCTCATCTAATGTGATCTTCAGGATCTTGTCCGCTGCGCCGAAGAATAAGGGGCCGCTCACTTCATATACCATGGTATTGTGAGGTACGACTCTTAAGGACAGGCTGTCCGCATCATCCTCATCATCCACATATTTCCAGCCTTCCACTTCCGTCACATCGCTCATACGCTTCATGAACAGAATGGCTGCCAGTAAAATACCTACCTCTATCGCTACTACCAGATCAAATACGACAGTCAGTACAAATGTGGTCACCAGAACGATAATGTCACTCTTGGGTGCGGTCTTGCACAGACCTATGAATTTACGCCAGTCGCACATATTGTAAGCCACCATGAACAGAATGGCTGCAATGGTGGGCATGGGAATCAGTGCCGCATAAGGCATCAGTACTACCAGGATCAACAAAAGTGTCACGGAATGCACCATACCGGCAATGGGGGTACGTCCGCCGTTTTTCACATTGGCAGCAGTTCTCGCAATGGCTCCGGTGGCGGGGATCCCACCGAACAATGCGGAAGTAATGTTGCCGGCGCCCTGGGCGATCAGTTCCATATTGGAACGATGTCTGCTGTTCACCATACTGTCCGCTACCACGCAGGAAAGCAATGACTCAATGGCAGCCAGAATCGCGATGGTAAAAGCATCCGGCAGGACGTTCTGTACCGTCTTCAGGCTGAAGGCGGGCAGAGAAATTGACGGAAGCTTATTGGAAATCTCATACAGATCTCCGATCGTATTTACATTCATGTTAAGTAGTGCAACCATGGCACTTCCCACCAGTACTGCGATCAGAGAAGGGGGAATCTTCTTGCAAAAGCCCGGCAGATACTGCCACAGGATCAGGATCAGGAGACTGATCACACCTACAAGCAGTGCCTGCACATTTGTGGTGGAGATGAACTGAAATACTGCTTTCAGTTTATCCATGGTCTCGATCAGCGGCTCTTCGCTGACAATGGTCAGTCCCAGGAAGTCCTTGATCTGTCCGATAAAGATCGTCACAGCAATACCGGAAGTAAAACCGGTGGTGATCGTATAGGGGATAAACTTGATCAGATTGCCAAGTCGTAAAAATCCCATCAGGATCAGGATCACACCCGCTAACAATGTCGCGATGATCAGACCGTCCATGCCGTTCTTCGCTACAATTCCTGCAACAATGGTGGCAAATGCCGCAGTAGGACCTGCGATCTGTACGCGGCTGCCCCCTAAGAAAGAGATCACAAAGCCTGCGGTGATTGCTGTATAGATACCCTTTTCCGGTGTTACTCCGGAAGCCAGTGCCAGTGCAATGGATAAGGGCAGAGCAATGATCGCCACAATGATACCTGCGATCACATCTTTTACAAACTGTTCTTTCGTGTAGCTTTTCATCACTGAGAAAAGCTTCGGTTTCAATTTTTCCATAACATTCTCCTCAATATAATCTCCTCAGTAAAAAGACCCGTGTGAAATTATAAAATTTTTATAAAATCACACGGGTCTTATCATAGCTCTATTTTTTAAGCTTTGCAAGACTTTTTATTATTTTAAACCTATTCTACAATACGGTTTTTACCGTTATTTTTGGCAGTATATAATTTCCGGTCCACAGAAGTAAACAATAGATCCAGCTGTTTATCAGCCTCATAACGTTCCATTCCACCGCTGATGGTAATATCCATCTGTCTGGTATTCTGGGAATATCTCCTTAAGCCTTCCTGGATATTCCGGAATGAATGTAACACTTGTTCCCGATCATCCTGTTCAAACACCAGCATAAACTCCTCGCCGCCGAACCGGGCTGCGATTCCTTTTCCCATCATTTCTTCCAGCATCAGTCTGCCGGCTTCCCGCAGTACATCATCCCCATATACATGCCCATAGGTATCATTGACTGCCTTGAAATCATCTACATCCATCAATACGATCCAGAAGCTCTTCTCCGGCTTGCATATCCATTCATTCACCTGATTTACAAGATAGCGCCGATTATACAGCCTGGTCAGAGGATCATGGTTCGCTGCAAAGTTCAGATCCTCACTCAGACTCAGCAATTGCTTTCGTTGTTCCTCGTAACTTCTGAGCAATTCAAATATCATGGCAAATACAGACACTCCCACAATAACAAAGGACCCAAGCGTAGTTCCTATTTTACCCGCTTCCTCCATATTTCTCCATACGGAAGGCCGTTCAAAGCTGCTCATCATGATCACCAGATATTCCAGCAGTGTGACCGTAAAAGAAACGATCACCACATTTCTCGGGAAAAATATCGCCAGTCCAACGACCCCCAGGACCAGATATACGATAGAGGCATCCCCGTAGCAATAATACAAATAAGGAAATTCAAACCATACAAGTATTAATATGATCAGGACAGCCGGTATTTGCACATTTTTCGTAGTCCATCCGACAATACTGATGGTCACGATCATCAGCAGGCATATCCCGCAGAGTATGGTCGGCAGTTTCATACCGTGAATGCAGAAATTGCAGATTGTTCCGATCAGATTTGCAATGCACGCCGTTATCGTCAGAATCTGATACATTTTCCAGGACATGTCCTGTTCCAGTTCTATTCTCTTTTTCTCCTCTTGTTCTTCCATTTCGATTCCCTTTTACTATTTATTCGCCTGTCATATTCATGACTGAACCATATGTCCCATATAATAAAATCCATGACATTCATCCAGTGAAACATTCACAAGCTTTCCCACCAGTGATATATCACCCGGAAAATGTACCAGCGTATTATTTGACATTCTTCCGGTCACTAAGGAACTGTCATTTTCATTGATCTCTTCTACCAGCACATCGCAGATCTGTCCCTGATACCTGGATACCTGTTCTCTGGCTGTCTCCTGCACGGTCTTAAGCACCCGGTCAAACTGCTCCTTTACCAGTTCCTCCGGCACCTGTTCCATGGCTGCCGCCGGTGTTCCGGTTCGTTTGGAATAAATAAAGGTAAAAGCATTGTCATATTTTACGCGACGGATCACATCGATGGTCTCGTCTACGTCTTCCTTCGTCTCTCCTGGGAATCCTACAATAATATCTGTAGTGATCGCCATATCCGGAATCTCCTTACGGATCTTCTCCGCCAGCTCCAGATACTGTTCCTTGGTATAACGGCGGTTCATTGCTGTTAATATCTTCGTGGAACCGGATTGCAAAGGAAGATGGAGATGTCTGCAGATCTTCTTGGAATGCTTCATCACCTCGATCAGTTCATCCGACAGATCTTTGGGGTGGGAGGTCATGAAACGAATCCTCTCCAATCCTTCGATTCTTTCTACATCCTGCAAAAGCTGTGCAAAGGTAATGGGCTCTTCCAGATTTTTACCGTAAGAATTTACATTCTGTCCCAGTAGCATGATCTCTACAACGCCGTCTGCCACCAGACCCTCGATCTCCCGGATGATATCCTTCGGATTACGGCTTCGCTCTCTGCCGCGGACATAGGGGACAATACAATAGCTGCAGAAATTATTGCAGCCGAACATAATATTGATACCTGATTTGAAATAATACTTTCTCTCCACCGGCAGATCTTCCACGATCTTGTCCGTATCCTTCCAGATATCAATGACCATTCCCTCATTTTCAAACAGGGAGCATAACAGCTCTGCGAATTTGAAAATATTATGAGTTCCGAAGATCAGATCCACGAAGCGGTAACTGTTTTTAATCTTCTCGATCACGGTAGGTTCCTGCATCATACAGCCGCACAGTGCGATCTTCATATGAGGATTTTTCCTTTTATAGCCGTTTAATACTCCCAGTCTTCCATAGACACGCTGATTGGCGTTATCTCTCACCGTACAGGTATTATAGATCACAAAGTCCGCATTCTCATCTTCAATGATCTCATAGCCGACTTTTTCCAGGATTCCCACCAGTTTTTCCGAATCCCTGGCATTCATCTGACACCCGAAAGTAGTCACACAGCAGGTAGGCCTTCTGCCCAGTTCTTCTCCAAGCTTTGCCACATGACCGGAGGCTTTCTCCATAAAATAATACTGTCTGTCGGTTTCGTTCATTTGTGTTACATTTGTCATATAAAAAATATTGCCTTTCTAAATATCTGTATCTATTATCTGTCTGCGTATTTTGCTGCAATGGCGATCAATAGTCCGGTCGTTTTTTCCATGGACTGTACACAGGCATACTCATATCTGCCGTGATAATTTTCTCCGCCGGTGCACAGGTTCGGGCAGGGCAGTCCCATGAAGGACAGTCTGGCGCCGTCGGTACCGCCGCGGATGGGAGATACTTTGGGCTCGATTCCCAACTCTTCCATGGCAGCTTTCGCGTTATCGATCAGGTGCATATGCTGCTCCATGATCTCCCGCATGTTATAGTAAGAATCTTTCATATCCACTATAGCGGTGCCTTCCCCATACTTCCGGTTCAGGAAATCCGCACAGGACAAAAACAGCTCTTTTTTCTGTTCAAACAGCTGTCTGTTATGATCACGGATAATATAGTCCGCAGTAACTTCCTCCACATTGCCGCATATAGCATCCAGATGGAAGAAGCCCTCATAGCCTTCGGTATACATTGGATTCTGCTCTACCGGCAGCAGCTTCTGGAACTCCTGCGCGATCAGAATGGCATTTTTCATTTTGCCTTTGGCGGAACCGGGATGCACACTCCTGCCATAGACATGAAGCTTTGCCCCGGCGGCATTAAAATTCTCATATTCCAGTTCGCCCAGTGCACCACCGTCTACGGTATACGCATAATCTGCACCAAACAGTTTCACATCAAAATGATCCGCTCCGGCACCGACTTCCTCATCCGGGGTGAAACCAATGCGGATCTTGCCGTGCTTTTTCTCAGGATGATTTAACAAGTCTTCCGCCATGGTCATGATCTCAGCAACACCTGCTTTGTCATCTGCGCCAAGCAGCGTCGTTCCGTCTGTCACGATCAGATCTTTTCCCACATAATTTAACAGCTCCGGGAAATCCGCTGTCTTCATAACGATGTTCTCTGCTGCATTCAGTACGATATCTTTTCCGTCATAATGCTCTACGATCCGGGGCTTCACATTGGTATCCGTCACCGCAGGCGATGTATCCATATGGGCGATAAATCCAAGTACCGGTGCATTCTCGTAGCCTGCGGATGCAGGAACGGTAGCATAGACATAGCAGTGCTCCTTATCATAAGTGATCTCTGTGGCGCCCATAGCTTCCAGCTCACTGACAAGCAGACCTGCCAGGTCATGCTGCTTCATGGTGCTGGGGGTCGTGGTGCTCTCTTCACTGGACTGGGTATCGATCTTCACATATCGCAAAAAATTCTCTATCGTCTTAGTCATAATCTCACTCCTAACGTTTCTATACAAATACAACTGATCCGGACTTGTACTTCTCTCAAATTCGAATAGCCATATCTTATTTATCATATCATGGTGACCGCATCGCTTCAATATTTAATTTTATTTAAGAGGTAATTTCGGTGTGATCGTTCAGAGCTTATAGCTTCTTATTTCCCGGCAGATTCCCTGCGACAGCATCACTACCGCCAGTAGATTCGGCACCGCCATCAGACCGTTACAGATATCCGAGAAATCCCATACCGCTTCCAGCGAACAGACCGCCCCAAAAAAGGCAAACATTCCATAGCACAGACGATACCACCCTGTCCGGCGACTATTTCCAGCCAGATATTCAAAGGCTTTCTCTCCCTGATATTCCCAGGCAATAATTGTAGCAAACGCAAACAATGCGATAGATAGTGCAAGCATCCATTCCCCCGCCCTGCCAAATGTGGCGGAAAATACAGCGATCATAAGCGCTGTTCCGTTCAAAAGCTCCCCCTGCGCATCCCTCTGTCCCAGCATACCGCTGGATGCTATGGCAAGCCCCGTCAGAGAACAGATCACAATGGTATCTATAAAAACTCCCGTCATGCTGATATAGCCTTGCCGTACCGCATCCGGTGTATCTGCAGAAGCCGCGCTGATACCGGCTGCTCCGAGTCCCGCTTCGTTGGAAAATACACCACGGGAGACACCATAGCGCATGGCCTGCCTGCCGGAACATAAGAATCCAATGCTCCCTCCTGCCATAGCTTCCGGGCAGAAAGCACCGCATAAAATCTGCAGAATTCCTGCCGGCAGATTATGTAAATGCGTAAAGATCACCATGCCTGTTCCGAACAGATAAAATACTGCCATACAGGGCACCAGATATTCCGTGACCC
>ERZ832522.4701-NODE-4701-length-13145-cov-4.303743_pt1 | contig 13145 bp, 9 predicted proteins | sample MGYA00519951_ERZ832522 | MGnify/ENA primary metagenome ERZ832522 (study PRJEB31850, sample SAMEA3708728) | human gut metagenome | biome: human gut; feature: human-associated habitat; material: faeces | place: China | collected 2014 ... | reverse complement strand
AAGGATTTCTTTTCACGTTCATATCCGCCTTCATGGCGTTGTTTCCGGTGGCGAATCCCGTGGGCACCGGATTCATCATCAACGGGTTCTTGTCGGGACTGGACCGTTCGGAGAGAAGATCCATCGTCCGGAGGATTGCCGTCAACTACCTGCTGATCGGGATCGGCAGCCTGGCGATCGGGCACTTCGTACTGTCCCTGTTCGGACTGTCGCTGCCTATCGTTCAACTGGGAGGAGGTCTTTTGATCTGTAAAACGGCCCTGCAATGGCTCGGCGATTCGGATGCTTCGACAGGCAGCGCACCGGACAAGCCCGTCGACCCGATCAGCGTACGCAACCTGGAATCCCGGGTATTTTACCCGATCACCTTTCCGATCAGCATCGGACCCGGCAGCATATCCGTCATTTTCACCCTGATGGCGTCGGTCAATATCAAGGACGGCCTGGGAAAGATCATCATAAACTATGCGGTCATCGCGTTCGTCATCTTCCTGATGTGTCTGATCCTGTACGTCATCCTGTCGCAGGGACAGAAAATCACGAAGAAAGTAGGGGTCACGGGCACGATGATAATCAATAAAATGGTCGCATTCTTCACGTTCTGCGTCGGCATCCAGATCATCGCGGAAGGCGTCGAGAAAATATTCCACCTCAGCCTGTCGTAAACCAACCGGAAAACAACAAACGCTTAAACATAAAAACCATGAATTCGAGCATCCTGATAAACAACGTCGAGATCTTCGACGGAACGAACGAGGCCACCGTCCGAGGAAATGTTCTGGTCAAGAACGGCCTGATCGAAAAAATAACGCAGGAGTCCGTCCCGGTCGACCCGGGCGGCGACACCATCGTGCTGGACGGAAAAGGACGGTTTCTGATGCCCGGGCTGATCGACGCGCACTGGCACGCCTACCTGTGCTGCAACACGATGATGGGACTGCTGACCGAAGACGTCTCCTTTTCGCACCTGACGGCAGGACAGGAGGCCGGGGCGACCCTGCTACGGGGTTTCACGACCATCCGGGATGCGGGAGGCCCCGTTTTCGGACTCAAACGGGCCATCGACACCGGCGTCCTGCAGGGCCCGAGAATCTATCCCAGCGGCGCCATGATCTCCCAGACGTCGGGACACGGCGACTTCCGGATGATCTACGAACACGGTCATACGGGCTGCGGCTGCGAAATGGCCCACGTCGAGGAGATCGGGGCCTCGCGCATTGTCGACGGTCCCGATGCCGTCACGGCGGCGACGCGCGAAAACCTGAGGCAAGGAGCCTCTCAGATCAAACTGATGACCGGCGGCGGCGCGGCATCGCTCTACGATCCGCTGGACGTAACCGAATTTTTCGAAGAGGAGATCCGCGCGGCGGTGAGGGCGGCCGAAGACTGGGGCACGTACGTAATGGTGCACGTTTACAATCCCCGGGGCATAGCGAGGGCCATCAAAGCCGGGGTCAGAAGCATCGAGCACGGCCACCTGATCGACGAACCTACGATGAAACTGCTGGCCGACAGCGGCGCTTGGCTCAGTATGCAGGCCTTCACCGTCGAAGACAATACGTATCCTTCGCCCGTTCAACAAGCCAAACACCTGCAGATCTGCAACGGGACGGACCGCGCATACGAACTCGCCAAAAAGTACAATGTGAAACTGGCCTGGGGAACGGATCTGCTGTTCAATCCGGCCCATACGAAAAACCAGAATCACGGGATCGTAAAATTACAAAAATGGTTTTCCAACTTCGAAATCCTGAAAATGGTCACTTCCGACAACGCCCGCCTGCTGGCGATGTCCGGAGCCCGAAACCCGTATCCGGGCAAACTCGGCGTCGTCGAAGAGGGCGCGCTGGCCGACCTGCTGCTGGTCGAAGGAAATCCTCTACAGAACGTCGACCTGCTCGGAGATCCCGGGAACAACTTCAGCGTCATCATCAAAAACGGCGTCGTCTATAAAAACAAACTACAAGACGGCCCGGCATCCGGCAACCGTTAAAACTCGATATATGATCAGACAACCTGTACTATACGCCATCCTACTCGTTTTTCCCCTTTTCGGCGCATCCGCTCAGGAACCGGGTCTTCCGGTCAGCTTCGAGCAGGCCGTCGAAATGGTGAACCGGGACAACAAGAGCATCCGGATCGCCGAGCAGGGACTGGACTGGGCCAAAAGCGAACGCCAGCGGCTGAACTCTTTCTGGTATCCGAGAATTTCGGCCAGCGGAGCCTACGTGCACATGGCGAACGACATCGAAGTCAAGGAATCGCTGTCGGCGTTCACCGATCCGGTCAAGGATTTCATCCACTCGATCGACCCCGGCGAACAGATCATCACTTCGCTGCTGAACAACCTCGGCAGCCACTCGTTCAGCGTCCCGCTGGCCCCCCGGAACGTCTCTACGATCGACGCGACAGTCGCGCTTCCGATCTTTACGGGCGGCAAGCGCATCTACGCCGGCAGAATCGGGAAATCCATGGTCGGCGCAGCCGAGGTGAACCGGAAGCAAGTAAGCGCCGATCAACAAGTACTGCTGGTCGAAACTTATTTCGGCGTGCGGCTGGGACAAAAAATCGTCGAAGTCCGCCAGCAGACCTACGACGCCCTCGAACAGCATTTCCAAAATGCCCTGAAGCTCGAGGCCACCGGTATGCTGACCAAAACCGAACGCCTGCTTTTCCAGGTAAACAGGGATGAAGCCAAACGCGAACTGGAAACGGCGGTAAAGGATCTGAGCGTAGCGCAGAACGCGTTCAAAACGCTCGTCCAGATCGAAACGGACGAAAACATCCTGCCGGTTTCGCCGCTGTTCATCAACGAATCCCTGCCTGCGCTCGACTATTTCAAAAGCCTGGTAGGTCGGGACAACTACATCGTCCAGGGCCTGGGCATCCAGCAGGATATCCAGCAAAACCAGATAAAAATAGCGAACTCGGCCTACATGCCCGCGATCGAACTGTTCGGAAAACAGACCCTCTATTCGTCCGGCATCCGGAAAAACCTGGTGCCCCGGTCGCTGATCGGGGTGGGGTTTACCTGGAACCTTTTCGACGGCCTGGGTCGCGAAAAGCAGATCCGCCAGGCGAAGATCAACCACCGCATTCTGACCGTCGAGAAAGAGAAAGCCGCCGACGACCTGACACTGGCGGTCGATAAATTCTACAACCAGACGCAAACCGCACTGGACAACGTTACCGCCCTGCAAACTACCGTCGAGATGAGCCGGGAGATCGTCCGGGCCCGGCACAAGTCTTTCCAAGAAGGCATGGCCACCCCCACCGAAGTCATCGACGCGGAACTGCTGCTGTCGAAAGTGAGGGTCGCGATCCTGATGGCCTACTACCAGTTCGACACGGGGCTCATCAACCTGCTGGCCGTCTGCGGGATGCCGGAGTCGTTCGATCAGTACAGCAGGAACGGAAAAGACGAAACGTCCCTGACGGACCGGCGAACCGACGCTGTAAACGGAACGATAAACAATTAACCATATCATGATGAACAAGAGTAAAAAATACATAGCGATCGCCTTCGTCGTCGTTTTAATCGTCGTCGTGATCGTATCCACGGTCGGCATTCTGTCGCTGAAGAACAAACCCGAGATCCTGCAAGGGCAGGCGGAAGCTACGGAGATCCGGATCTCCGGCAAACTCCCCGGACGCATCGACAAGTTCCTGGTCGAAGAGGGACAGGACGTCCTCAAAGGGGATACCCTGGTGGTAATCAACAGTCCGGAAATCGTGGCGAAATACGACCAGGTCGATGCGATCAAGAACGCGGCGGTCTACGAAAATCAGAAAATCGAAGAAGGCACCCGCAAGCAGATCGTCGAATCGGCCTACCAGCTCTGGATGAAGAGCAAATCCGACCTCGAACTGGCGACGACCACCTACAACCGCATTTCGTCCCTCTACCGGGACAGCGTGGTCACTTCCCAGCGGAAAGACGAAACGGAAGCGATCTACAAAGCGGCCTTGGCCGGCGAACGCGCCGCCTTCCAGCAATACCAGATGGCTCTGGACGGCGCCCGCAAGCAGGATCGGGAGAGTTCCCAGTCCATGGTCGACGCCGCCCGGAGCACGGTGCAGGAAGTGGCCGCGCTGCTACAGGACGCCCGGCTCACGGCCCCCGAATCCGGCCAGATCGCCGTGATCTACCCCAAGCGGGGCGAACTCGTCGGCCCCGGCACGCCCATCATGTCGCTGGTCGTCCTCGAAGACGCCCACGTGGTGCTGAACGTACGGGAAGACCTGATGCCGCATTTCCGGATGAAAGGAAAATTCAAGGGAGACGTGCCCGCGCTGGCCCGGAAAGGGATCGAATTCGAGATATACTACATCAGCCCGCTGGGCAGCTATTCGACCTGGAAATCGACCAAACAGGTCGGCAGCTACGACATGAGGACGTTCGAGATCAAAGCCCGGCCGACCGCGCCGCTGACGGATCTCCGGCCCGGAATGTCGGTTCTGGTAAACCTCAACGCACAGTAAACGTACAATGAACCGCACTCAGGGAGCATTTTACCGGGTCGTCCGACGCGAGTTGGACCGGATGGTATCCCGAAGGCTTTACTTCGGGGTCTGCATCGCGCTGCCCCTGTTCTGCATCTTGTTTATGACCACGATCTTCGGCAGCGGACAAATGGAAAACATCCCGATCGGTATCGTCGACCTCGACCAGACAGCCACCTCGCGGCAAATTTCGCGTACCATCGCGACAGTTCCGACTTCCCGCGTAACGGCCCGCTACGCAGACGCCAAGGCGGCGCGCGACGCCGTGCAAAAAAAGGAGATATACGCCTACGTAGTGATCCCGCACAACTTCGAATCGGATCTGCTGGGAGGTCGAAACGTCGCGCTGCCCTATTACTACCATTTCGCCTTGCTGAGCGTGGGGATCGAACTCCACAGCGCCTTCGAAACGGTACTGGCGAACCTATCCGTCGCGCCGGTCGCCGCGGCGGGAATCGGGCAGGGCGCGTCGGAACGCCGGATCGAAAGCTTTATCCTGCCCGTCAACCTGCAGGCCCATCCGCTTTTCAATCCGTCGCTGGACTACTCGATCTACCTGACGAACCCTTTTTTCTTCGTTTTGTTCCAGATCGTCATCCTACTGGTGACCATGTACGTTCTGGGCAGCGAAATAAAATTCAAAACGGCCGCCGACTGGCTCGAAACGGCGGATGCGAATATCTTCACCGCCGTCACGGGCAAACTGCTGCCCTACACGGCGATCTTTATCGCGATGGGCATACTGGGCAACTTCGTCATGTTCGGCATCGCGGGCCTCCCGTTGGGCACGGGTTTTCTGCCCGTCAATCTGGCGACCGCCCTGTTCATCGTGGCGACGCAGGCGTTCGGCGTCTTCATATTCTCGCTTTTCCCGGCGCTGAGCATCATCATCAGCATAGCCTCGATGGTCGGATCGCTCGGCGCGACGCTGTCCGGAGTAACGTTCCCGGTACCGTACATGTACGCCCCCATCTACTACCTGTCGTTCCTGTTTCCCGTCAGGCATTTCGTCGAAATCAACCAGAACATCCTGTACGGGGATTACGGTTTCGCCTATACCTGGCAGAACGCGAGCTGCCTGTTCGTCTTCATGTTGGCGGCGCTGCTGATGCTGCCGCACCTGAAAAGAGCCATACTGAGTCGTAAATATGAAAACATCGAATAAAATAAAAGGGGGCCTGACGACCGTCGCGACCTACGTGACCAGGGAGTTCAAAACCATCGCGACAAGCTATTCGATCCTGCTGGTCATGATCGGGGGGATATTCATTTACGGCCTGCTTTACAACTACATGTACGCGCCCAACCTGATCCGCGACGCGCCGGTCGCCGTCGTCGACCGTTCGGGAACCCCGTTGAGCCGGGAGTACGCGCGCCTGCTGAACGCCTCTCCGCAAGTCGAAATATACAGCTACGCGCCGGACATGCCGAGCGCGAAAATCATGATGGAGACGAACCGGGTCGTCGGGATCATCTTCATTCCGGAAGACTTCGAAAGCAGGGTAGGCCGCGGCGAGCAGGCCGTTTTCCTGGCCTACGGCAACACCAGCGCATTCCTGAACTTCGCCTCCGTCGAAGAAGCGGCCGCAGGCGCGATGGAAGAACTGGACTCCAGGCACCGTCCCGACATGGTCGTATTCGTGCCGCCCGCAGCCCTCTACGCGATGTCGCAGACCCAGTCGATCGACATCGTCGGAACGCCGCTCTACAACCCGACCGAAGGTTACGGCAGCTACCTGATCCCGGCCGTACTGATCGTCATCCTCTTCCAGACCCTGATGATGGTCATCGGAATGATCTCGGGTAAGGAGCGCTACACCGGTTCCATCCTGTACTATTCGCGGCACGGACTCGGCTTCGGCCGGATGGCCGGCGTCGTGCTGAGCAAGACCTTTACATACTGCATCCTCTACGCCGTATTCGCCTACTTTTTAATCGGCCTGCTGCCGGAGATATACAGCATTCCCGATATCGGGAACCGCCGGGATATCGTCATGCTGCTGATCCCGTTCTTGCTGGCGACCTGTTTTTTCGGGCTGACCGGATCGCTTTTCTTTGCAGACTCCGAGAGTCCGATCCTGATGATTACCTTCTTCTCGGTCGGCCTGATCTTTCTGTCCGGCATGTCGTACCCGCTGGAACTGATGCCGTGGTACTGGCAGGCCGCCCATTTCGTGATTCCGGCCTCCCCCGGCGTTCTGGCGTTCATCAAACTGAACTCCATGGGAGCGGGTATGGCCGATATCGAACGCGAATACGTGACGCTGTGGATTCAGTGCATCGTGTATTTCATTTCGGCCTGCCTGGCGTTCCGGTACAACATCCGCAAAGCGATACGCAACCGGCCGGCCGGCGCGCGCGCTGCTTCTCGGAACGACGTCCCTACGCCGGCTCCGGCAAAAGGCATCGCGGAACCGGCGTCCGTCGAAAATACGGTCGAATAAAATTCGGACGGTTTACCGTTTCTTCGACTTCAAAAAACGGTTGGCCAAATACCTACGGACAGGCTCATCGTACAATTTCAAACAAATATATGCCAGCAGGATGCTTCCGACGACTACGGCCAGGGCTCCGGGCAGCGACTCGCCGAACGTAAGCTCTTCGTTCTTGACCCATCCGTAATAAAGGTAAATAAACGGATAATGCACCATATACAAAGGATAGGATATATCTCCCAGGAACTTACAAACCCGGTTCGTATATCGGTCGGTAATTTTGCCGGAGGCTCCCCAGTAAACGATCAGCGGGAAAAACAGGGCGAAACAAACCGTATCGTACAAACCGTTCATCCACAGGCGATCGGCTCCGCCCAGGCGCGGAACGGCCAGCAGAATAATCACGAGCAGGCTGCACTTCCAAAAGGCCCCCCTGACACGGGCCGGCCTGAAAACGCGGGACAGAAGCAACCCGGCGGAAAAAGCGTACAGCAAACGAAAAAATCCTCCCGTAAACTCCGTCCCGGTCAACGAAAACCCGGCGCAAATATCGCCGTAAGGCCCGAAGATGCTAAAAGCGGCCAGGCCGCATCCGGCCGCGACGACCAATACCGCAAGGGCCTTCGTAGAAAATTTACGGATAATCAAAGCATACAAAATATTGCCGATATATTCGAAAAACAGCGACCAGCTCGGCCCGTTCAGCGGATACATCTCCCCCAGGCCCCGGATTTCGGTGCCGGGCGTAGCCGGGATCAACAGCGCATTGACGAACGTGGCCAGCAACAGGGCCGCGACCGTCACCTTCGTAACGTCCCACACCGGACATCCCTGGAAATAAAACATGACCGCCCCAATCACAGCCCCCATGACGACCATCGGGTGAAGGCGTATGACCCTGCGTTTGATGAAATCCTTCACGGTCATCGTTTTCCAGCGGTCGTCGTAAGCATAGCCAATGACAAAACCGGACAGAATAAAGAAGAAATCGACAGCCAGATAACCGTGGTTGATCTTTTGATCCAGATGACTCGTCGCATAGGCTTCGAATATATGAAACCATACGACCATAATGGCGGCCACGCCGCGCAATCCGTCGAGGATCATGTAATGCGGTTTCGTGTCTCCGAAAGCCGCGGAAGATATCGGTGTTTTCGACATGAATGAATTGTATTCGGATTTCGTATTTATTTCTTTTGTAAATCTCGATGCTTTCCGGTTTTCGCGTCCGTTTACCTTCCGGCCGCACGGGGCTTTCTTTTTCCCGGGCACTCCCCATGTATGCTTCAAATATACAACAAAATAGCCTTACACATAGCTCCGACCGTCTTTTTTTGTTAAAATAGCTTTGGCCGGTCCAATCCGGCTCTTTTCCCGAAAGAAAACTTCGCATCGGCCCGGCAGTCGTTTTAACGGCGTTCTTTCCCTTCCTCCGGATGTTCCCGGCGACAAGCTTACGGGCAATAAAAAACCTACGAATCAATGACTCGTAGGTTTACTTTCATACAACAAATTCAGCGGAGAGGACGGGAAATGAACCTAACTCTCCGAAATGTCCTGTAATCAGATACTTGCTATATCCTTTCTCGTGTCAGGTAACGATTTGGATACTAATCTTATGATCTACTGTCCGGAATCGTCTTTTAAGAACCTGCTAACAGTACAAATATACGTATTTTGCTGTGGATATGCAAGTTCAGAAAACTTCTCTTCTCAAAGGTTGTGCTTTCTTGTCGTGTAATCGGTTGTATTTGGCCTGTAAAACCTTTTTATTCGTTAAGTAAAGAGAGTAACTAAGAATATGATATCAGATATATTTATATACTTATATGACCCTTGTTACAACTTAAAATTTTATTGTATTGATCTATAAACAAAGGAAATAGATGCTCTGGTACTCAATAAAGACTATGCGGATATCAAGAATTTTTTCGATGTATTTCATTGTCGGCACAGAGCCTGCCAGAAATAGCCAAGACAAGATATATGGACTGCGCCTGACCTACGACGGCCATTCCTTCAAAGCGTCGGAGATCAGATGTGAGTTTGTTTCCCATTAGCTGTTGGTCCAGTTCAGATTGATAGTACCGAGCCAGCAAGGGTGCACCGACGGTATTGTTATATCCGGTTCAGTAACAAATATATAGCCATGAACTGCAAATAATGAACCCTAGCACAACATGGATCGGTAATACAACAGAGACAATAATCACGATAATGACGCTCTCAGGCAACGACTACGACCTCGACTTGTAAGCCGAATAAATACTTACGTCGTAAAAGAAGAAATGGAATTTGGTCGCAACATGTCCCGTAAATCCTGCTCCAAAGAGCGAGTAATGCAGATATCTATGTCCAGATGCTTGCTGATCGCCGAAATCGACCAACTTGGACACGCTAAGCAGGTGTAAAGTGGAACGAATTTTATGACAAACTGTATGAAAAGATCAAGTGTACAGTTATCGCGGTCAACAGCCTAGCTTAAACCTTAGGATCCCAGGTAGAAAAAGCGATCGTCGATTGTATCTGCCTGATCTCTAAAAAATACATCACCATAATATTTGCTTTTAGCGTTATATCGAGACATCAACATATGACAATGAAAAGCAAGTATCTCGGAATGGATAATATTATGATTGACGCTATAAATATCTAAACATGCGTTAAATATATATTATTTTCTTTAAAAGTAGGAATGTTTCCACTATGCTGTTGGGCAACAGAGAAAGCAGACTTGTATCCTGCTTTACGGCGATTAGCCTGGTATTCTTGAGGAAATTCGTAGCGTACAATAAAATCAAAAAATAGAAACGGAGATATGACTTTATTTAATGGAAGTCTGATATTATTGATTCCACTATATTGTATTTCAGTATTATGGTGAGACAAAACAGTCGAGTCATAATCGATCCTGATATGCGAACTATTAGTCATAGTATACTTTTTATCGAAAAATGCTGCTAATATTTCAGCTTCATCCATCTCCCCCCCGATAGTTTTATATATTTTGTGTATTTGATCTACTTGATCGGCTGTTATTTTTTTTCCCAAAGAAGCTTCAATAAGCTGGTAAAGATCATAATAGTATTCGCCTATCACTTTATCGTCAGTAGTGTCAAAGTAACCTTCTAATTCCATAGAGCCATCCTGTAGAGCTACGGGATAAGGATAATATGCCAATTTTGCTTTTCTTAATACTTTTTTTTCAAAATTATAGTAACATTGAATGAATCCATTATTGGATAATAGAAAACTATACTGTCTTTTCCTTTTGAGTGACTCATATTCATATGCATATAATCTTTTGGTAATGCCAGCTTGATAATTTGGCCATGATATTGTATCTTCCGAAATATCAATCGTGGTATCTATGATAATGCGTTTAAAAAATATCTTGATTTGTTCTATGTCAGATAACACGTTTGTCATATTAATATCAGTCATTTCCCATCATTTTTTTAATTTTGTTAAATATGTCGGGATCTTCTTTTGCTTTTTCAATTAATAATGCTAAAGCAGCCTCTTCCTTTAGAATTGCGTCAACACTTTTCTCTTTTTTACTTAAGCTTTTATCTGACTCACTTATAAGCCGCATTCTACGTGAGTAATCAGATTCTGAAGGGAATACGAATTTGAATTGTGGATAATCTTTCTCGATTTGATCGATCTCAGATTTTAAACTAATACTTTCTAAACCATTACCCGACATGAAACACCATCCCCGAGCTCTTGTAATAGATACAAATAATGCATTGCGCTCTCTTAATGTTGCATCTGAAATTGCCTTTTGGCTATTTATGACAAAAACAATATTTGCTTCGTTTCCTTTGGCTCTAAATGGTGTCGTAAGGGTAACTCGTCCTTTTTCTTTAAAAAGATCCGCATTCTCAATAAATCCTGGAGTAATACACTGAATATTTGAAGCATTTAATTCACTTCTGATAAATGCAAAATGCCCTTTAGCATTATGTTTATCCAAAGAAATCACAATAATTTCTTCTGGTTCAATCTTGTCTTTAGCAATTAACTTTTTGATGCCATTAATAACATATCTTAATTCTGCATCTAATGTTTCATGATGCCTATATGAAATAATTTTTTCACTCGTAAAGCGTGAACTAGCGGCAATAAGACGTTCCAGGATATTTTTACTTGCCGTTTCTGGTCTTTCAACAATTATTTCGTCATTGTGTTTGAATGTCGTTTTTTTAGGAGGTTGAATTATTTTATAACCACGCGCTTCCCACGAATAACGATCCTGCATAGGCACTTTAGCATTCTTCGAATAAAGTCCCAAGCCTAATCCATGCGCATACATTAATACCTTTCGAGGATTCCTGTATGAGTTTGGTAGCATATAATCTTTCTCAATACCTCCTTCATATTCTCCTTCAATACAAGTATTGGCGAGATTTACTTGTCCATTGTCATCAACGCCAAACAATTTCTCAGGTTCTGCAATTTTTAATTCATTTAATGATTGAAACTCATCGTATGCCCAAATAATTCTTTTTGGGGGTTTTGTTATGTGATATATTGTTTCGAAAAATGCAGGAGGAAAGTCTTGTGCCTCATCAATCAGAACCATATCGAAAATAGGTTTAATTTGATTTTTTCTTTTATGCAAAAAATCAGAATAAATATATTGATAAGGATCTGACTGATTTTTGGTTTCGTATAAAACCTTGGGAATCTCGCTATATTCAGCACATAGATAAGAATATAATCCTTCTCTTTTTTTGCCACCCCATGCATGCATAACCTTTAATGAATCCCAATTAGGAGTTGAACTTGATTCTTCAATAGTGTATTTCTCGATATTATCGATGATTTGGTTATACATACTTTGAGTATTGAAGACAAAAAGTATTTTGAACTCCTTGTTATAAATATGAGTTAGGGCTGCTTTCATACTAAGTATGATGGTTTTTCCTGTTCCTGCTAATCCGCGAATTCTTTGTGGACCATTGGGGACTTGCAGTGCTATACTTCTTTGTGTCGAATCTAATTTAAATGTTTCTAATAACGATTTTCTTATTAAATCATTTCTCGTTTCCTCATTAGTTGAAATACGTCCTCTTTTTTTATTGAAAACAGCAGTGCCCTCAAGTCTAGAGTCGATTTCATCTATTTGGTCATTGGTTATTTTATTATCCTTACATGAGTTAAAGAAAGATTGTAATGTGTTCACATAATTACTTCCAATATACTTGTTTACGATAGTTTCATTTATATCTATATTCAGTATTTCTTGAGGCGTATTATTTGGAAATATCAACAATGGATGGACAAAAGCTCCTTCTATTGTGAACTTGTTATCTTTATTATTAAATAATGTTGTTGATTTACTGAGTTTGTTATTAATATCCTTACAATAATTGGATACAATAATATCTCTAGAATAAATATCATCTCCACCTGGGTTAATCCAATATTCAGACGTTTCGTCAATCTGTGATATTTTATTAGGAACAACATCTATTACTACGATACCATACCTTTTTGATCGGATAATAAACGATGGAATATCTTCCACATTTTTGGTCCCGAGAGAGGGTATTTTATATCCTAATACACCTTCTTCGTCTTTTAGTAAGGATTTAAGATGAATCCAAATGGGTTTTTCAAAAGGATTATTGCTCAATTCAATATTACCAGGGAGTAGTTGCATGATTAATTAATTTATTATTTGTTCAAAAATAATAATGATTTTTAAATCATGTAGAAAAAGATTCAAAATAAGAGAGAGGCATTTTGAGCAATAGGTAAATTATGTTGCTCAAGTGATTTTCAGAAGTGATTTTTCGTTTTGCAGATCAATCTATGTCTTAATGTATATATATTTAAGTATCATCGGTAGACCTATGTTATATAAAGAATTCGTATAACTTGTATGCAATATGGAGTCAATTATACTATCTGCATTTGAGCAGAGGTGCATTCTCCATGGTTTGTCGTCTCGCATATTGTACCAGTCGGCAGGCAATATATTTTCCTGCTAATTACGTCTTATTTCATTATACAATGCTAATCCCTTGGTCGTAAGCAAATATTTTTGCCTCGGATGATTGGGCTTATCTGGGTAGAGTACTCTGATATAGCCTCTTTGAAAAGCTGGATTGATATAATTCTCTATGAATGTCGGACGGTGCTTCAGACCGACTTTCTCCATCAATACTTTTAACGATAATTGTTCGTTTGACAAAG
>ERZ832522.4693-NODE-4693-length-13167-cov-3.095485_pt1 | contig 13167 bp, 5 predicted proteins | sample MGYA00519951_ERZ832522 | MGnify/ENA primary metagenome ERZ832522 (study PRJEB31850, sample SAMEA3708728) | human gut metagenome | biome: human gut; feature: human-associated habitat; material: faeces | place: China | collected 2014 ... | reverse complement strand
GGAACTATCACACCAACCATCATGATCTTTACATATTGATATTCATCATATATAAAGCCATAAATGATAGTATGACAGTTATATTAAACAATATTGAAATAGAAGAACCTTTTCATTTCTCTATCACCAGCCAGGTATTCCCACGGGCAGGAATAGTCACCGCAATATCTACCGTATAATCGCGATTCAGCTTATAGGTAACCGGAGCATTCTCTTTCTCCCTGATCTTCGCTACATCGGAGATACCAGTGTAATAAAGCGGAAGCCGTATCGTACGGGTGATAACCTGGTCGGTCGGGTTGAACAACAAGGCAAAGCCTTTCTCCTTCCCTTCCGGATCGACATGCATAAAACCATCCCAGTCACGTCCGTCGGCACGGCGCAGGTGGATCAGTTCGCTGTTCAGGATATTCCGGTACTTCTTATACCAGTCGATCACTTCAACGACAGCCGCTTTGGTCTCCGGCGTGTCATATAGACGAGGACCACGGTAACAAGCCTGCACACCGGCTCCATAGTTCTGGATCATGTGCGCTTTATAGTCAGGGATGTGATCTTTTAGAGGCTCCAGCGTGGCAGCAGCTCCACCACCATGATACTGTGTGAGCGGAACGAATGTCCAGCACATACCCGGCAAACGTTCCCACAGGCCGTCATACATTACCTGACGTCCCAACACAAGCTGGCGTTCACGCGGAAGCGACCAGTTCACTTCACGGTAACCGATACCGACCTTCGATCCGCCATTCAACATATAACCGCAATCGGGAATATTGGTATAAATACCTGTTTCACACATCCATTGGTACAGATCGACTATTTGTTTACGCTGCTTCCATTGAGAGTCTTTCAGCCCTTTGTGATATGCATGAGTCGTAGAAGCACAAACATTTCCCGGATAAGAACCATCGTTTTCAAAAACAGTCATTCCGGTCTTTTCAAAGAAGCCTCGTACTTTGCGGAAATAATCGTTTCCCCATTCGCTGGACAAGCAAGGGGAACTGCCGAAGATCATACCTCCTCGTTTTCCTGTCTCGGGGTTGATAACGTCCACCTCATCACTGATCCAACGGCTGGACAGCAAGGAATAACCGCCAAGTTCTATCCCTTTGGAATTAGCATACTCTGTAAATTCTTTGAATTTGGCGATGTTCGCCTCACTTTCATCCTCCATATTCAATCCCGAACCGAAACTCAGGATAACCATTTCATATCCCGTCTCGGCACATTGATCGATCGCTGTTTTCACCACCTCCGGATCAGAGGAGACACAATGCAGGAAGATCGGATTTTCGGTTGTCCAGGGAGCGATCTTACGATACATCCGTTTCTGGAAAAGACCTTTCCGTTCACGGTCGTCGCTGTCGAATGGCATCAGCCAGGTACGGAAACTCTGGAACTTACCACCGGCGGGGATATCTTCATCCGGTCCCATCGGTAGTTTTACCTCCAGCAGGCAAGGGGTCAGCAACGGATAGTTACATTGAGAAGTATATCGCGGGTCGGTATTCCAGAATTCGGTGCGGTCGGCTTCCCGTTCGGTGAATCCCAGAAACGCCCAGTCGCTTTCGACATGGATATTGGGTTTCAGGAATTGTTCGGGGCGCTTGGCTTCCACCGGAGATTCGGGTTCTGCCATAGCCAACTGTTCAAGCGTAAACTCATCCAATGTTATCTCCATTCCGGTTTGGTTATCAATTTCAAACCATTTGCTGATACAAGGGATACCGTCATAGAGGGCATAATTCAGTTTCACCTTTACACCTTTCAGGTAATCCGGCCCTTCCAGATAGAAAGAGAGCACCTTACCTGAAGTCTCACCCGGCTTCACAAGCGACCAGCGTTTGTTTGCCCACTCGATACGAGGAGTGAGTTCCGTAACGTCGAATCCGGTTACACGGAATGAGTTCGGCAGGATGGTCAGGCTATCAATCCACTTATATTGCGTATAGCCATACTCGAACTGGCCATCAAGACCGCCCAATGTATAGATTTTATCGTCAATCTTTAAAACACCTTCATTACTAACGGCACGAAGCATACTCTCGCCGGTCATCTGATTGATCAGATCGACTGTGGCAAGATTCGGATAGATACGGAATACACGGCTCACCAGTCCATTGGACAGCACAATGTCTTTTCCGTTATGTGTCTGATAAACGCCGGCTTTCACTCCTTTTGCATCCAGCAACCAATCAGACTGGGGACGTGCCACCGGCAGGTCGATAGTGGGCAGAGTGGCTATGTTTCTACGCAACGTTTTTTCTACCTCTGCAGGCATTGTCTCGATAGCTCCCTTATAATCTGCATTAACCAGTGAAGGTTTGATTTCATTATAGGAGAAAACGGGGTCGATCCAGTTTGCATGGTCGCCGCTCATGCCGTCGCCACCATCATCCACGATCAGTTCCAGGACATCTATCCCCGACATATCGAGCGATACTTCACGGGCTTTTTCTCCACCGCGAACCATTCCGCTGTTATACAGTTCTTTCCCGTCACCAACCAGGCGAAAGACGACACTTCCTTTATCCAGAGAACCATCCCCGGAACCTACTCCGACAAACTGCTTTTTCCCTCCGGTACCGTCAGTACGATAAAACAGCATTGTCCCGTCTGTCATCGGTATCTTACTGAAATCTTCTTTTTTGTAATCCAATGAATGGTCGTTTACCCCGACCTTACAGGTAAATTGTTTGGTATTATTCCGCAGACTCAGTTTAATCTTACTGTTGGCCTGTACGCCTATTCCCTGTACGAACTGCTCGCCGGCTATCGTCAGCTTCTCACCGGTAACGGCTGTGTTCTTCATGGGTGAACCATACTGCTGATAGGCCAGAGACAGATCCATATCAGGTAGAGAAATTGTATTCTGGGCACTGACATCCCAACCTGTAAAGAAAAATCCTCCCATAAGGAGAAATAAAGAAATAGTCTTTTTCATGCTAGCTAAAAGTTAGAATATATATAAGTTCCCAAAGATACTTAAAATATCTCCGTGGACTACATTCGTATCAAATAACATCTTATTTACCCCAGCCTTCATTCGGGGTATCACCGAGCCACAACTCCAGTATCCCCCCTTCAGAAAAGGCAGCATGAGAAATCCGGAAAGAATTATACTCTTTTCCGTTAAGTCGTGCACGCTGGATATAACAATTGGAGGCCGAATTATTGTAAGTCTTTATTTTAAAAGACCCTCCTTTATAATAATCAGTATCCAGCGAAATAGTCACCTCATCAAACACAGGACTTGTTATATCATATTGCGGATCGCGGGAAGAAGCACCATCCAGCGCAAACAATCCGATTGCCATCAAGGAACTCACACCACCCATTTGTCCCTGATCCTCATCATGTCCGCCATACCCTCTGTCGGGAGTAACTGCTCCATAAGCCTGTTCTTTCACGCGACGTACCCAGTATTGGGTCAGCCAGGGTTTTCCGGCATGCGAGAAGACGTGAGCATTCGAACAGCCCGGCTGATTAGCATAGCTGACATAGCCGCTGCCGTATCCATAGACAAAATCAGTTTCTTCCGATTGGCGGAAAGCAAAATCCAGCTTACTGCAAAGACTGTCGTTACCTCCCATCAGCTTTGCTAATACAGGAATATCATGCGAAAGTCCGAACGTTGCCTGCCAGGCGTTAGCCTCCACATATCCGTTTCCGCTCAAAGGGTCGGTATGCAGCCATTCACCATTGGCTTTCTTCGGCAGGATCAGCCCCAGCTCCTTATTGAAAGAAGCCGGCCAGCCTGTAGCCCGTTTATGGAAATAGTCATAATCGCCTTTCTTTCCCATTTTAGCTGCCATTTCAGCCAAAGCCCAGTCCTCAAAGGCCCACTGGATGGTCAGACCGGCATTGCCGGGACAATAGCCGTTACGGACATAGAAGTCCAGCTCCTTATCCATTCCCAATGCCAGCATTCCTCCTTTGGAATGATTTCGTTTCATAGCCTTGAAAGCCTTTTGCGGATCCCATTTCCGGACAAGTCCTTTCTGGAAAGCACTCGTGATAAGAGAGGTGGCAGGACATCCGGACATGATATAGGAATATCCGCCGGCACAAGGTCCGCGGGGAAGCAGGTTTCCATTCACGTCATACTCCAGCAGAGAAGCCGCAAAGTCATCCAGCACGGACGGATAAGCCAGTCCCCAAAGCGTATTCAGATTCCACTGTGTCAACCAAAATGCATCCGAGTTGTACATATGATGTTTCACCTTTCCCTGTCCGTCTTTCTCCAACTGGCGCACATGAAAACGGATATTTTTCGTCTCAGCCCCTTTCCGGGTTCCATCCGTATAATCCGGATATTCACCGTTGGCGTCATCCAGTTTATGTCTTCCCAATAATGAGTGCCATAAGTCGGTATAGAACTTCATCTGCTGGTTATGGCTACCTCCCTTTACATTAATCTTACCCAGCCATTCATTCCATTCCTGCTGAGATGCTTGCCGTACCTGGTCAAAGTCCCAGTGGTCGCAATCCTGCTTCAGGTTATCCCAGGCATTCTCCGTGCTTACATAGGAAATGGCGACTTTCATCTGTAACTGTTCGCCAGGCTTTACCTGGTAATTAGCCTTCACCCCGGAAGTAGGGGCATCATGATAACTCATTCCCGGATTTCTCGGAGTACTCTCCTTCGCTCCCTGCAACTCATCGATATCTTTGAACTGTTCCGGGCCAACCCAACCGTCCAGTGATTGGAAAGGTGTATCGAATGTAACGGCAAAATAGATTCTGACTACATCAGGTCCTCCCCACAATCGTCCGGTCGTATCAAAATAACCTTCCACGCCTTCATTTCCCTTTTTATAGACATGGGCATTTACCATCGTCGAAGTGCCGACATATCCACCCAGATTCAATAATATATCCGCCAGATTCTCTTCCGTATAAGTGAAGCGGTAAAAGCTGACACGATCGGTAGCCGTCTGTTCCACCCAGACTTTGTATTTATCCAGAAACAGCCTGTGATAACCCGGTTGAACAATCTCTCCCTGATGCAGGAAAGAAGATTTCCAAAGTTGTTCCCCACCTGTCGGATCCACATTCCCTGTCACCGGCATCATTGTTAAGCCGGAAAGCATCCAACAATGGATCTGTGGAAAACCCAGAACCTCCGAAGAGTTATAATTGTACCCGCCTCCATATTGATTTTTATTTCTTGTCAGAGGTGCTGCACCAATCATTCCATAGGGTTGATTTCCTGTAATAAAGAAAAAGTAACGCCCACGGGCTGTCTCGATATAAGGATTGACCCACGATACGTGATCCGTATAATCCTCAGGAGAAGGAAAGACCTCGATCTCCGAAAGGCCGACCTGCGTACCAGCGGCATCCGTGACTTCGAAGCGTACCCATTCTACCTTTCGTGATTCAAACTCAATTTCTTTAGGACTTCCATCGTTGGCAATACTCCACACATTAATCTTACTGCCGTCACTGAAATGCAATACACCTCCGGCTATATGGGATTCTTTATCCGGGCGATCATACAAAATGATTTTATTGATATTGACAGGACGTTCCCAATCCAGTTGTATCCAGGGATAATCGATCTGTCCCCAGAATGTTTCGGTACTGGCAGACACCCACTCTCCTTTTCCCTGTACCCGAATCATTCCATCGATTGCCTTAGTCGCATCATGACCGGCATCAATCGAAGAAGAAGCCGATGCCTGTGCTTGCGGGGCAATGTTATAGGGAGTCGCCCGGCCTATAACCGGACAACAACTCAAAAACATGATAAATAGTGAAAAGAAATATATCTTTTTCTTCATATATTACCTATTCCGTGGATTATTATTGCTTATTGCTTACGGATATGCGCGCCACAAAGCCTCCTCCTGACATCAATTCCTCTTTAATCCTCTGTCCGGAGCGTATTTTACTTTTCTTTACTTCAATCAACTTCCGGTTTTCGGGAGTATCCAAAGCTATCTCCATATGATATTTCCCTTTAGGCAAGAAATCCAGCTTTACATCAAACGTCCTGGGTGTTTCTCCGTTTAATACCGTCAAATACCAGACATCCCCTTTTCTCCTTGCCAAAGCAGCCAACTTTCCAATCTCACTTTCCGGTAAGACTATCGTTTCATCCCAGGTAACCGGAACATTTTCTATAAACGATCTTCCCGGACACGACAGCATATCTTCCATATCTGCCGCAAAGATCAACATTGGGGATGTGAACATATAGATCGATGATAACTGATGTCCAAAAGTCACAGACGGATGACAAAAATTACGAAAGTTCAACGGTGTATAATCCGCAGGTCCTGCCAGCCAGCGAGTAAACGGCAACACCGTGTTATGATAAGGCCAGGGCGGACCCGGAGCCCAACTATTCTCTCCGCCAACACATTCCAGACCTCGCACGGCCTCTTTTGCCAACAAGTTCGGATAGGTATACGAATCACCTGTCGGTTTATTAACGCCATGAAAGATTACCATCAGTTTCTCTTTCGCTGCAGCCTTGAGAATATTCTCCATCAGATCGACCGTAAAGGCATTCTCCGTATGAAAGAAATCTATTTTCAGACCTCTCACCCCTACTTCCGCACACTTCTTCATAAAATCTGCACGTTCTTCTGCGTCAACTAACCCCACATCAGATTTATTTCCAAACCGGGGAGATGAAGAACGCCATACCCAGATATCCACATTCTTCGCTTTGGCATAATCCACCAAATCCTTCAACATTTCCCATTTGGTCCGTCCGTTTGCCTCTTTTTCCGTTTGCTGCCACAGTTCCCAGCCATCGTCAACCACCACAGACTCAATACCCAGTTCGGCACATCCGTCCACATATTTTTTATGATTGGCTACACTCAGCCGGTCATTGCCTTCCACCAACCAGGTGAACGTTGCTCTTCCCGGCTTAATCCAATCTGTTTCAGCCCCTTTCGGGAAAAGAGTTTTATCAGGTTGATCGGATACTTGAGCTATAATCCCGTTATTCACCAATCCATTCAAGTCTTTAGCCAGCATAAGAACACGCCAGGGAGTAACAATTTCATGACTCTGCTCTTTAGGAGATATGATCCATGGTACATTACGTACTGCTTCATGCCAATATTTAGTAGGTGGAAGACCGGTTATTGTTCCTGTCTCCAGATGTCCTTTATTTTCCACATAACCGAATTGTACCCGGTTCGGAGCTGTACCGAACAGTACTGCTCCATGATAATTGAACAGATTTGCTTCCGTGATTGCTGCATAAATCCCATTCGGCAGATGAAAAGTGGCAGGCGGAGCCAGTAACTCACCTTCTATACGATCGGTCTCCCGCTCCTGATACTGCTGCAACCAGCCATATTGGAAAGGACCGCTGGCATACCAGACTTTCGTCTGTGACGGAAAGATAAATGATGTTTCCTCTCCGTAAATACAGACTGGTCCCTCTGCCGGGATACGGTAACGCAAGGCAATCCCGTCCGGAAATATTCGGATATCCATATAAAAACGACTTCCGTCGGGTTGCTGTAACTCATAGACAAGCGTATTATTTTCCTTTTTCTCTTTGTTAAGCAGCTGAACGTCTTTTCCCAGTTGACGGTGGTCGACATTCAAACCCAAAGGGGCTTCCCGGATAATTGAGTTTTCCTCATAAGAGACATCCAGCACCAATTGTTTATCGGCATTTGCCTCTACTTTCAACTTTACCGGGGTAGCACCAGACATGGCATCAACTTCTTCTCCTTTTACGATCTGATTTACACTCAATAAAAGCAGTGCTATCGCTAAAATCTTCGATATATGATTATTCATCTTTAGTTATATTAGGGTTCCAAACTTTGAAATGGTAAAAATAAGAAACAAATCCGGTTGAAACTTTTATAAAATACGAGATTTATTTTGCATAATCCGAGATTATCCAAAATCACCTATTCCAACACAAAACTGGCCGGAGCATAAGCATTTAGCTCCATCTCAAACTTTCCGGATCTGATACGAATGGGGTCCCCTTTCTTTTCTCCACGCAAATTTACCGGAATTGCAGTAGAGACATTCATCCCCTTCGGCAATGTCACAGTCAATTTGCCAAATGTTCCAGCTTGTTCCCAAACACGTAATAACGTACCTGCATTTCTATCCGGATCAGCTCCGAATGCAGTGACCGTCACTCCCTGACGAGAAACTTCTATACCAGATTGGGTAGAAGAAAGAACACCTTCATTTTTCTCTACAGAGACAGCCAGCAACGGATTACGGGCCTCCAATGCCCGAACCATAAACTTTTGGGTTCTTTCTTCCGGAGTAGTACCTTTTTCTACCGTCCAGATGCGAACCCGTGAACTCCACGTACCCGGATACCAATAACGGAAATTGGTATTCCATTGGTTATTATATAAGTTCAAATACACTACAGGCTTCTCCGGCACATAGTCATTCGAGTATTTCCAGCATCCGGGAGTTCCCAGACTAATCAACGGATGGTCGAGCGGACATACGGCAATTCCTGCTCCATCTGTTCCAGTGATAGTTACTCCATGTTCTGCGGCATATAAATGACGATTTGCTCCCGGAAGGATATCTGTTGCAGGATTCATCGTTCCTAATTGTCGATAAACATTAAACTCCGGATGATCGATTCGGAAAGGAAGGCAGAGCCAGTCTGCTTCCGGCCAGTTGTCTTTTGCTTTATCCTGTATTGTGATTTCCATGTCCATATAAGGCAGGTCTTTATACAGCGATATCCTGAGTACGGAAGCCGGAAGAGGGTTAGTCTTATCTGATGGCATTGCCAGTTCGGCTGTCTGAACATAGCCGTCGTCTGCAATCTTTAAGCTTCCATTCATCGGTGAAGCAGCACGATAAGGGACCTCCTTTTCAGAAATCATTCCAGGTTTGTGCATTCCCGGATGAGGCCAGTCTTTCGCCCGACCTTGCTGGTAAGTCATGGTGTAATCCAATGTCTGCTCAAATGAAAACCGTTCATTCAGGTATTGTCCGAATCCTTGTCCGGCATTATTATCCACCCAATCACGGCCACTCTGTTTGTCCAATAACGAAACAATACTGCCTTTTACCGGATCAAATACGATCTTATAAAAATCATTTTCTATAGAATAACCTTGCCGTTCGGATTTGTTTTCACCTTTTTTCCCAGCAGGAATAACTTGATAACCACAGGATGGGATATTCTTTACATATAACATTTTACCGTCTACTTCCACTAAACCGGAACGTTTCCAAGGTAACGGATTATACACTAAAAAAGACGATTTACCACATTTAACATTCGCTGCCAGAGAGGACAGATTTGATGTTGTTAGTTTCCGGGTTATCCTCGAAGCATCACGTATATAATCAGTCTTGTCTTCCCAGGAAGCTTCCAGGTCTTTATTTTCACCTACTGGTAACTTATTGAAAGCCTCTCCATAAGCATTAACTTGTTTCGATCCTCCCCAGGTATGCTCCCCGAATAAAGCAATCTTTTCGTATGCCTCAGCAATATCCGGAGCAACAACAGATGTTTCAATTCCCCAAATATTAAGTTGAGTGTTTAATATCTCCGCCGAAGTAATAAGTGAATGCGTTTCCCGTGACAAGCGAACACCGCCGGGGTCACACATCACACCATGTATCCAGGTATCCGGCATCGCCGATTTAACGACAGGCAGCACTGGATTTTCCTTCATAATAGCATCATAGAAATCATCCATTGTTCCCATATGTACATTCACTCCCGGCATCTTTGTCTTTATTTCTGCAAACATCGCTTTTATTTGCTCACCGGTAGGAGGTCCGGAGTTATCGCCAGTAACCAGGATTGCCGGCCAGACTTTATAAGGCCATTCTTTAGCCGGTATCAGATTCTCTCCGATCATCGGATCATCCGGACTCGTCCATTCTTTCGGGTATAAACCATAGCTGGTTCCATAAATCGGTGAATATAAAGTCAGAATACGCGATCCATCCGGTCCTTCCCACCAATATAAACCAGGAGTTTTCACAAAACCACTAGGCCAGTTACAACCTATATGCAGGAATTTCACACCTGCATTAGCCAGTACTGTTGCCAATGCTCCCGTATGCGACGGTTCATCTGTCAACTTTCCGGAACGGGAAAGTGGCAAGCCATATTTACGGTTTAATGCAGAAGAGAAATTCAATCCCCGCACCATCTCTTCCAAACCGCAGTTATCAGATGTTATGGTAAAAGGCAATGCATGAGAGATGATCTGTCCCGAACGGAATTTATTCTCCAGTTTCTCCTTACGTTCCCGTGTTTGTCCGTCCCAGTCTTCCATCGTTTTAGATAAAACCCATCCGGGAAGCGTCCAGGCAAACTGTTGCTCTTTCGGTAAATTACCGGATTCATCCATGGCTTTAAATGCGTTATCTATCATGTCTGTTTGATAATAATTCACTATATCTTTTACCCGGTGTGTAAAACCTATGTCAAAATGGGTTTTACATATTACGATAATTTCTTTTACGTTCGAATTGTATTCTTCAGAAGACTGGGCCCTGACCAGAAAAGGAAGCATACAAAATATAATTACACATATATTCTTCATTGTCAAATAGTTTTTATTTTATCGGTGTAAACTCGTAAGTTTGTCTCGCTTCTGTTTTCATCGTAATATATTCTCCTTCCACAATATTTTTACCTGTTGTTTTATTCTTAATCTCAACCTTCATCCCTTTCCACGGATTCTGTAATGTAAGATCACGTCCCTTTTCACTGAATAATGTCAACGATTTTACTTTCCCATCCTTTAATTCACTGGATACAAGAAAAGCACCTTCTACCCGTATCTGATGGAAAGATGCATCCTTATCACGAGGCCAGACTGGAAAAACACGAACAATATCCTGATGTCCCATGCAAAGCATTTCATTGATAGTATTGGGAACAGTACTCCAATTCTCTATGCCATGCGGATTATTCAACTGGAAACCGTTTGGATAGGTATGTTTGGAATAAGTATTCAAATGAACCAATATGCTATCCGGATTATAACCGATCCGTACTGCTGCCGGAAAAAAACTATTACTCCCGTTAGAATCCAGCCAACGCTGCATTTCGTCGACTGTGTTATAAGCAATCTTCAACATTTCAGGATCACTATTCAAACCAATCTGACCTGCCGGATAAATATGCTGGATACCTAATGTATTACCATCCCACCAACTGGTTCCCTTCTCCGTATAACGAAATACAGTCTTTCCATTTCGCTCCTGCAACGGGTAATCAGAAAGATGATCCTGAATAAATGTCCATTGGGTTCTTTTATCTTCATCAACACCTAAAAGAACACTCATATCAGAAACTGTCTGCATAACCATACGCACCAAACCTAACGAAAGGATTGGATTCATCGTCCCCACAGTCCCTTCATGAATAGCATCATTATAAATAACATAACGATCGCCTTCACGAGTCAGATACTTTTCCCAAAAAGTAGCTACCCCTTTGACAAAAGGATATACTTTTTTAGTATACTCCTTATCCCAGGTATGATAAAATTGCATAGACATATTAACAACGGCATAGGCTGAATTACTTTTTTGTCCCCAGAACATTCCTTCATCTTCTATATTTTTACTTTCAATCCATTCTTTATAATAAGTATCCATAAATGGAGTCCGGCGCGTCGTTTCGACCCCCAAAGGACCTGCACCTACAGGTAGCAAGATTCCGCCCGGTATGGAAGTTACTTTTTCTGAGTAATAATTCCCCCGTGGGATAGACGCCAGCAAAGGCATATAATAAGGATCGGCCTGCTCAACCCTGTTTGCTGAATAGAGGGCATAATAAGGTGCCATGTGATTATAATTCAGATGGTAATCTCCATTCCAGTAAGGACGTTCCTTCGTAATCCAGGTTCCGAAAATAGATGGAGGAAAATCAAGATCACGGCTACATGATCCCATTCCATAAAGAGACAGATAATATTGCATTTCAATCACACTGTCAGGTATACTGACATACGATTTTTCCCAATAATCTTTCCACCATAACTTATGATCTTTCTCTATATCAGTCAAATGTGAAGATGTGCAATTTTTAATTTCCTGTATAGCCGTAGCCACACAATCATCACTTTTAAAATTACTAGAAAATGCACAAACTATACGTATTGTATTTCCGGGCTTCAATGTAAATTTACCATCAGGATAATTTTCAACACGTAACGCCATAACCGCTTTGGTTGGTATATCGACAGAATCTGGAAAAGCTCGGGATAAATAATAAATACCTTCCGATGTCTTCTCATTTTCCCTTACATCTGTAAATACACGTTCACGCGGCGGATTATAAACTACTTCCTTTTCTCCCGGAAGTGATATCTTAACAGAACCTTCAAGCGTTTCTTTTCCCTCCATATTCATTTCTACAATCAGCATGTCTTTCGTTGCCGGCACATATGCTTTATAGGAAACAGATAGATCTCCTTTTGTAAAATGAGCTATCGACACAGCATCATACAATCGTTGTTCTACCAGGTAAGAAGCTCCTTTTAGCTCTGGGACGGAAAGCTCTATCTTTCCTAAAACGAGTGGAAAAGATTCATCCAATGCAGACTTCAATCTCCAAAAATCATTCCGGGCTACATAGAAAACCTGCGCATCCGGAGTTCCCGCTAAAGCGACACCCGTCGAGCCGTTTCCCAACAACGGAGCATCAACAGAACATTGGGAAGGAATTCGTTCGGGAGGTGCTGTAAACCGAATAGTGTGTTTTCCTATTATTGTTTCAATCGAACTTTTCTGATTTACGGGCTGATGGTTACAAGCTGCAAATGTCAGAATACTCAATACCGCAACCGTTATTATTGATTTTTTTTTCATGATATATATTTATTACATAACCTAATAATAAAAAAGAGTGTATCACTTCATCTGTATAAAGTAGGTACACTCTCTTTTCTTAATTCTAATTATTTATAATCCGGATTTTGTATTAAAATTCCCCTACTTTTATCAATTTCTGCCTGAGGAATAGGCCAATGATAATTTTTCTTTTCAAAAGAATGAGGAGTTACACCTTCTTCTGACGAGAAATTCAATTTTTCTTCAGCGATCTTCCAACGCTTCAAGTCATCATACCTAAAGCCTTCAAAAGATAGTTCTATACGTCTTTCCTGACGGATCTTATTCCGCATCTGCTCTTTGGTATAACCCGTCGGAAGATCCGGCATATTGACA
>ERZ832522.4689-NODE-4689-length-13177-cov-2.733044_pt1 | contig 13177 bp, 9 predicted proteins | sample MGYA00519951_ERZ832522 | MGnify/ENA primary metagenome ERZ832522 (study PRJEB31850, sample SAMEA3708728) | human gut metagenome | biome: human gut; feature: human-associated habitat; material: faeces | place: China | collected 2014 ... | reverse complement strand
GCAGGTTGAAGCATTAAAGAATCATTCAAATTTATCCAATGCCTCACAGCACATGATAATTACCATATTAAATGAAGCACTCCCAAAGAAGAGCACAGCGGCAAAGGTATCTTTATCAGAGAAGCAGCTTGATAAGTATTTCCCACCACACTACTCCGCAAAGGATCGTGAGAATGTAATTATTCAATTGTTGGAGCAGTGGAGCACACAGCAGGCGCAGGAATAATAATATAGACAACATGTTCCAGAAGTGTAAAAAACGCACTTCTGGAACAGGAAGGAGAACAGTATTCATTTTATAAAATACCAAAGCTCTTATTTGCAGAAGAGTATTTCAAAAAAATATCAGTGGAGGCTAAGGTGTTATACGGGTTGATGCTGGACCGGATGTCATTATCTATGAAAAACCAATGGCTGGACGAGGAAGGACGTGCGTACATATATTATTCATTGGATGACATTATGGAAGCTCTTGGATGCAGCAACAAAAAGGCGAATCGCTATCGTTTATCTGAGGAAGATATTTTAGCGTGCTGCGAAGAAGGAGACCGTCTGGGCTTTCGGACGTTTGTGCTGCAAGGTGGAGAAGATCCTTATTATACCGATGACAGAATTGCGTCCATGGTGCGAGAGATAAAAAAACGTTATCCGGAGCATGCAGTAACGCTGTCGATCGGAGAGCGGGAAAGAGAAAGTTACGAACGATTTTTCGAAGCGGGAGCAGACCGTTATCTATTGCGTCATGAAACTGCCAATGATACGCATTATCGCAAACTGCATCCGGAGAGTATGTCGTTAGCACATCGTAAGCAATGTCTTCGTACATTAAAAGAAATCGGCTATCAGACAGGATGTGGCTTTATGGTAGGAAGCCCCGGACAGACAGCGGCAGAGCTGGCGGAAGATTTTCTGTTTATTCACGAGCTGCATCCGGAGATGATAGGGATCGGCCCGTTTATACCGCATCAAGACACGCCTTTTGCGAATGAAACACAGGGAACTTTGGAACAGACATTATATTTGCTCAGTTTGCTGCGTATTATGCAGCCGGATGTATTGCTTCCAGCGACAACAGCGTTGGCGACCATTCATCCACGGGGACGTGAACTTGGTATTTTGGCAGGAGCTAATGTTCTTATGCCAAATTTGTCTCCGGTGGCAGTGCGTGCAAAATATTCTTTGTATGACGGAAAGGTATGTACCGGGGACGAGGCAGCCGAATGCCGTAATTGTTTGGAGCGGCGTGTAGAAAGCGTTGGGTATCATACAGTCGTTGCGCGGGGCGATAATATCTCCATACTGCGGTAGCAGTATGGAGATATGGCAAATTTGTGCCGTAGGCACAAAGTTTGCGAGTGGGAGAATAAATGGATGATAACTGCGGTAGCAGTATGGAGATATTGCACCCTAATCTTTGAAAAAATAAAAAAAGTATATAAACCCTATTGACATACTAGGAATATAGTAGTATACTCAGTTCATCACTTGAAACAGACAGTGCAAGACGCCTCATATTATGCGGTGTCAGAGAACATGTGAAATTAGTACAGAAAAGGAGTTTGAAATATGGCAAAGTTAAAGAGAGAAGACAGAAATTTGAAGTTTGAGACATTACAGTTGCATGTTGGTCAGGAGCAGGCTGACCCGGTTACGGATGCAAGAGCCGTACCGATTTATCAGACATCTTCCTATGTATTTCACAATAGTGATCATGCAGAGGCTCGTTTTGGCCTGAGTGATGCAGGTAACATTTATGGACGTTTAACAAATCCGACAGCAGATATTTTTGAGCAGAGAATTGCAGCACTGGAAGGTGGTGTCGCAGCACTTGCAGTAGCATCCGGTGCAGCAGCAATTTCTTATACATTGAAGACATTGGCACAGAATGGTGACCACATTGTATCAGCAAGTAATATTTATGGTGGTACCTACAATTATCTGGAGCATACACTTCCTCAGGATGGCGTGCAGACTACATTTGTAGATATTGCAAATTTTGATGAGGTTGAGGCAGCAATTCAGGACAACACCAAAGCGGTTTTCATTGAGACATTAGGAAATCCAAATTCAGATGTTGTTGATATTGAGGGCATTGCAAAGATCGCACATGCACACAAGATTCCACTTGTCATTGATAATACATTTGGAACACCATATCTGATCCGTCCGATTGAGTATGGTGCAGACATTGTTGTACATTCTGCAACAAAATTTATTGGTGGACATGGAACTACGATTGGTGGTGTCATTGTTGATAGCGGTAAGTTTGACTGGGAAGCATCCGGCAAATTTGCATCTTTGACAGAGCCAAACCCAAGTTACCATGGAATCAGCTTTACAAAAGCAGTTGGCCCGGCAGCATTTGTTACAAAAATCCGTGCTATCTTGCTTCGTGATACAGGCGCAACACTTTCCCCATTTCATGCATTCATTTTCCTACAGGGATTAGAGACATTATCTCTTCGTGTTGAGCGTCACGTGGAAAATGCATTGAAAGTTGTGGAATATTTGAACAATCATCCACAGGTAGAGCGCGTACATCATCCATCTGTAACGGATGATCCGGAGCAGCAGAGATTATACAAGAAGTACTTCCCGAATGGTGGCGGTTCCATTTTCACCTTCGAGATTAAGGGTGATGATCGCACAGCGAAAGACTTTATTGATAACTTGGAGATTTTCTCTTTGCTGGCAAATGTAGCAGACGTGAAGTCCTTAGTAATTCATCCGGCAAGTACTACACATTCACAGATGACGGTAGAGGAGTTAGAGGAAGTAGGTATTTATAAAAATACGATTCGTCTTTCTATCGGTACCGAGCATATTGATGATATCATTCAGGATTTGGATGAGGCGTTTAAGGCTGTAAAATGATAGTAAATATACCGCATAATAAGTATTATGGGACATCGTAACATAAATGGGTATGGGAAGTTTGAGTAAGCAATTAAAAAATAATGATCACTAATAACATTTTTAATATAAGGAGGACACTAACATGGCAAAGATTTATGAAAGCGTTACAGAATTGATCGGAGGAACACCGATCTTGAATGCAAAGAATTTTGCAAAACAGGCAGGAGCTAATGCAACTCTTTTGGCAAAATTAGAGTATTTTAATCCGGCAGGAAGTGTTAAGGATCGTATCGCTAAAGCGATGATCGATGAAGCAGAGAAAAGCGGCAAATTAAAAGAAGGTTCTGTTATTATCGAGCCAACCAGCGGAAATACAGGAATCGGTTTGGCATCTATAGCAGCAGCGAAAGGCTACCGTATTATTTTGACAATGCCTGAGACAATGAGTGTAGAGCGTCGTAATTTGTTAAAAGCATATGGTGCTGAGCTTGTCTTAACAGAAGGCGCTAAGGGTATGAAGGGTGCTATTGCCAAAGCAGAAGAGCTGGCAAAAGAAATCGAAGGCGCATTCATCCCAAGTCAGTTTGAAAATCCAGCTAATCCGGCTGCACATCGTGCAACAACAGGACCGGAGATTTGGAAAGACACTGACGGAAAAGTTGATATCTTCGTTGCCGGTGTAGGTACCGGTGGAACAGTTACAGGTATCGGCGAGTACTTAAAAGAGCAGAATCCGGATATCAAGGTTGTAGCAGTAGAGCCGGCAACGTCTCCGGTTCTTTCTAAGGGAGAAGCAGGACCTCATAAGATTCAGGGAATCGGTGCAGGTTTCGTGCCGGATACATTGAATACTAAGATTTACGATGAAGTGCTTCCGATTGAGAATGAAGATGCATTTGCAGCAGGAAGAGCATTTGCTAAGGCGGAAGGTGTATTGGTAGGAATTTCTTCCGGTGCAGCATTGCATGCAGCAACTATTTTAGCCAATCGTCCGGAAAATGCAGGCAAGAACATTGTCGTATTATTACCGGATACAGGTGACAGATATTTGTCAACTGCACTTTTTGCAGACTAATCAGAGATTTGAAGCAAGTTAAACTTCTTACAGTTGGTAATTTTTAATATAATTTTGAATGAGAGGCGGCAAAGTGTTGGCAATGAGATGTAGGTTACGCCGGTTGCTTTGCCGACCTTAATAAAAGATAGCAGACAATTAATAATAAAACCTAAAGATGAATAATTGTAAATAAAAAACCTAAGAGAAAAAGATTAAAACATACATAAGGGAAATGGTGTACCTAAAAAGCTTGTGATTAACAAAAAACTTCGCAAAGCAGACAAGAAATGGATCAAGAAACTGGCGAAGAAATGGAAAATAAAAGTTGTTGAGAAAAAATAAGCTAAGTCCTGCACTGTTACATGCAGCGGCATGCTGTCTAAATGAGAAATTTAATTCTTGACAAATACCCTACAGGGGTATATCTTAAGTGAAGATACCCCTGTAGGGTATTTTTTGCAGGAAATTTTTGGTTTCCTATGGTGTAGCTTGATATCGGCTATTTGTGCTGCAGACGTCACAAAGCAGCCTTGATCGCAGAGACGAACATATGCGAATAAAATCCGCATAGACAGGTAGCTTGCGATTTCTCTGACACGAAAGCGTTTGCGGAATGGAGAATAAATAATATGGCAGAAGAAAAACTTTGTCCATGTCACAAGACGAAGGTGCGAGATGATAAGGAGTATAAAGATCTGCTCAATCGTTTGAATCGTATCGAAGGACAGATTCGCGGCATTAAAGGCATGGTAGAACGGGATGCGTATTGCCCGGATATATTGATACAGGTAGCTGCAGCAAATGCCGCATTAAATAGTTTTAATAAAGTTTTATTGGCAAATCACATAAAAACCTGTGTTACAACGGATATTAAGGATGGGAAAGAGGAAACGGTGGATGAATTAGTAAAAGTCCTGCAAAAATTAATGAAGTAGCCGCAGGACAATCTATTCATGACAGGTAACTGTCAACGAAAGCTGATTTATTCATGACAGGTAACTGTCAACGAAAGCTGATCTATTTATGACAGGTAACCGTCAACGAAAGCTGAGTTATAAAATTCACAGAAAGGAAGGTTCAAATGCAGCAGTATATTGTAACAGGAATGAGCTGTGCGGCGTGTAGTGCCAGGGTGGAAAAAGCAGTGAATGCAGTGCCGGGAGTGACATCTTGCTCGGTCAGCCTGCTTACAAATTCGATGGGTGTGGAAGGAAATGCAGCCGAAGACACTATTATTGAAGCCGTACAAAATGCCGGATATGGAGCCAAAATAAAGGGTGCAGGCGTGCAATCCGGGAATGCGCAGAATCAGGGAGCACTCGAAGAGGAACTTGTCGATCACACCACGCCGCTTTTGCGAAAGCGCTTGCTGTGGTCGGTCTGCTTTTTGCTAGTACTTATGTATTTTTCTATGGGGCATATGATGTGGAATTGGCCGGTGCCGAAATGGATGGCAGGGAATCATGTGGCGATGGGATTGACACAAATGCTTCTCACGATCATTATTATGGTGATCAATCAGCATTTCTTCATTAGTGGGTTTAAGAGTTTGTGGCATCGGGCACCTAATATGGATACGCTCGTAGCATTAGGTGCGACAGCGGCATTTGGATATAGCACATATGCATTGTTTGCCATGACGGATGCTGTGATGCGTGGCGCGGACAAGCAGGTTATGGCGTATATGCACGACTTTTATTTTGAGTCTGCGGCGATGATCTTGACATTGATCACAGTCGGCAAAATGTTAGAGGCGCGCTCGAAGGGAAAGACAACGGATGCGCTCAAGGGTTTGCTTGGACTTGCACCAAAGACTGCCGTCGTTGTACGAGATGGCGCCGAAGTGACAGTGGATATTGCCAGTGTACAAAAAGACGATATCTTTGTGGTCAGACCCGGAGAAACGATACCGGTGGATGGCATCGTGCTGGATGGCAATAGTGCGGTGGATGAATCGGCACTTACAGGAGAGAGCGTTCCGGTGGACAAGCAAAAGGATGACCCGGTATCAGCAGCAACGATCAACCAGTCTGGTTTCTTGAAATGCAGGGCAACACGTGTCGGTGAGGATACGACATTGTCACAGATTATTCAAATGGTTAGCGATGCAGCAGCAACGAAAGCGCCGATTGCCAAGATCGCTGATAAAGTATCCGGAGTATTTGTGCCAACAGTCATTGTTATTGCACTTGTGACAATGATTGTTTGGCTGCTTACCGGTGCGAGCATCGGTTTTGCATTAGCCAGAGGCATTTCCGTGCTGGTTATCAGCTGTCCGTGTGCATTAGGGTTAGCAACGCCGGTAGCGATCATGGTGGGTAACGGTGTTGGTGCAAAACATGGAATACTGTTTAAGACAGCCGTTTCGCTGGAAGAGACCGGTAAGATGGATGTTGTATGTCTCGACAAGACCGGAACGATTACAAAAGGCGAACCGCAGGTTACAGATGTGATTCCGGTGGATGGTGTTACAGCAGAAGAATTGTTGTTGTATGCATATTCTCTGGAGCAGAAGAGTGAGCATCCGCTTGCTAAGGCAGTCCTAAAATACGGACAGGAGCATGCGGTAAATGCGATAGAACCAAAAGAATTCATGGCATTGCCGGGAAATGGATTGTCAGCAATGTGCGATGGCGCAAAGATAATGGGAGGCAGTCGAAAGTTTATTGAGCAGACGATTTCACTCGAGAAAGTGTATAGCGATCGAATCGATTCACAGAATAAGAAATTCGATCGGCCGACAGAGCAGGAAAAGTCAATTGTGCCAGCTTCTGGTCGGTTGACAGAGCAGGAAAAGTCAATTGCGCCAGCCTCTGGTCGGTCGACAGAGCAGAAAGAACTGATCACACTGGTATCTGACCGCTTGGCGGGTCAGGGTAAGACACCACTCTTTTTTGCAAAAGATGGCAAATTGCTTGGTATTATCGCAGTTGCGGATGTGATCAAGGAAGACAGTCTTTCTGCTATTAAAGAGATGCAGGGTATGGGACTGCGGGTCGTTATGCTGACCGGTGATAATGAACGCACTGCGAAAGCAATTGGTGATCAGGTCGGCGTAGATGAGGTGATCGCCGGAGTGCTTCCGGATGGCAAAGAAGCGGTTGTCAGACGCCTGCAGCAATATGGTAAGGTTGCCATGGTTGGAGATGGCATTAACGATGCACCGGCTCTGACCAGAGCTGATATGGGTATTGCGATCGGCGCCGGAACAGACGTTGCCATTGATGCAGCAGATGTGGTTTTGATGCAGAGCAGACTTTGCGATGTGCCTGCGGCAATTCGCTTGAGCAGAGCAACGCTGCGCAATATTCACGAAAATCTGTTTTGGGCATTTTTCTATAATGTGATCGGTATTCCGCTGGCGGCGGGAGTATGGATCCCGTTGTTTGGCTGGGAGTTAAATCCTATGTTTGGTGCTGCAGCAATGAGTCTGTCCAGTTTTTGCGTGGTATCCAATGCATTGCGACTCAATCTCTGCAAAATATATGATGCCCATAAAGATAAAAAAAGAGCTGGAAATTCACAAATCCAGTCCAAAATAGTATATAATGAGGAGGAAACAACGATGACGAAAACAATGAAAATTAACGGAATGATGTGTGGACACTGCGAGGCAACAGTGAAGAAAGCATTGGAGAGTTTGGATCAGGTAACAGAGGCTGTGGTAAGCCACGAGGCAGGGACAGCAGTTGTTACGTTATCTGCAGATATCGCAGATGATGTATTGAAGCAGACGGTAGAAGCGAAAGATTACGAAGTGACATCCATTGAGTAATAGAGCATAAGCCAATGTTGATATGGATCCCGGAGTGTACGTTTTTGTGGACAGGAAAGCATTCTCCGGGATTTTTTGTTTTAAAAAGTGAGCTTTTACTTTGCAAAATAAAAATACCTTGTGAGAAGGAAATTGCTGTACTATTACTATTTTATAAGGAGGAGAAATGCAGGCATTTATTACAAAACATAGGAAGGGGATCAAACGAATGTTGATCGGATGTGGGATTGTTATCATACTTAGTGCAGCCGTTATATTTGGCATGGATGCGTATGTGGTGCATTACGCCAAAGGTTATGTATATGAGACGGGGCAGGAAAACAGTATGCCAAAAGCCGACTGCATATTGGTATTAGGGGCAGGCATGAAGCCCAATGGGGAGCCAAGCTTAATGCTTCGTGATCGTTTAAATCGTGCGATCGAATTATACCGTGCGGGGGTATCGGATCGTTTCCTGTTGACCGGGGATCATGGCAGGAAAGGCTATAATGAAGTACAGGGAATGAAAGACTATATTATGGCGAATCTGGATGTCCCGGAGGATAAGATCTTTATGGATCATGCAGGCTTTTCAACGTATGAATCCATGTATCGTGCCAGAGATATTTTTGAGGTACATAATCCGGTTGTTGTCACGCAAAAGTATCACGCATATCGCGCGGTGTACGCTGCACGTAAATTGGGACTGGATGCTTATGCCGCACCGAATAAACGGATGAAATACCGTAATATCTGGATCTGCAAATTGCGCGAAGTGGCTGCGAGAGATAAGGAAGTGGTCAATCTGTGGATACAGCCAAAGCCGACTTATTTAGGAGATAAGATTCCGATCAGCGGAAGTGGACTGGCAACGAAAGATACACGCACTGACAAAACAGAAAGGGAAAGGTAATGACAATGAAAAAAAGCAAAAAAGTATGGAGATTGTTACTGGTATTGAGTCTGGTGATTGGCATGGCGGCAGGAGGTGTGCAATCGCAGGCATATAGCGTTCCATCCAATATGAAATGGTGGACGAAAGATCGTTTCGGTATGTTTATTCACTTTGGAGCGTATTCCTATTATGGACACGGGGAATGGGCGATGCAGATCGAGGGGATTTCGAAGCAGAAATACCAGCAGACGGTAGCCGCAAAGTTCAATCCAACCAAGTTTAATGCCAATGAAATTGTGAAATATGCAAAGCTTGCCGGTATGAAATACATCGTGATCACAGCCAAACATCATGAGGGAATGGCAATGTGGGATACGAATGTTGCCAGCTTTAAGGATTATACCGGTAAGACGATGTTTAGTCTGCAGCAGTATACACCATTTGGCAAAACCGGCCGTGATGTGCTGATGGAGTTAAAAACAGCCTGTGATAAGGCAGGGATCAAGTTTGGCTTGTATTACTCGATCATAGATTGGAACCATTCGTCGCAGACGATCAACGGTGATTTTACGAAGATGAAGTCAATGGCTGCACGCACAGCATACATCCGCGACATGAAGGCTCAGTTAAAAGAGTTAGTAGACCGTTATAATCCGGCAATTATGTGGTTTGACGGAGACTGGACTTATAGCAGCAAGGCGCCGACACTGGCAAAATGGTGGACGAAAGCAGATGGAAAAGATCTGTATAAATATGTAAAATCTTTGAAATCTTCTATATTAGTAAACGAGCGTGTCTGCCGTGGATTTAAGCTGGGTGATTTTGAGTGCCCGGAGAGAAGTATTCCGGAGAAAGCACCATCAAGACCATGGGAGACTTGTCAGTCCATGAACGATGCGTGGGGCTATAAAAAGGATTTGGAGAATTCATATCGAAGCTATAAATATTTAATCCGGGAATTGGTCGATGTTGCTTCTAAGAGTGGTAATTATCTGTTAAATATCGGACCGAAGGGTGACGGTACTATGACAGCGGGAAGTAAGAAAGCACTGCGTGGCATTGGTAACTGGATGAAGAAAAACGGCAGCAGTATTTATGCTACCTCCGGTAATCCGTTTGGTAAGGTCCCATCTTGGGGAACATATACCAAGAAAGGTAAAAATGTCTATGTACATGTGACGAAATGGCCTAAAAATAAAAAGCTGACCGTGCGCAAGTACAAAAATAAAAAGCTCAAAAAAGTCTATTTGCTGGAATCCGGTAAAAAGATTTCCTGCAAAGGCAATAAAAAAGGAAAGACGAAGGTGACCTTAAAGGTAACGAAGAAAGTACCTAATAAAAAAGATACTGTCATTGTGATGCAGTATAAATAGGTGTCCGTATAATGGTACAGCAAGACGGGCAGGCGTTTAGCGCATGAGATGTAGAGAAAATGATTCACTAGAAGATTAAGAGAAAGGAAGAAAATATGGAGATCGCACAATATATACAAGAAGGAAAAGCAGTGCTCGGCATAGAGTTTGGTTCGACGCGTATCAAGGCTGTGCTGATCGGAGAACAAGGAGAACCACTTGCATCCGGCAGCCACAACTGGGAGAATCGCTTAGAGGATGGTGTGTGGACATACCATGAGGAGGATATCTGGAATGGTTTGGCCGACTGTTATCGTTCCTTGGCAGAACAGGTGCAGCAAAAATATCAGGTAACAATCACCAAACTTGCAGCAATTGGTTTTTCGGCGATGATGCATGGATATTTGGCGTTCGATGCGAAAGGAGACTTCTTGGTTCCATTCCGTACTTGGCGCAATACGATGACAGAAGAGGCGGCAGAGCAGTTGACGGAACGGTTTACGTTTAATATTCCGCAGAGATGGAGTATTGCGCATTTATATCAGGCAATTTTGAACGAGGAACCACATTTATCGAAGCTTTCTTATTTTACGACATTGGCGGGCTATGTACATTGGAAGCTCACAGACGAAAAAGTACTCGGCGTGGGCGATGCATCGGGAATGTTCCCGATCGACAGCGAGACGGGAGACTACGATAGTAAGATGCTGGCACAGTTTGATGAGATGATTGCCGATCGTGGATACTCGTGGAATATAAAGGATATTTTGCCAAAGGTCTTGTCGGCAGGAGAGGAAGCCGGAGTGCTGACCGAGAGGGGAGCCGCGTTATTGGATCCAACCGGTTCTTTACAGGCGGGGATTCCGTTATGCCCGCCGGAAGGAGATGCCGGAACCGGGATGGTCGCAACAGATAGTGTAGGTGTCCGCACCGGAAATGTATCTGCCGGAACATCAATTTTTGCGATGGTTGTACTTGAACAGGCATTAAAACAGGTGCATACGGAAATTGATATGGTTACAACACCTTCCGGTGAGCCGGTGGCGATGGTACATTGTAACAATTGCACCTCGGACATCAATGCATGGGTCAACTTGTTCGGTGAATTTGCGGATTACATGGGCTTTTCGGTAGACACAGGAACGCTGTTTACAAAATTGTTCCAAAAAGCAGAGGAGGGAGCGGCCGATTGCGGCGGTCTTCTTTCCTATAATTATTTTTCCGGAGAAGGTGTGACTGCATTAGATGCCGGAAGACCACTCTTTGTGCGTAAGCCGGATGCGGCATTTAACCTTGCTAATTTTATGCGTACACATTTATATAGTGCGCTGGCAACCTTGAAGATCGGATTGGATATTTTGCAGCAGGAGCAGGTGCAAGTTGACAAAATGTATGGACATGGCGGCTTCTTTACGACCAAGGGCGTCGGACAGCGGATTACTGCGGCAGCAATGAATGCACCGGTTTCTGTGATGGAGACAGCCGGTGAGGGCGGTGCCTGGGGTATTGCGCTGCTTGCAGATTTTATGGTTCATAAGCAGGAGGGACAGTCGCTGGCACAGTATTTGGAAGATTATGTATTTGCCGGCAATGAAGGGACAACAATAGCCCCTGATCCGGAGATCGTGCAGGGATTTGAACAATTTATGGAATCATATCGTGGGGGCTTGCAGATTGAAGAAACTTCGTTACATTGGTAAGCAGATATTTTCGAATGGAGGACACTATGTTAGAAGAATTAAAGAAAAAGGTATATGAAGCAAATATGGAACTGCCGCGCAGAGGATTGATCACGTATACTTGGGGAAATGTAAGCGGGATTGATAGAGATACCGGATATTTTGTAATCAAACCCAGTGGCGTAGATTATGATAAGCTGCGTCCGGAAGATATGGTGGTCATGGATCTGGAAGGAAACCGTATCGAGGGAACGCTTAACCCATCATCGGACACGCCAACGCATTTGGAATTGTACAAAAAATATCCGGAAATCGGAGGCGTTGTGCATACACATTCGCCGGAGGCAACTTCGTGGGCGCAGGCAGGACGTGACATTCCGTTATACGGAACAACACATGCCGACTATTTTTATGGTCCGATTCCTTGTGCGCGAAGTCTGACACCGGAAGAAATTGGTGGAGAGTATGAGCGTAATACCGGACTTGTTATTATTGAGACATTTGAGCAGAGAGGACTGAATCCAATGCATACGCCGGGCGTACTCTGCACAAACCACGGACCGTTTACCTGGGGCAAGGATGCTGCTGAAGCAGTGCATAATGCGGTTGTGCTGGAGGAGGTTGCGAGCATGGCGATCCGAACAGAATTACTCAACCCTCAGGTACAGCCGGCACCGGATAGTATTCGTGACAAGCATTTTTTTAGAAAACATGGAGAAAATGCATACTATGGTCAATAGTATGATGTGAGGGGGGATCGCTGTGGAATTTGCATTGAAACAGGGGCGGGTGCTGGTGCTTGATGCAGCGGAAGCGAAGGAACGCTGGGAGAGTGCCAGCTTTTGGAATGAAATGGAATATATGCTGCAGTCTAACCGTATGCATTTTTCGAAAGCTGTAGTTCTTGCGGACGCTGTGGTGGGCGAAATTATGTGGCATCCGGAAGAAGCATATGACGGCAGGGCGGTCAGTATTATTTACTATCTTGACCGCAGCGAACTGGTTTTGATCGGACAAAAGACCAGACATGATCACTGGGAAAAACAGCTTCGCTCGCTGATCAGCGATGAAGATGATCTGTCGCCTGTACGTTTTTTTATCCGCCTTTTGGATGAATTATTAAAAGATGATATCAAACATTTGCAGAGGATCGAAGCAGGCTGCTTCCAGATGGAAGAGGAGATCCAGTCAGGGGAGAAGACGGATCCGACCGGATTAATGGCCAAATATCGCAAAATATTACTCAACAAGAGCTTTCAATATCAACAGATGATGGATATGAGCGATACACTTGTCGAAAATGTCAATGATTTCTTTGATGAGAAAGAGGTGATCTGTTTTCAGACATATGGACAAAAGGTAGAGCGGTTATACAATCGCTCTAAAATGCTTCGGGAATATATGCTGCAAATACGAGAATTACAGCAGCAGCGCTTGGATGAAGAACAAAATAGGATCATGCGTATCCTGACGATCGTCACGGCTATTTTTTCGCCGTTGACACTTGTGGCAGGGTGGTATGGTATGAATTTTGTTGGAATGCCGGAGCTTAAAAGTCATTACGGTTATCCTGTTGTGGCAATC
>ERZ832522.4678-NODE-4678-length-13219-cov-7.026892_pt1 | contig 13219 bp, 11 predicted proteins | sample MGYA00519951_ERZ832522 | MGnify/ENA primary metagenome ERZ832522 (study PRJEB31850, sample SAMEA3708728) | human gut metagenome | biome: human gut; feature: human-associated habitat; material: faeces | place: China | collected 2014 ... | reverse complement strand
GAGATTTCTTACGAGACGGAAAGGGTGTCTACCGAAATTGTTTATAATGAACTGGAGGTTCCGAGAGGAGGAGAGTGTATCATCACGCTGGATGACGGGACGAAGGTGTGGGTGAATGCCGAGACCCGGTTGAAATACCCGGTAACGTTCGTGGGAGAGAAGCGGGAGGTTATACTGGAAGGAGAAGCTTTTTTTGACGTGGTGAAGAGCGAGAAGCCTTTTATCGTGAAGACGTCTTTCGGGGATGTGAGGGTGTTGGGAACGACCTTCGGGATAAATGCTTACGCGGATGCTCCGGAGAGCTATACGACCTTGGTAAGGGGTAAAGTGAGTGTTGAGACAGGTGAGGCCGATCCGGTGATTATTCACCCCGGAGAACAAGTGGTTACGTTCAAGGACGGGAAGATGATCCGGCAGGAGGTGGATGTGGAGGAGTTCGTGGGGTGGAAAGACGGTATATATGTTTTTCGGGAGAAGCATTTGGGGGATATCATGAAGACGTTGGAACGATGGTATAATATATCCGTGCTTTTTGAAGAAGAAGAGTTGAGAGAACTTCCATTTACAGGGAATTTGAAACGATATGATGATATAAATGTATTTTTTGATGCTTTAACCCGTACCGGGGATATGAAGTATCGGGTGGATGGGAATCACGTGATTTTATATATAAACTAAAACGAGATAACGGACTACAAATTTCTCAGGTTCGATGTCCATTATCTCATCTTAACAAGTAATTTACAAATCTATGAAAAAAAATCCATTCTTGAAGTGGAAAAGGCTTTTAAAATGCAAAGGCTTTTTTCACGTGGTAAGTTTGACACTTATCCTGACGCTAGGAAGTTTGGCGGGATATGGTGCTAAAGTCGTGCCGGATACGGTTTCTTTGAATCTGAAAGAGGTGAAACTGGAGAGGTTCGTGGAGGTGATGAAGCAGAAAACGGGACTGAATTTCCTGTATAATTCATTGCTGTTTAAAGATGCGAAAACGGTTACCGTGGAAGCAAAAGGGGAGAATTGGGAAGCGGTGCTGAAACGGGTTTTGGAGAAAGAGGGGTTCACGTATGACCTGAAGGATGATATTGTGGTGATCAAACGGAAGGTTGAAAGTAATACCCGTCAGGTATCAGATCCCTCTAACGTTGTGAAAGGGAAAATCGTGGATTCTAATAAGGAACCTCTTCCCGGTGTCACCATATTGCTGAAGGGAACGAGTGTCGGAACGGTAACTGATTCTAAAGGAGATTTTTCAATCCGTGTGCCTCAGGGGGTTGATTCTTTGATTGTCAGTTTCGTGGGAATGCAGACTAGGTATCTAAAGCTTGAAAAGGATAAGTTCGAGTACACGGTCGTGATGAAGGAGGATATGACGCAACTCGGGGAAGTGGTGATTACCGGTTATCAGGAGTTTGACAGGTCGAGAATGGCAGGTTCTGTTTCTTCAATAAAAGCGGAGGATTTGCATTTTAACGGGACGAATACTTTGGAGCAGGCGTTGCAGGGACGATTACCGGGTGTCGTTATCACGAACACGAGCGGGTTGGTCGGTGTGCGGCAGAAGACCCGGGTACGGGGAACTTCCACGTTGTTGGGAAGTCAGGAACCGATTTGGGTCGTGGACGGGATTATCCAGGAGGACCCGCTTCCGTTTGACACGAAGACATTGAGTAGCGTGGGGGATATAAACTCGGATAATTTCGATTATATCCGGAATTTCGTGGGTAGCTCTATCTCTTGGTTGAATCCCAATGACATCGAGAGTATCACGGTGTTGAAGGATGCTTCTTCCACGGCGATTTATGGTGTACGTGCTGCCAATGGCGTGATCGTGATTAAGACGAAACGAGGAAAAACGGGAAGGGCTTCAATCACTTATTCTGCGTCTTTGAACGTGGCGGAGCAGGTGACTTATGATAAGTTAGAATTGATGAATTCCAAAGAGCGGGTGGATGTGTCCCGGGAGATTTTCCAGAGAGGGTTGACGGCCACTTGGACGAATAATAATATCGGTTATGCCGGGGTTCTGAACCAGTATTTGAATAAGGAGATTACGGCGGAACAGTTTGAACGACAAGTGGCTAAATTAGAAACGACGAATACGGATTGGTTTGATATTCTTTTTCGTAACCCGTTTAGTCATAATCATTCGATTTCGGTTTCCGGTGGTAGCGAGGACGTGCGTTATTACACCTCTCTGTCATATAGTTCCACGAAAGGTACGGCCGTAGGGAATGATAATGAATCGTATGGCGCTAATGTCGGGGTGGATATGACCGTGACGGATAAGTTCAGGGCTTCTTTTACTTTAGCCGGTTCGCACGGGACGACGAAAGGGTTTACGATTGTCAGTCCTTACGAGTATGCCACGAAAACGAATCGGGCGATTGCTGCATACGAGGATAATGGAGATTTGGCTTATTATCAAAAAGAAAGCGGTTTCCTGTTCAATGTTATCAATGAACGGGATGAATCCGGTACTTCCAATAAGACGTTATCTCTGAATACAAATTTGAATTTGAATTATGATTTCACGGAATCATTGAAATTCCAGATGTTGGGGAGTGTGAATATCGCTTCGGTTATCGGGGAATCGTGGGCAACAGAGCGGACGGAGTATATTGCCAAGATACGGCGTTATGATTATGGTGCCTATAAGGCGATTGATTCTGAGTACAAAAATTCACCGCTTCCCGTGGGAGGAGAATATAGTCAGGATGAAAACAAGACGGTGTCTTGGAATTGGAGGAATTCGCTCTCTTTCGACAAAGTGTTTAGCGGGGTACATGCTTTAACGACGATGTTGGGTATCGAGTTGAGTAGCACGAAGAATTCGGGATTTTCCTCCACGGCATACGGTTATTTGAAATATCGGGGAAAATCGTTTACACAGGTTCCGATAACATTAGTTAATCCGGTTAGTCAGGCGGAATACGCGAATGAATTACAGAAGAAGTTTACCCGTAAAATCACGGACAAGAAAACCAATCAAATGGGGGCTTATCTGACGGTGAATTACGCTTATGACGGGAAGTATGTGGTGAATTTCAGCGTGCGTATGGATGCTTCCAACCGTTTCGGACGGTATGCTAACGAGAATTTCAATCCGGTATGGGCCGGGGGACTTCGTTGGAACGTGGCTCGTGAAGTTTGGTTTAGTAAACAGAATATCGTGTCTGATTTGAGTTTGCGTTTCAGTTACGGGTATCAACGAAATATGGCAACAAATTATAGTCCCAGTTTGATCGTGAAGGTTCCATCGTCTTCGGCTTCAAGCGCTGTAACAGACCAGAATACGGGGGAGGATTTGTTGGAAATCAGTTCTCTTCCGTACGAGGATTTGCGTTGGGAAAAGACCTCTTCTTATAATTACGGGGTGGATATGGGATTGTTTGATAATAAGATTCGGGTTGGTTTCGAATATTACGTGAAGAAGGGAAAGGATATGATTACTTCGTTGTTGGTGCCCCGGGAATACGGTATCGAAAATATGCCCGTGAATGGGGGAAGTATGAATAATTCGGGTTGGGAGTTGAGCGTGAGTTTTACTCCGGTGCGGACAAAGAATTTTACTTGGGATATGGGGCTGAATACCTCCAAGAATAATAATAAAATCACGAAAGTGGGTATGCAGAATCTTACTTGGAAGACAGCCGTTAGTGGGGATTACTACAAGAAAGGATATGCGGTATCTTCATTTTGGGCTTTTGATTGCGAGGGGATAGATCAGACAACCGGTTACCCGATTATCAATCTGGATATGCCCGAGGGAAGCGATCCGCTGAATGATCCCACGGTTTACATGAAATATGCCGGGAAGTTAGATCCCGATTTTACGGGAGGACTTACCATGTCGTTCCGGTATAAACAGTTGTCTTTGTCAACCGGTTTTTATTTGCAGGTGGGAGGTAAAAAGTTTCTGATGAATGCTTACGAGTCACAGACTCTTCCTTCGGAGTACGAGAACCTGTCGTCCGAGTTGAATACACGTTGGCGGCCGGGCGATACGGATGCACGGTTCCCGGGTTTGCCGGATAAGAATGTCGTTAATTTCTTACTCCCGGGTACGACGACGGTGTATACTAACGAGTACGAGATGTATAATTACAGTAATGCACGGGTTGTAAACGCTTCTTCCTTGAAGTGTAATAATATCTCGTTAAATTATTCTTTCCCGGAACGGATTGCGAATCAGTTGGGTGTGAAATTTATCAGTTTAGGTGCAAGTATGTCTAATCCATTCACGATTGCAAGTAAAGATTTCAAGGGTCGTGATCCGGAGGTTGCGACGGGAGCACAACCAGTGACCAGTTCGTATTCATTTAGTCTTAATGTAACCTTTTAGTTGATATGATTATGAAAAAGAATTCATTATATATATGGCTTTTAGGGGTGTCGTTTATCTGTTCTTCTTGTCACGATTTCTTTAAAGAGTCGAGTCAGGATGAGATAAAACCCTCTACGGTAGAAGATTTGCGGTCCGTGATGTACAAGGAGGCTTACCCCTATCAGTTTGCGTCTGATAATTATTTGATGCTGTTGACCGACGAGATGCAATGTAACGGATTGTTGATTGATCAGTACGCGACACAGCATGCTAATGGAACACCCGTGTTCACGTTCAACCCGATGATGTTTGACGGGGGAGAAGTTTTTCCGGATGTTGATGTTAACTCTTGGAAGATTTATTACGAGAAGATCAAAGGATGTAACGTGATTATTGATTACGTTTCGGAGGTGTCCGGTACGGAACAGGAGAAAAATGCACTATTGGGACAGGCTACTTTGTTACGAGGATTCTATCATCTGAAATTGGCGATGATTTATTGCCAGGCCTATACAGCCTCCGGCGTTGATCCGAAGACCGCGTTGGGAGTGCCTTTGATGCTAACGATGGATTTGACGGATGATTATCCCGAAAGGCCTTCTTTGGAGGCGTTGTATTCGCAAATCGAACAGGATTTTCTGACTGCAACCTCGTTGTTGGAAGAGAATTACACGCCGGATAATGTCTACCGGGTTGGAAGTGTTGCCGCTTACGTGTTACTTTCCCGTTTTTATTTGTTCCGGGGAGGTGATGAGGATTTGGATAAGGCGATTCAATATGCCGGAATGGCGATAGAAAAGGGGCCGATGTTATCTCGATTGTCTATGTTGATGGGAACGGATAAGAGTATTTATGATAGTGATATGAGTTCGGAGGTCGTTTGGTGTTACGGGGGGTATTCTTTCAAGGTAAATACTTATTTTCCCACAGATGCTTATCAGTCAATAGTTCCCTGGAGTGTTTCGACTGAATTGTTGAGTCTATATACGACGAATGATTTGAGGGATGATATCTATTTTCAGTCGTTTACAGCCGGTCCCGGGGGCGTGTACGGTGAAAAAATAGGTCTTAATTCTTCGTATGGCGGTGATCACGGGATCCGTATGGCAGAGGCTTATCTGAATCGGGCGGAAGCTTTGGCTCGTCGTTTTCAGGCAAAGGGAGATGGGAATGATCGGGTACAGGCGTTGGATGATTTGAATACTTTGCGGGAAACGAGGTTTGCCACGGATACTTATGTGGAAGAGGAAGTAACAGATGCTCAGGATTTGTTAGATTTCTGTTTGAACGAACGTAGGTTGGAATTGTGTTGTGAAGAGGGATTCCGCTGGTTTGATATCAAACGTCTCGGGCTGTCGGTTACTCATAAATACATTGATAGCGAGGGTGTCGAACGGGAGTACGTGTTAGAGAGCAATTCCCCGCTGTATGCTTTACCTATCCCGTATGATGCGATAGAACGGAATTATAAATTAAAACAAAATCCCAGATAAGTATGAAATGGAATAATTATATCTATATAGGGTTGTTGCTGCAATTAGTGTTTGCGGCTTCATGTTACGATGAAAAGGATCTGGTACCTTCGGAGGTTGTTTCCAGTTATTCGGTTCCCCAGGGAACGCATGATTATGATGATGTGATTGTAGATATTTACAATCAATACGGTAGTTGTTTGTTATACAAGTACACGGACAAGGATACCTATTGGACTCCCTCCGGTTGGATGGATGGAGTTTTGGGAGAGGGAGGAAAAAGTGGTTATATTGTAACCCCGGCAGACGAGACTTACGTGGGGGAACAGGTGGGTTTGATTCGGGATGCGTGGTTTTCATTGTATTCGGATGAATTCCTGAAAGAGTTTTTACCTATAAAAATTATGCTTTGTGCCGATATTGATTCTGTTTACATGGTATGGGATTTTTCTTCATATCCTTTTAAACAGATCTACCAGGGAAAAGAAGTGAAAGCTTGGTATAATTATGACAATATTTGTGTGTCTTATGGTAGTGAAGCCGTGACCCGGATGACGAAAGCGGATTCCTTGGCTTTCCAGAATAAGATGAATCAGATTTTTATAGCGAGTATGATAGGGAGAAAGAAGAGTGTGCCCTCGAAGGAGTTTGAAGAGATTACGAATTATAGTACGAACAATATCAATTATTTGAGTGCCGTAGAATTGTGGAAGTTAGGCGTGCCCCGTTCCGTGAGTTACAATGTTTCTGTGGATATTGATTGGCAGAGTTTTTTGTTGATGATGGTATGTTGTAGCGAGGAATTCCTGACGAGGACACCGGAATATTCCAGTGATTGGGATTATACGATGGCAAACTGGGACGGGTTGTTGAATCCGGTAAAAGACGTAAATGGTCTTTTGAAAAAGCGGTACGATCTGGTGCGGAATTATTTTATCGAGAATTATAACATGGATTTGCAAAAGGTAGGCAATGCTTTAAATCGTTAGTATGAAGTATTTATTGGTTATATTGTTTTCCCTGTACGCTTTGGGTGGCAGGGCTGAGAGTCGTGCGTCTTTTCCGGGGGATAAAGTGGTTACGATAGATGAGTTTATTCGGAAGGATACCCCGAAGGATGCCGGTTTCTTTAACGTTTACGTGCAGGATGGAAGGTATTATCTGGAGGTTCCGGAGGGTATGTTGCAGCGGGATATTTTAGTGGCGGTGACGATTGTCAAGGGAACCGCCCAGAAAGAGCGGAGCAGGGATGCCCGTTTCGGGTATGGCGGTGATTCGGTGTTTGACCGGATGATACGTTTTATCAAGAATCGGGATCGGATTGAAATAGTTTCTCCCCAGGTGTTTCACCTGGGAGATTCTACGGCCCTGTATAATGATTATTACCGGAATCTGGAATCTCCGGCGATAGCCTCTTTCGAGATAAAGGCTCGTTCCGAGGATTCATACCTGGTGGATATCACGGACTTGTTTTTAAGTGACAGTGACCTGTTTGCTTTGAAAGGGGCCAAGGAGTCGTTAAAGTTAGGCAGTTATCAACAAGGACAATCCTACGCGTTGGACGTGAAGGCTTTCCCGGAGAATATAAATTTCCGGTCTATCAGAAGTTACGGTTTGTCGGGCGAGGTGAAAAAGGGCGAATTCCCTTCCACGCTTTGGGAAGTCGGGGCTTCGTGGTATTTGTTGCCTGAAAAACCGATGACACAGAGAGTGTTTGACGAGCGGGTCGGGTACTTTGCCTTCTCCTTGGATGGGATGGTGAAACGTGGGGATCTGATGGACAAAACGATGATGGCTACTCGTTGGCGCTTGGAACCGAGACCGGAGGACGTGGAGAAATATTTGCGGGGAGAGTTGGTTGAACCCGTGAAGCCGATCGTGTTTTATATTGATCGGGCTACACCGGAGTTTTTGGTTCCTTATTTCATACAGGCCGTCAACGTGTGGCAAGGGGCTTTCGAAAAAGCCGGGTTCAAGAACGCTATTTACGGGAAGTTGGCCCCTACGCCGGAGGAAGACCCCGATTATTGCGAGGGAGATATTCGTTACCCGTTGGTATCTTATAAAGCTTCGCCTATCGCGAATGCTTACGGGCCGATGGTGTTTGATCCGAGATCGGGAGAGATTATCACGTCGCATATCGCCATTTTCCATTCCGTGTTGGAATTGATACAGCGTTGGTATTTCGTGATGTGTGGGGCGGTAGATCCCCGGGCAAGAGAGTACCCGTTGAGTCAGGAAGTGATGGGTGAATTGGCGGCAACCGTGTTGACTCACGAGGTGGGGCATACTTTGGGATTGCGTCATCATTTCATGGGAAGTACGGCTTATCCGGTGGATAGTTTACGGAGTAAATCCTTTATTCGCGAACACGGGTTGGGAACCTCGATTATGGATTATCAACGGTTTAATTACGTGGCTCAACCGGGCGACGGCTTGGAACCGCGGGATTTGTTACCTCGTATCGGCATGTATGACGAGTTCGCGATAGAGTGGGGATACCGTTATTTCCCGGAGGCAGGTAATTTGAAACGGGATAACGAGAAGTTACGGGCATGGGTGGATGAAAGACGGCAGGACTCGAAGCTGTTTTATATCGAGGAGACCACTTACAGCGATCCGCGGGTGCAGTCGGAGGATAGCGGGGATGACGTGATCAAGGCGAATCGTTTGGGTATGAATAACCTGAAGTATATAATGGCTCATTTGGAGGAGTGGACTGACGGGAATGATCCGGATTATTATGTATTGCGGAAGCGTTATTTGTCTGTTCTGAGCCAGTATCAGAATTATATAGAGCACGTGTTGCGTTACGTGGGAGGACGTTATTCGGATAACCCAACCCGGGAGGAAGAGTTGAGGTTGAATCAGCCGGTATCCCGGGAGAAAGAGGACGAAGCGTGGGCATTCCTGGAGGAATATCTGTGTAAGGAACAGGATTGGCTTTTCGTGGCCGACGTGATGGAAAAGACCGGGGTTACTCCTGAATTTTATGAACAGGAGGAGGCTTTGGGAAAATTGACAAAGTTGTTGTTGAAGTATTCGGCGTTGCATAAAAACAGGCAGTTGAGCGAAGAGGGGTTCACGGCAGATGAGTTATTGAATCGTTTGTATTTGACCATTTTCGAGGCTAAAGGACAGGGAGGGAAGTTATCCCAGTATGATCAGGCGTTACAAAGCGGTTTGCTTCAGAATCTGGTGATCAACGTGGAGAATCCTTACAATCTTTCAAACGGCGTCGGGGTTGTGATGCAGCAAGTGATTTTGAAAATCAAGCAACATACACGGGCCGCGACGGAAGGATGTTCGGATGCGTTGACGGCAAGTCATTACAAGACTCTTTATAATTTTATTACCCTGTGGGAAAAAGGGGGAAACAAAGCATTGATTGAATTGAATTAAAAATATCGGGAATGAAAGTATTGAATGTATATTTGTTGCTGTGGGTGACTTTGTTGTTTGTTTGTCCGGTTGTGGCGCAACAGGATGTAAAGCCCATGACTTACGAACAATTTAAAGAACAGAAAGATTTGCAGACGGATAAAGGTTTTTACACGGTTTATCGTTTGAATGATCAGTATTATTTGGAAATCCCGGCAGAGGGATTGGGGAAAGAGGTGTTGATCACCACGCAAGTTGCTCACGGTATGGCAGCCTTTGTTTCCGAGGCTTCCTTGTCAGCTTGTCCGCTGATACGGGAAGCATAGCGTATTCGCCGCCCATAATACTGCAATACGGTGTTGACCGCTTCCGGCTCGCCGCTGGTAGCCTGTACGATTGTGTCATAGGGGAGAAGCTCGTTATTCCTCATGCGCCAGTCCCTCCATTTCCTCGTAAAGCTGCTGTATGGCTTTTCGGATATGGTAGCCCGCTGCACTGCGGCTGCGTCCGTACCGTCTGCCGATTTCATGCTGCGGCATACGCTTAAAAAAGGACAGATAGAGCATTTCCTGCTTCTGCGCTGGCAGACGGGAGAGGGCTTGTACCAGCAGCCCATTGCTTAGGATAACGGTATCGCCGCAAAGATGGACGATGTATTCCTCGTCCGGCTCCGGGGCTTTGAAATATTCATCTGTCGTGCCTAAAGGATAGTGCTTTTCATCTGTGATGTAGTCAAGGGATATTTCTCTTTTGTGTTTCCTGCTCCATGTCCGCAGCGCTGTGTAGCTGGCATTGCGGATAACAATTTTACAAAAAGCGTGGAATGTGTACTCGATATGCTCTTTGTATTCTTCTGTGCAAGTCATAGGAAATCCCCCCTTCCCTCCGCAAAGAGTTGTGGCTGGTTGATAGTTGCTTTTTATGATGACAAAGGGCGGCATCACTTTTTGCTGTCGCCCCTTGATTACCCATTTGCGAAACCGGGCGGGCTGTCAACGGCGGGCTTTAGCCCGTTCATCTTGACCGTTGACTGCTCCGGCTGGGTTTGCTATTTGTGTTTTAATCACTTACCTAAAGAAATTATTTTTCTTTCCACGACTTTTCAAGAAAATCTGTTAATTCTGGGATTTCCATCTGTTTTAGACCAGTTATATTTCCATTTCTATCTCTTTCTGTAATAATGCCAATATCACCGTTTGCAGAGTGTACCTCAGTTCCTTCAAAAGTTCCATCGGTAGCCCGGTTATCAGCAAAATAGCAGACTGACTTACCATTAAAAAACAGCTGGTTTTCGTCAGAATTATAGGTTAAACCGTATTGCTCATACTGTTCTAAGTTATTAGCAGTTTCTTCGTAAATCTGTTTGTTGATTAGTTCATTAAATGCCTTTTGTTCTTCCGTAAGCCCTTTTTCATAGTCTTGGTCAGTGGTATCCCGAACATTTTCAGCTTTGCTTTTTTCAGGTTGAGTTGAAGAAAAAACAGCATATACGCCACCAACCATCAAAAGCATTACGGCAAGAGTGAGAATAGGAACAATTATTTTTTTCTGTTTCATCATAATATTAAATCCCTTCTTTTTGCAAGTTGATAAGTATAGTATAGTGTTTTCCTCCTTTCACCCATAAGAGCAGCACCATCACAGAATGTTACACATGATTTGCAGTTTTTTAAGCTCTAAAGTATAAAGAGTAGCTACCTCACACAAAGATAGCTACCCTCAAATTTTATGCAGCTTTACTCGAAAATATCTTTTGGTGCAGTAGGTAATAAATCGCCTTTCTTCCAAATAAGCTCACAATTATTAGGTGTACCATAATATACAGCAATGTAGTCCTTTTTTTCATGGTTAAACCCATAATTCATTATTTCGGTTTCTCCATCGGATAATTCTTCTTTGATAACCGTTCTTAATACAGAAATATACAAGTTTCTATTTTCGTCTGTGTAAGTCTTAATTGTTCCTCCACAGTATCCGTCAAGTAGTTCTAATCTAAAAGTAATCTGTTCATCGGTCAGTGAATATGCCGAGATTGAAATTTGCTCTGGGCTTACCATGCTATTTTGTCTTATAAACAAGGCATAATATGTTCCAAATATCGCTGTAAGGACGATAGTCGTTATTACAATTCCTATGATAAATGACCTTAATAGTGAACGTTTCCATGAATGTGCCATCTTCCCCATGACACTGCTTTGTATGCTTTCAGCATTTTCCTTTGTATCAACCACACATTCTGTTTTTAGCTTCTGAAAAATATTGGAACACTTTTCACATTCCTGCAAATGCTCCTCAATCATTTTTCTGCTGTCTGCTGAACAAACTTCATCATAATACAGCGGCAACATATCTTGAATGATGTCGCATGAAATTTTACTCATAACTTTCCTCCTTTACTTGTTCAATGATTTTTAATTTAGCTCTATGAAAGGTTACTCTTGCCCAACTTTCTGTTTTACCAAAAAGTTTTGCTATATCCTGATAACTTAATTCTCCTAACACCCGTAAAGAAAAGACTTCCTTATATGGCTCTGGTAAATTGTGTAGCAGTTTATGTATTCCAAACGCCTGCTCTCTTTGTCCTAACAAAATCTCTATGGAATTAGTATCAACTATTTCATTCTCTACAGAATTAAGGTCGATATTTCTTTTCCTGTGCTTCTCATACAAGAAAAATGAATGCTTCGCAATTTGGCACAGCCAAGTCGTTATTTTACAGTCACCTCGAAAGTTCTCATAGCTTTTCATAGCCTTAAAAAAAGTATCTTGCGCTAATTCTTCTGCAAGTTCTTCATCGTGGCAAAGAGCTAACAGATATTTATATACATCTTCAAAATATAAGGTATATATGTCACTAAAATTAGGGGTATTCAATTATGCACACCTCCTTTCAGCAATAAGAGTAGGCAAGTAACATTTTGTTACAAAAAATATTTGAAGATAACATCAACAAAATATATTATAGCGTGACCGTGTTTGATTTTCAATTTCTGTAAATGCAGAAACATGGAGTGTTCCCCAAATTATACGGAATAGCAGGGGTACTGTCATATCTAATTTATTGTTGCTTCTTTACCAACCATGAGCATTTGCACCGGGATTATCGTTACCATATCCTTCCAGAAGATTGATAACTCCCCATACGGCAAGTCCGGCACCGATTGCCACCACAAGGGTCTGTAAAATATTAATTGCTGAAGCAAAAAACGCCATATAATCACTTGAAAGTCCAATATAGAAAACAGGATTTTCTCTATTTGTCCCGTTTTTGCACATTAAAAAACCGCCGTTTCTTCCGGCGGTCAGCTCTTTCCATATTGGTTTCTTCTCCTTTCCAATTTTTTTGTTTTAATTTTTGTATTTGTGCAATGAGCCTGTATTCCATATTTCCGGTTCAGCACGAATAGGTGGGTAAACATATCTGCCACCTGTTTCTATGTAAAACTGCATTTTCCCCTTTCCGGACTTTGCGACACGGTGTCGCAAAGTTCCTTAATTTACTGTTTTTTCTGTTTCATGTTCTTCTGCTTCATTTCCATCCACCTCATATAAGTCAAATTCTTCCTGTCTCCTGATTTTAAGCTGATGCTTCATATATGCTTCCACATCAAAAGCATTCTTCTCGTCATAATCGGACAACTCCCGGTATCGCTTATGCTTCGTAATGTCAAACTTGTCACTCAAAAACGGACGCACCCCTCTAAGCTGCAAAATACATTTATTTCCATCCATAACCGATAGTTCATCCCGGCTCATCAATTCCTTCCCTGTTTTTTGATAATTAAGCCCATAGGAACGGCTTTGTCCACGTGTGTCAGATGTGTTATAAAGGTCAATGGTTTCCTTTCCAAGTGTCTCCGAAATTTCTTTCAGAGTGGTACTTTCTTTTCCACCAAGAAACAGCATGGTATCGCAGTTGCCTGTGATAGTTTCGGCGGCATCCTTGTAAATGGTCTTGAGCTGTGATTGTGACTGTAAAATAATGGATGCAGAAATCTCTCTGCTTCGGATCGTTGCGATCAGCTTATCGAACTTCGGA
>ERZ832522.4666-NODE-4666-length-13249-cov-5.265803_pt1 | contig 13249 bp, 8 predicted proteins | sample MGYA00519951_ERZ832522 | MGnify/ENA primary metagenome ERZ832522 (study PRJEB31850, sample SAMEA3708728) | human gut metagenome | biome: human gut; feature: human-associated habitat; material: faeces | place: China | collected 2014 ... | reverse complement strand
CCTATTTCTTTGTAAATGATAGGATTATGTATTCACCTACCACCTCCCCCTACGGGTACTCCTCCTTCCAGAAGGAGGAGAGTTAAGATACTATTGACTTTTTAGACAGCCCATTTAAGATACTATTGACTATCATTTAGTTCAAAACCGCAAAGAAATGAACAACATTCAACTACTGATTCACATGAATAATATAAATATCAGGTTCCAGATCATTAGTAAGTTCATGTGTTTTCAGGGTACTATATTCAATGCATCTCTGATCTTTGAAAAATTAGCAAAGGAGCGTATTGGATCAGCTAATATCCATGAAGGAGTTCATGGATTCATTTGTTTTATTTAACCAATTGCCTGCCTCTAATTTACGAATTATTCGTAGATTTGTAATCAAACAGAATAAAAACATCTAACTATAGAAAACATACTACTCCACGATCAATCATGAAAACAAAACTACTGCTTATTACTCTCCTTTTTGCAACAATGCCGGCAGTCAATGCTCAAAACAGAGAGAGAGACTATTTAAAAAAGGTATTTGCCAATCTAGAGAAAATTGAATCCGCAACATATTATGTTGCTAACGAAAGCTGGCAACCCGGGGACTCCACCGCATTATCCATTCTACATGGATTCATCAAAGAATATAATCACCCCATAGATTCAACCATCGGCGCAAGCTATGTTTCACTGGATGCCAAGGATACTACAAAGCTAAACTTTTGTTATGATGGTAACGTAAGAGTAGAAGCCTATCACGATAATAAAAAGTTAGTAATTGATGACTTCACATTCAAACCACTCCCTTTCAGGCTAGTAAGACCTCCATTCTTCAATTTCGCAAAGAACATCATCAAGTATGCGCTTACCACTGATGATAATATCACCATAGAACTGAAAGACGAGGGTAATGATTACTATTTCAAACTAACAATCAATGAGGAACAACAGGTTGAATTCTTTGGAAAAGCCTTCCACATGCCTCTTCCCCCATTCGATATCGGCAATACGACTTCTATTTATGAATTATGGATTAATAAATCGGATAATTTACCTTTTAAGGAGCGAAGGGAAATGTCACATGATATTTCCGTTTCAACTTGTTCCAACCTTCAGATTAACAAGCTCAACATCAGAGACTTTAACATCAATGATTATTTCCCCAAAGATTATGAAACAGTTAAATACAGCGATCTCCACAAGAAAAGCGGAGACTCGCCATCCACATCCGGACTCACAGGCCAAAAAGCTCCGGGATGGATATTAGAAAATATAGATGGACAGTCTTTATCACTTGCCAACTGCAAAAGCAAAGTCATACTAATCAATTTCACCGGCATTGGCTGTGGCGCCTGCCAGGCAGCTGTACCTTTTCTGAAAAAGTTAAAAGAGTTATTCAGCAACGAGGAGTTTGATCTCATTGCTATAGAATCCTGGAGCCACAATGCATCCGCCATCCGAAACTACGCCAAACGGAAAGATTTGAATTATACGATTCTAAATGCCACGAACGAAGTTATCAAACAATACCAGACAGGTGGTGCTGCACCCTTCTTTTTCATACTGGACCAGAAACGAATCATACGAAAAATAATCAGAGGATATAGCACAGAGAATACAGATAAAGAAATTATAAATGCAATCAAAGAACTATTATGAACAGACTGTTTACCTTCCTTTTCTTGTCTCTGCTATTCAACATAGTACAAGCACAATTACGGAGTCCCGAATATCAAAAAGGAAAAGCCATACTAAGCGGCACAATAGCTAATTATAGCCCTGATGATCATCCGGACCTCAAAATCGGAGCTCCTAATATTGTGATGGGGGCAGCCGAAACCCTCTTCCCGACTATCGAAGCAGACGGAAGCTTCAAAATCAATATTCCTCTCTATCATAACACACAAGTACGGATGACGATAGGGAAAGCCGATATAGTCATTCTGCTAAGTCCCGATAAAGAAACTAATGTAGCGGTCAATCTAAGCAATCCGCAAGGAAAACAATTTGTATTCAGCGGACAATATGCTACCATCAATAATGAATGGTGCCAGCCAGAATTGATTACAAGAATAGCTCCGGTTTATAGAAATGGCGACATACTGGATTCTATTGCAGGCATCAGCGCCAATGAATTTAAGAAACGCTGCATCGACCAATACAAACAGTGCGTGGCACACAACAACACAAAAACGCAATTTAGTGAAGATACCCGCACACTTGCCAATCTCTCATGTGCGTTCGATTGCATAGAGAATCTGAATGCAACCCGTTATTGTCTGCAAACGGCTTATCAGAAGAAGGAAAACATCACGCGTGAACAAGCCAGTACAGCCTTTGCCAATTTTGATTTTCCTGCCAATTTCTATGATTTCCTAAAGAATTTCCCTGTCAATCATCCCTTAGCGCTCTATTGTTACAATTACCGCAACGTGATCTCAGGAGAACTCTATGAGCTACATCATGATCCTTTAAAATTTGAGAAGTATTTACTATCAAAAGCAGCGCTTACAAAGGAGGAACAAGCGCTTATTCGCCAATACGAGACAGCTCTCAAAACAGGTATCCCCTTCCAACAAGGCAGCGAGCTGATCTCGCTTATTGCAAAATACCCCAAAGAATATAATGAATTCAGTCAGAAACTATTCACCAAAGCGAAGGAGTATCTGAGCCATATCATGCAAGACAGCACTTGTTTAATGGTCGATTATATACGGGCAATCTATATGCGCTCCAGCCTATATAATTTAAAACCACTGACCACTCAACAAGAAGCTATGGCAACGGAAATTACAAACCCGATTTTCTTAGGAATCATTCAAGACATGAACCGACAGATGCAACCACGCGCAAAAGCGACAACAAAGAAATACTCTGTCTGCGAAGCACCTAAAGTATCAGAAGAAGAATTACTGTCTGCTCTCGTCGACCGCCATAAAGGAAAAGTACAATTCATTGACTTTTGGGCTACCTGGTGCGGTGGCTGCCGAAGGACGATTAAAGAATATGAACCTATTAAAAAAGAATTAGGCGAAAACGTAGCTTTTGTCTACCTAACTGGCCCCAGTTCCATCGAAAAGACTTGGAAAATACTCATACAAGACATTGTCGGTGAACATTATTGGTTAAACGAAAAGCAATGGGGTTATCTTTGGAAACATTTTCAGATGAAAGGTTTGCCCATGTATTTGGTGATAGACAAGCAAGGAAATATAGTGAAACGATTCACCCATGTGACACGAAAAGAACTGGAAGAGTTATTAAAACAGGAAATAAATAAATAGAATACCAGCATTTTCAAAAGATGTACTGGTAAGCGGGTGTATCGAAACCTTTATAAATTAAAATTCATCTTCGCTACAGATAGTTGTGGCAAAGATGAATTCGTTAAAAGGGGAGTTCTGACACATCTCCTTATTCTTATCTTATTCTGTTATATTCTGAGTTCATTGACGAATCTCTCTTCTTTAAGAAAAACGAGACGACAAGCTCAGAACAGCAGAGCGAAATGATAGGGCTTACCTGTTTTTCAGGCGACGCCCAACCTTATCCGTCTCTAAAAGTTAATCATGTGCATGATCTTCTCCGTAGCTCCGGCATTACTGGTCACATAATAACCGGCATTCGCACCAGTCTCACGCATGAAAACGTCATCTGCCTGAAAACGGTCCAGCAAGGTTTTCAACTCGTGATAGTCTTTAATTGAGTATGCGCCTTTAGCTTCGAGCAACCGGATTGCTTCCATAAACTTCTGATATTTCGGTCCGAAGATAACAGGGATGCCATATACAGCAGCTTCCAGCGTATTATGAATACCGACGCCAAAACCACCTCCGATATAAGCCACTTCTCCATAGCGGTAAATAGAAGATAACAGTCCGAAGCAATCGATAATCAAGCAATCAACTTTCAGTACATTCTTTTCGTCAGCACGAGTATAGCGTACATAAGGACGTTTCAGTTTACTGATAATCTCCACCAGATGATTTTCATCAATCACATGCGGAGCGATGATCAACTTCATTTCCGGATGGGTGTTGAAGTACTCCAGGAATAAATCTTCATCCGGTCCCCAAGAACTGCCTGCCACAAACGTAAAGGCATTGTCTCCTTTAAACATTTTCACCAACGGAAGGTCTTTGGCCTCTTCCCGAATCTGCAACACACGGTCGAAACGGGTATCTCCCACCACTGTCACACGACTAATGCCAATCTTCGACAAATAGCGTTTGGAAGCCTCATTCTGCACAAACAAATGATCGAAATCCTTCAGCACATTGCGATAAGTCCCACCATACCATTTAAAGAATATCTGATCGCGACGGAAAATGGAAGAAACGCTATACACCGGGATGCGACGCTTATGAAGCTCATCCAGGTAATTCTTCCAAAATTCGTACTTGATAAAGAATGCCATGCACGGGTTTGCAATATCCAGGAACTTCTTCACATTCCGCGGTTTATCAAACGGCAGATAGCAGACAATGTCCGCTCCCCGGTAATGCTTGCGCACTTCGTAACCGGACGGAGAGAAAAATGTAAGCAATATCTTATAATCGGGATATTTTTCCCTGATCATTTCTATTAATGGACGCCCTTGTTCAAACTCGCCAAGCGAAGCAGCGTGAAACCAAATATACTGCTCCCCTTTCTCCACTTGCTGTCGTAGAAGTTCATACACCACCCAATGCCCTTTCATCATTTTTCGGGGCTTACGGCTGAACGGAGCAGCAAAATGAACCAAAAGGTCATAAATAACTATTGCCAGATTGTAAAGCATAATTTACAAATCCTAATTATTTAAGTACCTCTACGGCGCGCTTCATACGAGCCAATGTCTCTTCCTTGCCCAACACCCAGGAAATATCGAACATATGCGGGCCTTTACCTTCGCCTACCAGTGTCAGACGGAAAGCATTCATTATATTACCTGTATGGTAACCTTTTTCAGCAATCCAGTCCATCACTATTTTCTCCTGACCTTCAATGCTGAAATCCTCGATGCCGGCAATTACTTCCGCCAACTCAGTCATACATTTTGCCGAGTCTTCTTTCCAGCGTTTCTTCACTGTCTTTTCGTCATATTCAGCAGGAGCCACAAAGAAGAAGCTACAAACATCCCACAGTTCCTTGATAAAACTTGCACGGTCTTTCATCATGCCGACTACCGTAACGACCTTCTCGAAAGGAGCCTCTACCCCATGCTCTTTCAGCACAGGCAAAAACAGTTCGGCAATTTCTTCATTCGGTTTAAGCTGGATATACTGATGATTGAACCAAATACCTTTTTTATAGTCGAATTTAGCTCCGGACTTGCTGCAACGATGAATGTCGAACAGTTTTATCATCTCGTCCATAGACATCACTTCCTGATCGTTGCCCGGATTCCATCCCAACAAAGCCAGGAAGTTAATCACCGCTTCGGGCAAATAACCCGATTCACGATATCCGGAAGACACTTCTCCCGATTCCGGACGCCATTCCAACGGGAATACAGGGAATCCCAAACGGTCGCCGTCACGCTTGCTTAGTTTACCGTTTCCTTCCGGCTTCAGCAGCAAAGGCAAGTGGGCAAATTCCGGCATCGTGTCTTCCCAGCCGAATGCACGGTACAAAAGTACGTGCAGCGGTGCCGAAGGCAACCATTCTTCGCCACGGATTACATGAGACACTTCCATCAAATGGTCATCCACAATGTTTGCGAGATGATAAGTAGGCAGTTCGTCAGCCGACTTATAAAGCACCTTGTCATCCAGAATAGATGAATTAATAACGACTTCGCCACGAATCAAGTCATTCACGTGAACATCCTCGTTCGGCTCGATCTTAAAGCGAACCACATATTGCTTTCCTTCAGCAATCAATGCGTCCACTTCTTCTTTCGACATTGTCAGAGAATTACGCATCATCCCGCGGGTCGATGCATCATATTGGAAGTTAGCAATTTCCGCACGCTTAGCGTCCAGTTCCTCGGGAGTATCAAAAGCGATGTATGCCTTGTCATTATCCAACAAAATCTGCACGTATTTCTTATAGATTTCGCGACGTTCGGACTGACGGTACGGGCCGTGTTCTCCACCGAAGCTCACTCCTTCGTCAAAGTGGATACCCAACCACTTGAATGACTCAAGTATATACTCTTCCGCTCCCGGCACGAACCGGTTGGAGTCAGTATCTTCAATACGGAAAATGAGGTCTCCGCCGTGTTGACGCGCAAATAGATAATTATACAAAGCTGTACGCACACCACCGATGTGCAGTGCTCCCGTAGGACTCGGAGCAAAACGAACTCTTACTTTTCTTTCTGCCATAATTTGGGTTAGTATAGGTAAATCGTGGCAAAATTAAACCTTTTTTTCCACACTATTGTTTTTTTTTGTACTTTTCGCAAAAATTTCAATGCGTATGGAACATATGAAGAAGAAAAAGAGGTTCTCAAGAAGAGATATATTATATAAATCATTGCTGTTTGTAGCGACAGTGACACTGATTGTCTATTTCCTGCCACGTGACGGAAAATTCAACTATCAGTTTGACATAAACAAGCCCTGGAAGTACGGGCAGTTGATAGCCACTTTTGACTTTCCGATCTATAAAGACGACGCAGTGGTGAACCGGGAACAGGATAGTCTGCTGGCTTCCTTCCAACCTTATTATCTGCTTAACAAACAAGTAGAGAAAGACGCAATCGCCAAGCTGAAAGAGAATTACCATACTCACCTGAAAGGTATACTTCCTTCCGTAGATTATCTGCGATACATCGAACGGACATTAAAAGAAATATACGGAGAGGGCATCGTTTCGACAGAAAACATACAAGAACTCCACAAGGACAGTACTTCGGCAATCATGATCATCGACGATAAACTCGCCAACTCCAAGCCTACCGATCATATATATACGGTCAAAAAAGCTTATGAGTACTTGCTTTCCGCAGATACGACCCACTTCAACCGTGAGATTCTGAGACAATGTTCTTTAAACGAATATATCACGCCCAATCTCACATTCGACCAGCAACGGACACAGACCGCCAAAGAGGAAATGCTGAACAACTATTCCTGGGCCAACGGATTAGTCGTCAGCGGGCAGAAAATTATAGACCGTGGAGAAATCATCAGTCCGGAAACGTACAATATTCTGGAATCATTACGCAAAGAGTCTATCAAGCGCAGTGAATCCATTGATCAGAGCCGCTTGATTCTTGGCGGACAGATTTTGTTTGTCGGTATGCTGATGCTTTGCTTTATGCTCTATCTCGACCTGTTCCGAAAAGATTATTATGAGCGCAAAGGCAGCCTGTCGTTACTGTTTACACTGATTGTATTTTATAGTGTGGTAACAGCTTTCATGGTATCACATAATATATTTAATGTATATATGATTCCGTACGCGATGCTGCCCATTATCATACGGGTTTTCCTCGATTCACGAACTGCCTTTCTGACACATGTCATTACGATATTAATCTGCTCTATATCCCTGCGTTTTCCGCATGAGTTCATTCTGACGCAGTTGGCTGCCGGATTAGTTGCCATTTTCAGTTTAAGGGAACTTTCGCAGAGGTCACAGCTCTTCCGCACGGCCTTATTGGTGATACTGACTTATGCGGCTATTTACTTCGCATTCGAGCTAATGACCGAGAACGGACTTGCCAATGACTTCTCTAAGCTGAATGCACGGATGTATACCTATTTCTTTATTAATGGTATTCTGCTGCTGTTTACATATCCGTTGCTGTTTCTGCTGGAAAAGACGTTCGGCTTTACCTCTAATGTGACTTTGGTCGAACTTTCCAATATCAACAGTGATCTTCTCCGGCAGATGTCCGAAACCGTGCCCGGAACTTTCCAGCACTCTATGCAGGTAGCCAATCTGGCGGCAGAGGCAGCGATCCGTATCGGAGCGAAAAGTCAATTAGTACGTACCGGAGCTTTGTATCATGATATCGGCAAGATGGAGAATCCCGCTTTCTTTACGGAAAATCAGTCGGGAGGCGTCAATCCTCATAAGAATCTGAATTACGAGCAAAGTGCCCAGGTCGTGATCAGTCATGTGACAGACGGATTAAAACTGGCGGACAAGCATAATCTGCCGAAAGTAATCAAAGACTTTATCAGCACCCATCATGGACGGGGAAAAACGAAGTTCTTCTATATCTCATGGAAGAACGAGCACCCCGACGAGGAACCGAATGAAGAACTGTTCACCTATCCAGGTCCTAATCCTTTCTCAAAGGAGACAGCTATTCTGATGATGGCGGATGCTGTCGAAGCGGCGTCACGCAGTCTGCCGGAATATACGGAAGAAACTATCAGCAACTTGGTCGACAAGATCATTGACTCCCAAGTTGCTGAAGGTTATTTCAAAGAGTGCCCTATCACTTTCAAGGACATTGCGACCATCAAGACGGTATTCAAAGAAAAACTGAAGATCGCTTATCACACACGGATCAGTTATCCTGAGTTAAAGAAGTAAGCAGACCAGCGCAAGCGTCTTCGAGTACATCCAGCACATATTCAAATCCTTCGGCCCCTCCATAGTAGGGGTCGGGGACATGGTCGGCGGGAATGCGGGTACAGTACTCCGTCATACGATGAATCTTTTTCCACTCTTCCGTAGAAGGAGCTTTTTCTTTCAGATCATCTATGTTACGGTCGTCCATGCCAATAATCAGATCAAAATTATAAAAGTCCTCTGTCCGCACCGGACGGGAGCGATGAACCAGTTGATAACCACGACGGGCAGCGTGTGCACGCATCCGGCTATCCGGCAATTCGCCTTGATGATAAGACAGGATTCCGGCGGAATCAATCACAAATTCTTTTTCCAGTCCGGCTTCTTTGATCAGGTGAAGCATTACTCCTTCCGCCGTAGAGCTACGGCAGATATTTCCGAGGCAGACAAATAATATTTTCTTCATAATTTACGTTTAATAATTGACAGGCTTCATTCGTTTCTATTATCAAAACGAATTAAGTATCTGATTGGCCCGGTTTACGGTAACGGCTGCCGGTATTTCCGGCATATTACCCAAATTGAACGGGGCCAGCATTTTCTCTATCTTCTTTAATCCGGCTTTATTTCCCTTCTTCTCAAATTCCTGACGAAGAATCGTTATTTTCTCATGTGCCTGAATACCTTCGATCAGACGTTCGAAACGGATACAGCTACGGGCTCCCGGATACACAAGATAAGTATCTCCAGCCGCCCACGTGCGGAAACGTGAATCGAGCAACGGCTCCAAAGGCCAGCTATTGTATGCCCAACGCAGATAGCCGTCCAGATGCTTCTTCGAAGAATAGAAACTCACCCATGCAGCCTCAGCAGGGTCGGAAAAAGTGAATGTATTGGGATGTGCTTCCGTACAACAAGTATAATAGGTGGTACGTTTATTCTCGGCCGCACGGCGGAGACGTACTTCTTCCGGGAAGTTCTGTCCGATAACAATGCAATAATCGTACAAGTCCGGCTCTATCTCAGCATGATAATTACCGGCCAGTGAAACTTTAAACTCCGGATCTGCCTTACGGATTACTTTCAACGTTTTCTGCATTACATCCATCGGACGCTCATCCATCGCAATCGCACAAATATCAAACCATCCCTTTTCTCTCAGATGCTTGGAAAAAGAAGTAAGCATCGCAACCCACATTTCTTCATAAGCAGGTTCTCCCGGTGCTGTCCTCACAAATTTCAATGAATTTGTTGCCTGATCAAAATACTGGAAAGATAATTCCCAGGGAACCATAGAGTAACAGTTAATCTGCTGATCGATACCGACACTCATCATAAACTCTACCCAGCGATCAAAAACCGTATAGTCGAAAGCCCAAGTACCGTCGGCACGTTTCATCCATGTAACCATTGTCTCGAAATAATCTTCAGTCTGACCGTTCCAAGGTTTATGTGTCAAAGTGGCTGTGATAATCTTTTGACCGGCATCCGCCAGCATTTTCATCAGCGGGCGCATAGCATCCAGATGCTCCTGACTCCACAAGGGAACCTGATAATAACGGGCTACGGCAAACGGACTCTGCCACAAATCCAGATGATAAGCCCATTCGGACGGTGCAGGAAGCTCACGGGAAGAAACAAGGATTTCGAGATTAAGCTGCTGCAACAGACGGGAACCGTCTTTTATCAGCAAGGCACCCTTGTAGGTTCCGGGAGTAGCCGATTGAGGAATCCAGCATTGCACCCAGATAGGTTGAACAGTACGTGCCGGAACAGACATTGATTTCAAGTTCGTATCAATCGGGTCGGCTACCAACAACGAATCGTAATCCACTGCTTGACGGTGACCGCATGCGCCTCTGCCATCTTTATTCAGTTCATCGGTCATTACATAACGGATGAAACCGGCTTTAAACGCCTCATCCAAAAGGCTATTTCCTTTTTTATCTTTAAAATCGGTAAAGCTGAAGTTCAGATCTTTCACCTCAGTGCCGGTCCAGACAACAGCCTGCGCATTTACACGTTCGCCACGCCAGCCTTTTAAAGTGGTAAGCTGCTGTTTTTTCAGCTGAGGAAGCCGATGCTTCGCATAGCGGGTGTCAATAGTTCCCCAGGAAATCTGAGGGTTGGTAACTGCTGCCCAGTCTTTATCAGAGGGGGAGGAAGGGTCGGGCAGTTCCTGATAAGTTTCTATTGGAAATTTCGGTTGCCCCGTAGGGGTTCCACACTGAGTCACTCCTTGCTGGGCAAAAAGAGGACTCACACCAATAAGACATGTTAAGCAATAAATCGTAAGTCGTTTCATGGTTAGTTAATTTATAAAGGTTATTATAAGAAAAATATTAGGTCTGTATCGAGTGCTACATGGGGTCTACATCATAATAGACAATCAAGGATTTATAGCGTTCATCCTCCAGCATATCTTTCTGGATACGTTGTAGCAATTCCCGCGCACGTCCCATCGGGGCATTCTGTTCGATCTTCAGCACTATCTTTTTGATGAATAATGTCTGGATACGAGCAACGGGAGGTTTGTCCGGTCCCAATACCCGGTTTCCGAACACGATTCTTAATTTCTCTGCCATGACCGCAGCCATCTGGTCCAGCAATGCTTCATTATGGTTTTTCAGATAGACATACACCAACCGATAGTAAGGGGGATAATGAAACATTTGTCGTTCAGCGAGTTGACCGTCTACCATTTCTTCATAGTTATTACCGATAACCTGATGGATAATGGGGTGATCAATGCTTTTCGTTTGCAGTACCACCCGCCCGCGTTTATTCTTACGCCCGGCTCGTCCTGCTACTTGTGCCATCAGTTGGAAAGCACGTTCGTAAGAACGGAAATCCGGATAATTGAGCATGGTGTCCGCATTCAAGATGCCCACTATACTTACATGATCAAAGTCCAGACCTTTCGATACCATTTGCGTACCGATCAGTATATCCGTCTTTCCCTGTTCAAAATCGGCGATAATCTTCTCGTAGGCAGCGCGGGTACGGGTAGTGTCTAAATCCATTCGGGCAACAGCCGCTTCCGGGAAAAGGACTTTGATATCATCTTCAATCTTTTCCGTACCAAAGCCACGATTGACCAGTTCTGTTCCTTCACAGGCGGGACAGAACTTCGGCAGTTGATAGGTATAGCCGCAATAGTGGCAGGTCAGTTGGTTGATACCTTTATGATAAGTCAGACTCACATCGCAGTTCTTACATTTCGGCACCCAGCCGCAAGTACGGCATTCTATCATCGGTGCAAATCCGCGACGGTTCTGGAAGAGAATGACTTGTTCTTTCTGTTCCAGTGCTTCTTTCATATATTGTATCAGTAACGGCGAGAACTGTCCGACCATCCGCCTCTTGCGATGCAGCTCTTTGATATCCACTGGAATAATCTCCGGCAGCTGAATTTCTTTATATCGTTCTTTCAGTTGTACAAATCCATATTTTCCATTCCTTGCGTTCTGCCATGTTTCTATAGAGGGGGTAGCAGTGCCGAGAAGCGTTTTTGCTCCATACATGGCAGCCAGTACGATAGCCGCATTCCGTGCATGATAGCGAGGAGCAGGGTCCTGTTGCTTATAGGTGTTCTCATGCTCTTCGTCTACAATCACCAGGCCCAGATCACGGAAAGGAAGAAATACGGAAGAACGGACTCCAAGGATGATATCATATCCTTTATCTCCCAGTTGCTTCCGCCATATCTCTACCCGCTCGGCATCCGGAAACTTGGAATGATAAATCCCCAAACGAGAACCGAATACCCGTTGCAGGCGCTCTGTGATTTGAGTGGTTAATGCTATTTCAGGCAAGAGATACAATACTTGTTTCCCTTGACGAATCGTTTCTTCTATCAGATGAATATATACTTCTGTCTTTCCACTGGATGTAACTCCATGAAGCAGGCAGACATTTTTTTCCTGAAAGGATTGCACGATCTCATCGTGCGCCCGCTGCTGAAACTCGTTCAAGGCATTCAACTCTACGACCTCCTTCATTTCCTGATTCAGCCGGCCGACTTCATGAAAGTAAATCTCAAATATCTTTTTCTCCACCAAGCCATTCAGAATAGAAGGAGACACCCCTGCACGTTGCAACAGCTCTTTTTTCGAAACTTCTTTCGGTGTTTCTCTTCCAAGGATTCCCGAACACTCGACATATTTCATCAGCAACGCCAACTGCTTCGGAGCACGGGACAGGATATCAAATAAGATATGAAGCCGCTTTTCATCAGCAGAACCGGCTAATCGTACTCTTGCCTCCGTTTTCGGCTTGTAAGTACGGCGCAATTCCTCTTTCACAAAGATGGCTTCTTTATCCAGCAGAGATTTGATGACTGTGAGGATATTTTTCATGCCACTCTCCTTCTCCAGTTTCGTGACACATTGCTGAGAATCTACTGAAAGCAAATCAAGAATGCGCTGTTCTCTTTCCGACAACGGTGCATCCGCCTCAAAATCGGGATTATATTCTACAATCGTTTCACTCTCCAACTTCAAACCAGAAGGAAGTGCCGCTTTATAAACGTCTCCTTGTGTACAGAGATAGTAATCCGCCAGCCACTCCCAAAACTTAAATTGAGTGGACAATAAAATAGGAGAAGCATCCAGTAATGCAGATATATCCTTCACCTCATACTCCGTCGGAGCACAATAATGAACATTACGAACGATAGCTGTATAAAATTTCTTCCGTCCGAAAGGAACTATCACACGGCATCCGATCTCAACCTCTTCCGCACATTCATCCGGCAGAGAATAGGTAAAGTACTTCGGAAGCGGTAATGGTAATA